>OLNI01001622.1_pt1 | contig 11170 bp, 10 predicted proteins | sample 1672921 | NCBI WGS metagenome assembly OLNI01 (sample SAMEA3136737, study PRJEB25190) | human gut metagenome | biome: human gut; feature: human-associated habitat; material: faeces | place: Austria | collected 2013 | reverse complement strand
ATTTAATATCCTTCCTTTTGTTTTTCAGAGTTTTTGATTATGATTTCTAATTTTTTAGTTAAAAAAGATTTTGATCTCGCGCTCGGCGGACTCCGGGCTGTCGGAGCCGTGGATCACGTTCTCGTCCATGATGAGGCCGAAATCGCCGCGGATGGTGCCCGGGGCCGCCTCGGCCGGGTTGGTGGCGCCCATGAGCGAGCGGCACTTGGCCACGGCGCCCTCGCCGGAGACGACCATCTTCACCACGGGGCCGGAGGTGATGTACGCGATCAGGCCGTCGTAGAAGGGCTTGCCCTCGTGCTCGGCGTAGTTGGCCTTCGCCTGCTCGGGGGTGACCATGCCCAGCTCCATGCGCTCGATGGTGAGGCCGGCGCGCTCGAAGCGGTTGATGATCTCGCCGATGTGCCCGTTGCGCACGCCGTCGGGCTTGATCATGGAGTAGGTCTGCTGGATAGCCATGGAAATCCTTTCGTTTGAGGGTCTTGCTTGCAGACGGCCCGCAAGGCGCGGGCCGGGATTGCTGAAATCGGAAAACGGCCCGATGCGCTTTAGGCCTGGCTCGGGAAGTACAGCTCCACGTTGCTGACCTTCCACGTGATGCCGTCGCGCACCATGGAGATGCGGTACTGCACCTCGCCGCCCTCCTCGGTTGTGGCCGTGGCGTACACCGTGGACTCGGTCATGGAGCGGCTCACGCCGTCGATAGTCACGTTGGAATCGGACACCACCGGATCGAGCATGGCCGGGATGGCGTCTTTGTCCACATCGGCGGAGAACACCTTGTCAGCGGCACCGGACGGGTCGCTGAACAGCTCCTGGGTCACGGTCTGCACCGTGGGGTAGCCGTAGCCCTGAGTATAGGCGAACACGCCGGCCGCAGCGGCCAGCACGATGACGATGACGAAGAACAGCAGGATCTTCAAGCCGACGTTGCGGCGCTTGCGATCCTGCTTGGCCAGACCGCGCGACCACTGCTCGAGCTCGGCGTCGGTGGCCGTGAAGAACCGGTCGTTGTCGACGTTCTCGTAGGCGCCCACATAGCCGGGGAAGCTCGCCGGGTCGGCCTCGTAGGTGCCCTCGTCGTAGTAGAAGGCCTCGGAGACGTCGCCGCCCTCGTAGGCGCCCTCGTCGTAGACGCTCGTGCCGTCGGCGGCCACGTCGAGCCCCGACATATCGGCCAGCTGCAGCACCTGGGTGGCCTGGTTCTGCTCGGACGTTCCCTGGGCCACGGCACCCACGGCGCGCTGGTAGTCGACGCTGGCCGAATCGGACAGGTAGTACGTCTTGTCGGCGATGGCCTCCTCGAAGGCATGCACCGCCTTCTCCATCTGGCCGCAGGCCACGTAGGCCTGTCCCAGGCTCGCCTGCAGCTTGTTGCGCGTAGCCGGCTGCATGTCGAATTGCAGCGCGCTCTCGTAGGAGGCCACGGCGTCGGCCGGGCGGTTCAAGGCCATGAAGCAGACGCCCAGGTTCAAAAGCGCCTTGGTGGGATCGGGGTTCGACTCATCCAGGGCGGCCTCGCGGAAGGCCACGCCGGCCTCGGCGGACTTGCCGAGCTTCATGAGCGCATTGCCCATGCCCATGTAGGACTTGTAGGGGGTGGGGTTGGTCGTGTCGGCCACCGACTTCTCGAAGCAGTTGATGGCGTTCGTGTAGTCGCGCAGCGACGCGTAGGCCATGCCCAAGTTGCACTCCACCGTCGCCAGCGCCCGGTAGGCCGTATCGGCCGTGGCCTGGCTGTAGGCCTGAATGGCCTCGCGCGGGTTCTTCAGCTTCACCAGGCAGTTGCCGATCTGGTGGTAGAGAAGGCCCATTTCCCCGGGAGTGAGCGGGAAGTTCGTGTCCTGCAAGCATTCCGTGAAAGCCATCAGCGCGCCGCGGTAGTCGCGCAGGCGGTAGCGCTCATTTGCTCGATCGAATAACTCGTTGTTCATAGACTTCCTTCACTAGACATTCGGGGGGCGCCTTGCAGGGCGCGGGTTGGGGCGAGGCGAAACGGGGCCGGAGACCGCGCGTCGAGCGCGGCGCGGCGCGAAGCTACTCCGCGGCGTTCTCGATGACGACGGACTCGATGACATCGCCGGCGCGCAGCTGGCCGATGACGTCCTTGCCCTCGATGGTCTGGCCGAACACGGTATAGCCGGAGTCCAGGTTGTGCTGGGGACCCAGGCACAGGTAGAACTGCGAACCGGCGGAGTTGGGATCCATGGAGCGGGCCATGGCGAGCGCGCCGTCCTCGTGGGAGTTGTTCGGGTTGGTGGTGAACTCCTCCTTGATGGAGTAGCCCGGGTTGCCGGTGCCGAAGGGAGCCATGCCCGGAGCGCGGCCGGCGGCCACCTGCTCGGGGGTCGCCTCGCGGGTGTTGGGACAGCCGCCCTGGATGACGAAGCCGGGCACGTAGCGGTGGAACTTCAGGCCGTCGTAGAAGCCCTTCTGAGCCAGTTCCACGAAGTTGCCGACGTGGATGGGGGCGTCATTGCCCGCCAGCTGCACGCGGATGGGGCCCTTGGAGGTGTTGATGACGGCGATCTCCTCGCCGGTGGGCTGATATTCCGGGGTGTAGAGAGCCATGGGGCTCCTCCTTTGTTCTCGGCGACGCGGACGGCCGGCGCTTGCGGGCGCTGCGGGCGCGAACGCGTCTCATTGCATACGGGGAATGATTCTAGCAGGTTAGGAGCCGGACCGCTCGAAAATGCTAACCACTTCCACATGGTAGGTCTGCGGAAAGAGGTCGACGGGGGTGACGCGGATAAGGCGGTAGCCCTCCTCCTCGAAACGGGCCACGTCGCGGGCCCAGGTGGACGCGTCGCAGCTGACGTAGGCCACGCGCCGCGGCGAGGCGGCGGCGATGGAGGCCACGACCCCGTCGGCAAGTCCCGCGCGCGGCGGATCCACCACGAGCGCGTCCAGCTCGCCCAGCTCGGGCAGCTCCCGGGCGGCGTCCCCGCCGATAATGTCGATGTCGGCGCCCGCCCGCTCGGCGTTGCGGCGCAGATCGCGCACGGAGCTGCCCGCCGACTCCACGGCCACCACGCAGGCACCGGCCGCGGCCAGCGGCAGCGTGAAGGTGCCGGCGCCGGCGTAGAGGTCGGCCACGTAGTCGCCGGCGTCCACTTCCAGGCCCGCGAGCACCAGCTCGACCAGCTTCTCGGCCTGGGCGGTGTTCACCTGGGCGAACGAGGGCGCGCTCAGAAGGAGGCGGCTGCCGGCCACTTCCTCCTCCCAGCAGCCCTTGCCCGAGATGGCCTCCACCTTCTTCACCTTGCGCGCGCGCCCTGGATCGGCCACGACGCGGACGACGGAGGTGTTCTTGAGGGCGCTGGCGAGGGTTTTGGCCGCCGCGGCCCGCGGGAAGGGGCCCGGCGTCGTCCACAGGGCGATCTCCACATCACGGGTGCGCAGGCTGCCGCGCACCCCCACGCGGAACAGGCCCAGGTCCTGACCTCCGGAGAGGTAGCGCAGCGCGCCCCGCAGCGCCTTGGGGGCACCTTCGATGTTCCGGTGGGCCAAGGGACACGCGTCCAGCGAGACGACGTCGGCGCCCCCTTCGGGACGCAGGCCCAAGATGAGGCGGCCGGCACCGTCGGCGCCGCAGGACAGCTCCAGCTTGTTGCGGTAGCCCCACTGGCGCTTCGAGGGCACGCAGGGGGCAACAAGGGCCTCGGCGCGGGCGGCGTCCATATGGGCCGTGCGCACGAGGGCGTCCACCACGTTCGCCCGCTTGGCGATAAGTTGGGCCTCGTAGGAAAGGGGCGCCCAGAGGCACCCCCCGCACCCCGCCGCGCACGGGGGCGTCACACGGCCGGGCGAGGCCTCGACGATTTCGGCCACATGTCCCCGGGCGAAGCGGTGCTTCTCCTCCGTCAGCTCCACGCGAACGACATCGCCCGGCACCGCCCCTTCCACGAACACGGTCTTGCCGTCCGACAGATGCCCCACGGCCGCCGACCCGAAGCTCATGCGCTCGATGGGCACCACCTCGCCGGGCGTGTCTGAGGCGCACGAAGCCGAGGCGGGAGCCGTCGCGACCTCAGGGGCCGGCGCGTCCTGAGCCTTCGCCGTGTCGACGGAGCGGTCGGGCGCGGCGTTATCGTTCCTGGTGGACGTATCGATCACTGGGGGCTCCTGTTCCGTTCTCGTTCCATCTGAGGGGTATTTTGCGGATTTGCCGTCCGCGGCTGCGCAATTGCCCTATAATAGCGCAGCACCCGCCTGTCGGGACCCTGAATTCGTGCCCTCGTAGCTCAGGGGATAGAGCACTTGCCTCCGGAGCAAGGTGCCGCAGGTTCGAATCCTGTCGAGGGCACCACCTACGTTCACCAAGCCCCGCCCGACGGGGCTTTTTCTTTGCCCTACCGCTGGCCCACGACGACGGTGAGGGCATCGGGGACGCAGTCGATGACGAAGTGCGTGCCGCGCACCGGCTCCCCGTCCATCTGGGCCGGCGGCTCCTCCTCGAAGTCGAGCACGAGGGAGGACGCCCGCCGGAAATGGATGTGGTCGCTTCCCGTGTGCTTGCCGCCCCGGGCGCGCAGAAGAAGCGCCAGCGCCCGCATGGACGAAAGCTCCGGCGTGGCCCAGCAGATGTCGAGCAGCCCGTCGTCGAGGCGCGCCTTGGGCGTGATGCGGAAGTGGCCGCCGTAGGTGGGCCCCACCTGCACGGCTACCAGGTAGGCATCGTCCCATTCCGGATGAGGGGCGCATCCCGGCTCCGCTCCCAGGACATCCATCTTGAAGGAAAACACCTGCAAGTGGTGGAACAGTTGATCGACGGCGCTTTCCAAATAGAGCATGGTGCCGGCGCGGCCGGACTTCTGACGGCGATCCATGGTGTCGAGCGCGATGGCGGCGTCCAAACCGAAGGAGAGCGTCTCGGCGAAGTAGCGGCCGTTGACGCGCCCCACATCGGCCCGCACCGTTTGAAAGCGCAGGATCTCGGTGACCGCCGTGGGGACGGAGTAGGCCATGCCCAATGTCTCGGCGTAATCGTTGCCGGAGCCCACAGGGATGACGGCCAGGACGGGCCGATCCTCGGGGATGCGGGCCATAAGGCCGTTCACCACCTCGTTCACCAGGCCGTCGCCGCCGAGCGCGATGACGCAGCCCACGTCGGGGCCCAGCTCGCGAGCCAGCGACTCCCCGTGGCCGGCCCAGGCCGTGGTGAGCATCTCGAAGCGCTCCTGGCCCACGCGCTCGCGCAGAAGCCGCGCCGCCTCGGAGGCCGCCACCGCCCCTCGCCCGCTCTTCGACACGGGGTTCGCGATAAGGACGATCTTCCCCTCTTCTACGGACGGAACCACAACCTGCCTCCTAACCGAGCGACCGGCCCAGCGCCGACCTGCGATTTCCCTCATTCTAGCACCGAGTACCGTGTCACCCACCTACCAAGTCGCGCTGTTCGCAACTCGTTTTCGAAACGGAGGGGTCGCCCGTTCGCTACTCGAGGACGGCGCCGGTGTCGCCGTCGAGGAAGATCTTGCGCGTCACGAAGTTGTAGACCATGACGATGGCCGTGGCGACGATTTTCACGATGAGGTAGCTCACGCCCAGAACCGACGAGCCGAGCCACATGAGCAGATCGTTCACTCCCAGGCCGATCACGGAGAGCACCACGAAGATGACGAACTCGCGCCGGCGCGAGAGCCCCTGCTTGTGCGTGAACACGTAGCGCATGGAGGCCAGGTAGTTGAAGACGACCGACACCGTGAAAGAGATCGTGGCGCTGATGAGGTAGTTCACGCCGGCCAGCTCCGTGAGCGCCACCATGAGACCGTAGTCGATGACGAAGGCGATAACGCCCACCACGCCGAACTTCATGAACTGTGCAATGAGCTTCTCCATAGTTCCTTCCCAGATTTTGCGGCCGCAACCCTTGCAAAGCGGGGGCGGCTCTGCCATACTATGCAAGCTGTTTTGAACGAGTCCCCATAGTCTAACGGTTAGGACGCGGCCCTTTCAAGGCTGAAATACGGGTTCGATTCCCGTTGGGGGCACCACTTTTGCTACAAACGAAACCCCGCTTCGCGCGGGGTTTCTTGTTTTCGGAACGCGCCGAAAGCCGGCAGCGGCGGCACCAAGCACCCCGCATCGCGAGATCCGCACAGTGCGCGACGCTCAGGTCCCTAGCGCTCGGCATCCGCCTCCATCACCCGGTACACGCTCATCTCCCACTGGCGTCGGTGGGACTTCGCCACGGTGTCCAGGATGAGCCCGGCCGTCCAGGAGAGCGTCGCCACGATCATGAGCGCCACGGCGAGCACCGCCGAGGGCAGCTTCGCCACGTAGCCGGTGTCGAAGTACTCGGCCACCACGGGCAGCCCGAAGCAGAGCCCCACCACGGCGAGCGCCAGGCCGAGCCAGCCGAAGAAGGCCATGGGGCGGTAGTCGCGGAACAGGCTCGCGATGGCCGCCAGCACGAGCATGCCGTCGGAGAAGGTGGACAGCTTGCTCTCCGACCCCTCGGGCCGGTCGCGGTAGTCGATGGGCACGTCGGCCACCCGCCAGCGGCGGTCCACCGCCCAGATGGAGATCTCGGTCTCTATCTGGAAGCCGCCGCTCATGACGGGCATGGTCTTCACGAAGGCGCGGGTGAAGGCGCGGTACCCCGTCATGACGTCCTCGAAGGCGTAGCCGTAGATCACCTTGATGAGCCGGCGCACCAGGTTGTTGCCGAAGTTGTGGAAGGGCCGCTCGTTCTCCTTGCCGTAGGCGCCGTTGGAGATGCGGTCGCCCACGGTCATGTCCGCCTCGTCGGCCGCCAGGGGCGCGATGAGGTCGCCGGCGGCCTCGGCCGGGTAGGTGTCGTCGCCGTCGACCATGAGGTAGTACTCGGCGTCGATGTCGCGGAACATGCTCCGCACCACGTTGCCCTTGCCCTGGCGGGACTCCCGGCGCACCACCGCGCCGGCCGCCGCGGCGATGTCCGCGGTGCCGTCGGTGGAGTTGTTGTCGTAGACGTAGATCGTGGCCTCGGGCAGCGCCGCGCGGAAGTCGGCCACCACGCGGGCGATGGTGGGCGCCTCGTTGTAGCACGGAACGAGCACGGCCACCCCCTCGCCGCGCCGAGCCGCCTCGACGGCAGACGCCGTGGCCTCGGCGTTGGAAACTGTCGCTATATCGGTCATGGGAAGACAAACCTCCTGTCCATTGTTGACCGCGTCCATTATCTTAAATGAACGCGGGGGCGCGGAAAATCCCCCGAGAAAAACTTTGACCGAATCGGCGAAAAGCCCCTGCGACCCATAAGCGGATTTTCTGGCATCTTGGCGGGCTTGCCGCCGACGCGGGGCCGATGCGGGGAAAATAGGCTATGATAGCTTCCATGAACACACCTGCATTGAAATCGACGGAGCCCTCGGCTCCGATCGCTCCCGCCCCCGTCCAGACGCTCGCCGTCCCTGCCGAGCCCTCGCCTTCTCCCCTCGCCACGGGCGCCCAAGGCGCCACGGCCGCCGAGGCCATCGCGTGCGCGCTGGCCGCGCCGGAGCGCACGGCCGAGGAGGCCGCCGCCCATCCGCTCATCTTAGTGGTGCACGCCTCGGTGGGCTCGGGCCATCGCTCGGCGGCCAACGCCATCGCCGAGGCCCTGGAAGAGGCCGGCGAGGCCGCCCGCGCGGCCGGGGACGACAACTCGCTGGAAGCGCGCTCGGAAGTGCGCGTCCTCGACATCCTCGATTTCGGGCGCATCGTGTTCGACGGCGACAAGACCGCCTCCATGTTCACCGGCTGGACGCGTCCCTTCTACGACCTCACCTGGCGCTACACCCTCACTGGGCGTCTTCTGTGGGGCGGCGGCACCATTTGGGCGCGCCTCATGTACCCGAAGTTCACCGAGTACGTGCGCCGCCTGCGGCCGGCGGCCATCGTCGCCACCCACATCACCGCCGCCAACGTGGCCGTGAGCGCTCGCATGATCACGGGCCAGAGCTTCCCCATCGTCTGCGTGCCCACCGACTACGAGGCCGAGGGGCTGTGGCCCCATCTGCACACCGACCTGTTCTGCGTCGCCAACGAGTCCATGGCCGAGACGCTGCGCCCGCGGCGCGTGCCCGAGGACCGCATCCTCATCACCGGCATCCCCGCCAGCCCCGCCTTCTCGCGAACCTACGACCGCGCTAAGGCCCGCGAGGCCTTCGGACTGCCGCAGGACAAACAGGTGGTGCTGGCGCTCGCCGGGGCGAAGCTCCCCCAACCCTATGTGCACTTCCGTGCCGCCATCGGGGAGATGCTCCCCTTCATGCACGCGATGCCCTCGATGCAGCTGGTGATCGTCGCCGGGGCCGACGAGGACTACGAGCGCGAGCTGCGGCGCCAGGTGGCCGAATACGGCCTGGCCAACGTCACGGTACTCGGCTACGTGAACGCCATGGCCGAGCTCATGGAGGCCGCCGACGTGGTCATCTGCAAGCCGGGAGGCCTCACGGTGACCGAGTGTTTGTGCGCCCATGCGCCCATGATCCTCTTGGGCCGCGCCTACGGCCAGGAGAAGGCCAACGTGCGCATGCTCACCGCCGCCGGAGCCGCTATGGCCGCCACCACGCCTCGCGAGCTCTTGGACACCCTGCGCCACATCAGCGACCACTCCGCGAGCGCCCACGCCATGCTGATGAACGCCTCCATCCTGCGGCGCCCCAACGCCGCCGAGGGCATCGCCCGGGCCACCTTCGCCCTCATCCGGCGCGAGCCGCCGCGGGACGCGAAGCTGCGGGCCAAGCACTTCCTGCACTTCTACTGGGGCAAGAAGCCGGCCCACGTCCGCTAGGACCCCCAACCGCTACCGTCACGATCCGAACCACGAAAGAGAGTTTCATGACCACCTTTGCCGAACTCGGCCTTTCCGACGCCGTCCTTGCCGCCGTCGATCATCTCGGCTACACCGAGCCGACCCCCGTTCAAGCCCAGGCCATCCCGCTCGCCCTCCAAGGCCGCGACATCATCGCCGCCGCCAAGACCGGCACGGGCAAAACGGCCGCCTTCTCGCTGCCGAGCCTGGACATCCTCGCCCGCGCCGAGCGCAAGAAGGCACCGGCCATGCTCGTCATCACCCCCACGCGAGAGCTGGCCATGCAGATTCAGGAAGTCTGCCAAACCATCGCCCGCACCCGCGGCCTGCGCGTCGCCAATGTGGTGGGCGGCGTGAAAATCGAGCCGCAGATCGACCGCCTCGCGCGCGGCGTGGACGTGCTCATCGCCACGCCGGGGCGCCTCATCGACCTCATGAACCAGAAGGCCGTCGACCTCTCGCAGGTTCAAGTGCTCGTGCTGGACGAGGCCGACCGCATGCTCGACATGGGATTTCTCCCCTCGGTTCGCCGTATCGTGGAGGCGACGCCGAAAAGCCGCCAGACGCTTCTGTTCTCGGCCACCATCGACAAGGGCGTCCTCGACCAGGTGGACGCCATGCTGAATGATCCGGCCATTGTGCAGATCGCCGCGAAGGGCGAGACGGCCGACACCGTGGAGCAGTACATCGCGCACGTGCCCCACACCCTGAAGCCCGACCTTCTGGCGGCGCTCCTGAAAGAGCGGGGGCACAAGCGCGTCATCGTCTTCGCCCGCACGCGCCATCGGGCCGACGCCGCCTGCCGCAAGCTGAAGCGGGCCGGCTACCACGCCGAGGCCATCCATTCCGACCGCTCCCAGAACCAGCGCAAACGCGCCCTGGACAACTTCGCCTCCGGCGAGACCGACATCCTCGTGGCCACCGACGTGCTGGCCCGCGGCATCGACGTCGACGAGGTGTCCTATGTGGTGAACTACGACGTGCCCACCCAGGCCGAGGACTACGTGCACCGCATCGGCCGCACGGGCCGCGCCGGGGCCGAGGGCTTCGCGATCACCTTCGTCAGCCCCGAGAACAAAGACGAGCTGGCGGCCATCGAGAAGCTCATCAAGCGCGACATCCCCGAGATCGAGATCGCGGGCTTCAACTTGGAAGAGGCCGCCGAGGCCGCAGCCGAGCGCGCCACGCGGGCCAATGCCCGACGCGACCCCGAGCTGGCAGCGGCCGCCCGCGAGCTCGCCAAGAAGGAGAAGCGCCGCGCCAAGGAGAAGGAGCGCGCCGAGCAGGCTGCCGCCGAGTCGCGCCAGCGCGGCACGCGCAAGAAGCAGGGCGGCAAGAGCACCGGCGCCGCGCACAATGCGAAGAAGGGGGCGCCGAAGCCGAAGAGCACCGCCAAGGGCAGCTCCGGACGTCCGAAGAAGGGCACGGGCTCCCCTACCGGTTCCTCTCGTCCCGCCGGCGACTTCCGTCCCGGTCGCGCCCATCGCGCCGCCGTCGCCGCCAAGCGCAGCGGCGGCAAGCGCCGCGGCTAAGAGCATCTACGTCATAAGCTTTCTGTAGGGGGCGACCTTGGTCGCCCCTTGTCGCAAGTATCGCCATCGCCGAGAGGGCCGGCCAAGGTCGGCCCCTACGGGGTCGTGCGCAAGCCAACCATTGCCGGAACATGGCGATGGCGGCCGAGCCACAGCGGCCCGTTGCGCCCGCGAGCGGGCGAGCCGTTCAACATTCGGGCTGCTCGCCGGGAAGATACCCTCCGTTTGCCGTACTCCACATCTGGGAAGGGATTGTTCGGGTATCTTATCGGAAGTATTTCTGGGGAAGGGAATATTGCATGAAGATCGCTGTCGCTTGCGACGGACTTGATATAGCCGTGACCGCTGCAACCTGCTCGAGCTTTGCTTGCTACACCGCGCAAAGCGGCGTCGTCACAGGCTGCAGCAACGTGCCGAACATGGGGATCACCCCACGAGAGAGGGCCTCCATCCTGCAGCAGATGGGCGTCGACGCCCTCATAGCCCGCCAATTCAGCCCCGAAGGCCTCGCGGCTTTGGACGAAGCGGGCATCGAGGCCGTCCTCTCCAACGCCGCCTCCCCGCGCGAGGCGGCGGATCTGTATCTTTACCGCACGCTCATGGGGGAAGAGGGCCTATCGGAAAAGAGCATCAAAGAGGAGCCCTTAGGCGAGCTGGACGACGCCTTCGCCCGCATCGAGCTCAAGCTCGTCGCCCAAAGCGCCTAGCCCCCGCTCGCACTCCCCCAACGAAAAAGGACCCCGAAGGGTCCTTTTCTTGTGCGCTCTTTCGAACGAAACAAACTAGGCAACGGCCTTCTTGGCAACTTCCACCAGGGCGGCGAAGGCCGTCGGGTCGTTCACGGCCATGTCGGCGA
>OLNI01001617.1_pt1 | contig 11218 bp, 9 predicted proteins | sample 1672921 | NCBI WGS metagenome assembly OLNI01 (sample SAMEA3136737, study PRJEB25190) | human gut metagenome | biome: human gut; feature: human-associated habitat; material: faeces | place: Austria | collected 2013 | reverse complement strand
GAGTGGCCACGGAGCGCTGGCGGCTCACCGGCAGCTGTATGCCCGTGGAAAGCGTGGCGGTTTTGCCATCCACCCACTCAAGATAGTTCATGTTCACGAGAAAGCTCATGTGGCTGCGCACGAAGTTCGGCGGCAGCTGGTCCTCGAAATCCGACAGCTTTGCGTAGGTCTCCACCGTATCGTCGACCATATGCACGATCACCTTGCGACGGTTGCTCTCAAGGTAGATGATCTTGCCCACGGGAAGCCGCCTCACCGCGCCGCCGCAGGTCACTGGCAAATAGGCGCCCGTCTGCGACGCGAGCCGCTCGAGCGCCTTGCCGAGCGCAGCGTAAAGCTGCTCGGCCTGCACGGGCTTCAGCAGGAAGTACACGTGCGGCGTTTCGTAGACCGGCGTGGCGTATTCCACGTAGCCCGTCACGTAAATTACCTGGGTACCGCAGCCCTCGGGAAACAGCCGCGAGACCGCCTCGATGCCGTCGGAGAATCGTCCCGTGTCGTCGTCCATGCGCACATCCATGAGGCAGATGTCCACCGGCCCGTGGTGGGCCTGGAAGCTTTCGAGATCGGGCACGCTCTGAAAGGTGAGGATATCGAAGGACGAGAACGGCGCATCGGCGATCATGTCCGCCAGGATCCTGCATTGGCGAAGGTCGTCATCGACAACGGCCACAGTGTACACGCATCGTCCTTTCTCGTTTTCGGCTCCCGAATGCGCAAACGGCCCCGCTGCGCGCGGCGGCCATCGCAAGCTGTTATTATCTCAAAAGAGGATTCATTCCCTCCGCACCATGTCATTTTCAGTCGGAATGTTGTCACAAAATGCAAATCACTTCGGGGAACGGCACACGCCCTGACCTTCGCGGTTGGCGTCATTCAAAGCCCGTTCGGCCCTATGCCGCGAGACTCAGCGGCCCTTCTGCCGCCGGTTACCCGCCTTCCAGCCGCCGGCTAATCTACCGGCAGCGCACTATCAAGCTCGCCACCCACTGGTCTCCCTCGGCGGCACTCTCGAAAGACCCGTCGTAGCGCTCCGCCAGCGCCCCCAAGATATCGAGGCCCCAACCATGGGAGTCCACAGCGCACCGCCGCTGTCGCCCCGGCTTCGCCGAAGGGGCGCCGCCGCTTTTGGGGCTGCAACTGTTGACCACCCGCACAACAAGCATAGCGCCATGCACCGAGGCGTCCAGGCGCACGAATCGCCTACCCTCAGCCTTCACGGCCCCGTTGATGCCATTGTCGAGCATATTCGAGAGCAAAGCGCACAAGTCTACATCGCTGATGGACACTCTGGCGGGGACGTCGGCATGCACCTCAAAGGCAACTCCCTCCTCGCCTGCGCGACGCGCCTTTAGAGCCAAAAGCGCATCGACAACGTCGTTGCGGCAATAGCGCGCAAAGGGCGACCCGACTGCAAGCTCTCCTGCACCGACGACCTCGTCCGTACCGCACTGCTCGATCGCCCGATTCAGCGCCTGAACCATGCCACGACGCACGTCGTCTGCCTCTTGCACCTCTCGCCGAGCAGCAGCCGCGCCCTGACGTGTCGCTTCCAGCAGCTCAGCTGCCGCACGGGCCTGATCCTGGGCCGACTCCTTGCGCGCACCCAGCGAAAGGCTCGGCAGTGCGAGACCATCGGCCACCAGACACGCTACCGTGGCGAAAACAACGTAGGGAACAAATCGATCCAGAAAGGGATCGCGCATAGCAAAGGCGCCGAACGCGACAAGAGCGCATGCCTGGGTCAGGGGAATCGCCATCGCAGCCAAGCGCCTCGAGAGCGGTACGGCACCCATGCGCACGCCGTACCAGAGGGCCATGGCCGAAAGCAGAGCGGAGCACAGAACAACCTCAGCCATCGACGCCGTCACAACGAACCTCCCTCTGGCATCTCCTCCGTCGAAACTCGTTCCGCCATAGCGCAAAGAAGCCGGCGAGCCTCTTCGGCGCGCCCCCTCTCCTGCAGCGCGCGGGCCGCCGCCATCTCGTTTCGAAGATCGTGCCGCAAATGGGCAACAGCCCTCACCTGGGCCTGAGCGTTCTCGTACTCCTCGAGGTAGGCAACGCGCTGGCGAGCCAGCTCTTCGCTGCGGCGCTGGGCGCGGGCGGCAACTTCCCAATGCCACGAGGCGACGATGGCCCCAATGCCGACCACCAGATACACCAGCAGAATCAACGCAATGACCGCATAGGCGCCCGTCCCCAGCGAACGGGCCATGCAGATCATGGGGACGCTGGCCATAAGCAGCTGAGCCACAAGCAATCCGGCGAAGACGACGCTACCCCGCGTGTCGGCCGTGCGCCATGCCCAACGCCGAAACAGGACAACCGCAGGTATCAGCAGTATTGCCGAGAGGCCTATGTCGAGAATCTCGTAGATGAGCCATTTCCCCAGATCGCTTCGATACAGCGCAAACTCGGCCGTGGAGTCCTCGGGGATCGGCATGCCGAAGATGGCCTCCCAGCACGTCCAGACAACGGCTCCCGCCACTATCGAGCACAGCTGGATCACGAACAGGGCGCTCACCTTGCGAAACGGGGAACCCCTCCAAAAAAGGAGCGGCAGCACAAACTCCAGGATGCCGCACACCAAAAGGCCCACCCAAAACCATGAGAGCACCGTCCCGAAGACAAACGCCCAAAGAGGGGTGCCGATAAGCTCGAAAGCCAGAAAAAGGCCGCGCCTTCGCATCGGCAGCATTTGCGTTGCTGCCAAAGCTATGATCCAAGGCTCGATGCACAGATCAATCACGTCGATCAACACCGCAATCGGATCCACCAATCCCTCCCTTTCGAACACTTCGATTTGTTCAGCGATGCGCCCGCTGATGCCCAGTAAGGCTCAGGCAAAACTCGGGCAACGCTCGGGCACGCGAGAGCGCAAGAACTCCAGCCCCAGCTTCGCTCAGAGAAGAATTCCACAAGAGCCCGGCCGCTTCAACGGGACTCTTGCGCGCTTGTCATTTTCGGTCGTTTCGATGTCATCAATGACATCGACCCCCGGCGAGCGGCTCACTGCCCATGTGGTGAGATAGGCGCCTGCCGCCTTCCGATTCCACGCGCGCCCATGCAAACCTCCTAGTTTTGACTGCGCCGCCTCTCCCTCTAGCCAAAACGAAGGGGTTTGTGAGCCCCCATAATCCGCATCAGCTGCCGGTCCGCCAACAACCCCTTCGCCGGGCGCGACACCGCAGTTCTTTACACGATTCCGACCAACAATGTCGAAGCCATTGAGAATGACGAGCGCTTCGCTTAGCTTTTAAGGACTCGCGCGACGTACGTTGGAGCGCCGCACGGCGAAAACGGCCCCTCTAACCGCTGGCTGGCGGAGGGCGCCTCGACGACAAAGGAGGAAAACGTGATACCAACATGGAAGCAAAAGCTCCTCTGCACGGGGTGCGCCGCGGTGCTGGCCGCCGGCCTCGTCCCCATGGCCGCCTGGGGCGGCGCAACGGAGGGAAGCGAGCCGGAGAACGCCACGACGTTCGCCGCAGAGACGCCGACGAACGACGCGGGCGTCAGCGACGACGACGCCCAGAACGCCGGCAAGACCGAAACCGAAGGCGGCACCCAAACGTCGGACACCAACACCCCCACCGACGGCGACCAAAACGGCAACGACAACGGACAGGGTGAAGGCGACGACCAGGGCGAGAACGGCATGGACGGCGACACCAGCACTCCAACCGAGGGCAGCAACCAGAACCCGAACGGCAACACCGGCGAAGACAGCGACCAAAACAACCCCACCGACGCCGACAATGAAGGCACCGAGCAGGGCGGCACCGGCAACACCGGAAAAGAGGGCGGCAGCACCGGCACCGGCAACACGACTGACGGCGCTGGAGAGAACGGTACAAACCCTGACGGCGAGTCCGGCGACAATACCGACGACTCCCGGCAGGAGATCACTTACGCTGAAGTAGAGGTGACGAGCGCAGGCACGATGTCCATGTGGCCTGGCGACGGCGCCGTACTCACCTCCCCCGAAGGAGAACCTTTCCGTCTAAATGATGCTGCGCGCGAATTCTTTGATGCGAACGCATTTGGCGAATATCTAGTGAGCGTCGTTTCAAGCGATCCATCTGTCGTTTCGGTTGTTCGAGACAACGAAGCTGAATACCTAGAGAACGCTTATTACATTGAGGCGCAGAAGCCGGGCACTGCGACAGTAACGCTCACCCTTAAAGACAAAGAGCCCGTCAGCTGCAAGATCACGGTGAAATCCGCTGCCGATGCCGATCTTTCCAAACTGAAGTTCCAGACCAAGAACATCACTATGAAGGCCGGCGAAAGCGATCACCTCGGCGTTTACGGTTTCCAGTGGCTCGGCGAAGAAGCCATGGAAGCTGTTGGATACAACTTTGCTTTCGCTTCATCCGACGACAGCATTCTTGACTGTTGGGTCAACGACGGTTCCTATATTGCCGCGCTTCGACCGGGCGTGGTCACCCTCAGCTTGTACTACTTCAATCCCGAAACCGAAGAATACACCCAAACCGACACCGCCACTGTCACAATCACTTCCCCCACTGTCTTGGCGGGATCCACTTCCTCTTCTGACATTTCGGGCAACATTATTGCCTCTAACGAGGATCTCGACATGCTCGTCACCGACAATGGCGTCAAGCTGGATGCGAAGATCAAGTCTGAAAGCGATCTAACGGCCGCCCAGCAGCAGGGTCTGATTCTCGTCAAAGACGCAACTGAAGCTGATCGCGTAATTCCTATCGACATTAGCTTGATCGATCGGGAAGGCGATATCATCCACGGCGGCGAGGAGGGTTACATCTTCCCTTACACCGTCCGCCTCAAGCTTGAGGGACAGTTGGCCGAGCTGGATCCGGCCACCATTCAAGTTTTCTACCTCGCAGATGACGGAATCCCGCAGAACATCACGTGCTGGGTCGAGGATGGCTACCTTTATATCGTCACCGATCACTTCTCACAATACGTAGTGACTGGCGACCTTAAAGCCGATTCTGCCACGCAAACCGTAGGAAACAAGGTCGACGCGAACAAAGTCGCCGCCTCCAAGAAGCAGACCGTCACCGCTACGGCTGGCGACACGCTGCCCCAGGCTGGCGACGAGCCCACGGCTGTCATGCCCGTCGTGGCCCTGAGCGCCGCCGCGGCTGCCGCCGCGATTTACCTCGCACGCCGCCGCATGCAGGAGTAGCCAACAAGCTCTCAATCGCGCACCACGAAGAAGAGACCCGGCAAGCTCAAACGAGCAAGCCGGGTCTCTTCTTTTATGTCGGTCGCTTTGGCGCCCATGACGATTAAAGGCCGGCTTCCACAACTTCTTCCATAGCTCTCCCGAAGTCTTCGTCCCGCTCATCTTGTGCTTCCGAGAGCATCGAAAGAGGAGACGGGATGCCCTTGGTGAAGCGCACGCGCCTTTGATCTGCTCGCTCCAAGATTTCCTGGCGCTTGGCAGCCCTCTCCTCCCGCCCGTCAACCAACTCAAAGAATGCCGCGCGCGAAGCCTTTCGTTCCGTGCTCTTTCCCCTCATTGTTTCCTCCGCGGCCGCAACCGTCCGCTTTGCCATGCTCCTATGCTGCGAAGAGGGAAAAGCATTGGGCCCCTCATGAAGATTGCTTAAGGGAATACGAGGTTGAAATGCCGACATAGCATCCTCCTTACACGTTATATGCATGCACTATATATGATGTAAATGACATATTCAAGAACCGGTCAAGCATGAGTTTCGCGCTAATTGTTACAGCGGTACAGCCAGTAGTTCCAAAGCGATTGCACCCATGTCGGCATTGTCATAGCTTTACGGGGATTGCGCGGCGGGCTCTCCTTCCCCCTCCCGATTCCCGCCGCGCCCTTGAGAGAGCCGAAGGATTGGAAACTGAGGCGTCGCTCGACGCCAGAAGGAGGACAAATGAAACGCAGCATTCTGGGCAGCCGGGCCCTGCGCGTGGCCTGCGCCTGCGCCCTGGCCCTGGGCATCGCGCCCGCAGCGGCCTGGGGCGCCGCCGACGGCGAGCAGCCCGCCAGCGACGTGGAGGCGTTGCAGGAAGCCGTGGAGGACATTTCGCAAGAAGGCGACGGGGGGATGCCCGAGAAGGGCGAGCCCGCTCCAGACGCCAACGGCGAGACCGCCGACGAGCAGGCGCCTGGCGAGGGCACGGACAGCGACGAACACGAGAACGGCGCCCCCGAGGCCGAGAAGGGCGAGGACGGCAGCATCCCCGACGGCGAACCCGGAGCCGAGCCCGAGGTGCAGCCCGGCGACGCCGCCCCAACCGCCCAGCCGCTGAGCAACGCCGCCACAAGCGCGGGAGACGTCTCCCTCACGCTTTCCACTACTAGCATTCAAGGAAATTTCTATCGATGCGCTTTTGATGCAGACAGCATTCATCGAGGCGATGGCTTTGAGGTAAGATACACGCTTGATGTTCCGGAGGGGCGCTCGCAAGACGACTACCGCATAGACTTCCTCGACGTAGGCGGCGTCAGCGTCTTTCGCTATAACGACGAAACGGGAAACAGTGGAACTCTCTACTTTCAGACCGATGAGCCCGGAACAATCGCAAGGTCTTTGTATGTTCACGACTGGTCGCTGGGAGAGCCCGAGAGCTCCGAAAACTATCTTGCAGAAATACCCGTCACGATAAAAGGCACTTTGATCGATGAGACGTTCAAAATGGAAGCGAAGCCCGACTTCAGTCTCGAGCTACGCGATTCGGCGTTCATTTTCGATTCTCTGAATGAGGATCCCGATTGCGTATTCAGCATCAACGAAGCCGCCCAGGCATGCTTTGTTGAGCACGAGTGGAATGAGATACTGAAATCCATCACTACCGACGATCCCTCTATTCTGGAAATCGATCCGGATAACCGCGTTGTGAGCGGGATTGGCACCGGTACAGCAACTCTTACCGTCGAAATTGCTAATGGAGAACGATTCACGAGCACCATCACCGTTGATGGGCAAAACGACGCAGACGACATCGATTGGAGCCAGGTTGTGCCTGACGACTTGAAGTTCACACAGCAAACGTTGAACTTAACCGCTGGGCAATCATTCCTCAATGGCCTGTTCTTCGAAAACTTTATCAGTGGAAAAGATAGCGTAAATTGGTCGTTCTATTTGACCACAAGCGACCAATCCGTCCTTAGTTACCAACTTCCAGAAGAAGAACCCATCTTTGGCGACGGAGGCGGCGGGGTTCTTATCTCCGCTTGCAAGCCGGGCACCGCGAAGCTGTACCTGTACTTCTACAACCCCGAGACCGAGGAGAGTATCCTCACCGACACCATGACGGTGAACGTGAAGGCGGCAAGCCCGGCCGCCTCATCCACCCCCGGATCGGCCTACGCGGGCGACATCGTCTCCTCCGGGGCCGCCGACGGCATCGTGAAGCAGGAGGGCCTCTCGCTCGCCACAAGCGTCAAGAGCCCCGACTCCCTGACCGCCGACCAGCGCCAGGGACTCCTCGAGGTCACCAATGCCGCCAAGGGAGAGAAAGCGGTTCTCGTGGACATCAGCCTCGTCCGTTCCGACGGCACCGCCTTCGACGGCTACGACGAGCTGGACGGCAACTACGTGTTCACCGTGCGCCTGAAGCTGGAGGGCGACCTGGCGGGTCTCAATGCAGATACTATTCGCACGTACCGAATCCACGAGGACGGGGAGATGGAGCCTGTCACCTCCTGGGTGCACGACGGGTATCTCTACATCTCCACCCGGCATTTCTCGCCCTACGCCATCGTGGGCCAGGCAAAGAGCTCCGGCAGCAACGGCTCGCAGGGCGGCAATAGTGGCACGGGCAACGGCCAGGGTGGCAGCACGACGACTGCTGCCGACAAGGGCAACACAAGCAGCACCTCAACTGCCAAGAACGACGCCGCCAAGACCTCGGGCACATCGTGCTCCGGCACTCCCCTCGCGCAGACTGGCGACAGCTTGCTGCCCCTTGCGGCAACATTAGGGGTCGCCACCATTCTCGGCGCTGCAGGGCTCGCTGTTGCCCGTCGTCGCATGAACCGCTGGTAAGCCAAACCCTACAGGAATAGGCGGCCCCCGCCTATTCCTCACCCAGCTATTCGAGGGCCGTCCTCATATCGAGAGCGGCCCTCTTAGCACCTGGCACCTGATCCATCAGAAGGAGGACACCATGACCCTATCCGCCCTGGGACGCCTGCGGGCGCTTCCCACCATCGCCCTGGCGCTCGCCTTGGCCGCCGCCCTAGCCGGTTGCTCCACTTCCGAACCGGCCGAGGAGGCGCCCGCCCCCGCTCCCGCCGAGGAGCCCGCAGCTCCCGAGGCCCCTGCCGAGGAAGAGGCCGAAGAGCCCGAGCCCGCCGTCCCCGCCATCGACAAAAGCCAGCTGGTGACCGCCCAAACCACATACAGCGAGGAGCTAATAGACGATCCTGACACATTCGAAGCCACCTACAACGACGACGGTCGCCTCCTCTCATACGACAACGCAAACCAGCACTACGCGTGGACTTACGACGACGCAGGCAGGCTTCTCACGGAGAGCTACACCTCAACCACAGAGGCCGGCGGCGAGAGTACTTTGACCACTTACACCTACGATTCCGAAGGAGTTCTCTCGGAATCGTCATACGAAGACAACTCGACCGCCCTGTACATCAACCCGGAGACAGGAGAAATTGGCGAAGACTCCTCTCTCGGAGAGCCGTGGAATGAGCCTGAACAAAGCACGCGCACGAAATGGACTTACAGCGACGACGGAAAACAGCTCAAGGGCGAGACATACTCCCTCGAAGGAGAGCTACTGAAAAGCGAGACGACCTATTACGCTGAAGATGCACGTTATGCCTACGATACGGTTCTGGGCACTCCCGATTGCATCGGCCTAACCGAATCCGCCGCCAATCCTTTGAGTCGCGAGCTGTTCGATGTCGACGGCGAAAAAACGGGCGAGGTTACCTTCACCTACGATGCCCAAGGCAATTTGACTTCACAAGTTTTCACCGAGGGAGGATACACCTACACCACCAATTACACTTACGACGACAAGGGAAACCAGACCTCATGGTCTTTCAATACCGATGATCCCGAAGAGGAGTTTTCCGCTCACAGCGGGGAGACAAAATGGGCCTATGATTCAGACGGGCTTCCCATCTCCCAAAGCGAATATCAGGAAGGATCCGACATTCCCACGAACACCTTCTTCTACACCTATGACAGCAAAGGTCGGCAGAAAACCTCTACCCAAGTAATAGCCATGGAGTCCTACGATGAGAACGGAGAACCCACCGGAGAATTCGAGTACATAGTCGGCTGCAGCATCTTCACTTTCCTGGAAGATGACGAAGAGCTCACCACCACTCCCGAGCAGCTGATGGCCGACGCCCGCGAGCAGGTAGAGGCCGCTTAAATGACGAGCGTTAAGGCAAAGGGGCCTCATCTTCAGAGCGCTTAGGGGAAGCCCGGTACTTGACCGCTTCCCGGCCTTTTTCCTCACGTTTCAAAAAAATGCCCTGCCTCGCATTGGTTTTAGCGTGGCAGGGCATTTTTGCGCAGTTCTTCCAGATCTCCTGTCTCACCTCCGCCCTCGCACCTCAACCAATTCCCTTCGTGCCTTCACCCCTCCTGTCCCATTTTCCATTCCTGCTTCCCATTCCCACTTCCCACTCCCCGACACCTAACGCCCTCCACCCCCATCGTTCCTCACGCACTGTCTACCCGAAGGCAAAAAGCACATTTTCCAAGTTGAATCTTGAGGATTCGAAAAGGCAACTGACGAATCCATGACAAAATGCCTGATCAAAGCACCACCCATTTTGAGGCACCACTAAGTTGCCGCTTCTTAATCTGGAATATGTGCTTTAATGGACTCAGAAATCTGGAAAATGTGCTTTTTTGTCTTCGGCTTTTTCGGAAGGGGATACACAGCGAGCACACCACCAGCCGACGCAGCAAGCTCCCCCGCAGCAGAAACAGCGGAATAACGAAGGAGCCGAAGACGCCAACGGCAACGCGAAGCGGCACAGGGTAGAGCGCCTTGAGGGACATCGCTACCCCCTGATAGAGGATCTCCGCCGTCCAGAATGTCCGGGCCGACCGCGGAGGCAGCACCCCCGTCAGCAGCCCCAGATAAACGAACTGCACCGCCAAGCCGCACACGACGTTGACAAGGAGATTCTCCGGAGCTAACAGCACATCGAGCGCCGGCATCACAGCACGCCTCCGGCCAGCTCCAAATCATCCGCGCAAGCTGCGCGATCGGGCAAAGTGCGCTCAGCCTCGCCCCTCGCTGCGGCGTCGGAAGCGCTGCCCAACCGCATGATCACGGTAGCGCGGAACACGCCGTCCTCGATGGCGCATTCCGAAGATCCCCCGTGTCGTTGCGCGATGCCGGAGATAATAGAAAGCCCCCAGCCATGAGCCTCATCCCAGGTGCGCTGCCGCTTGCGCGACCGCTTCGCGGACTCCTCCCAGGCAACGCGATCGGCTTCGGAGATGCTGTTTTTGGCCTCAATCACCAAATGGCCCTGCCGCACCGAGGAGCGCAGCGACAGAAACGGCTCGCCCGACGCGCCCGGCTCGCTCGACGCGCTCGACGCACCCGACGCGCCCGGCTCGCTCGACGCACCCCACGCACCCGGCTCACCCAGGCCGCCCAGCTCGCCCGGCTCGTCCGCATCCCGCGCCCGCAAAGCAGCCGCCAGACCATTGTCCGCGAGATTCGCAATCACCGCGCACAACTCCACCGCCGGCATCCCCACGTTGTGGGGTATCTCAAGGGAGAACCGGGGGCGCACGCCCGCTTCCTCGCACGCCTTCAGCTTCATCGTCGCCACCGCATCGGCTGAGCGATGCTCGCACAGGCGAAAGGCCGTCGAGCCCATGATATCGACAGCACGCGAGAGCCGCTCCTGGGCGCTCCCCTCCTCTTGCTCGCGCAGGCGTCGCACCGCCTCATCCATCTCCTCCGCCACCTCGCGGCGCAGCTTCATGATGTCCTCCATGTCGGCCGCAATGCGCTCGCGATAGACCACTTGCACTCGCTCTTGCTCCTCCAGCATGCACACCCGCTCGCGCAGAATGTCGGCCTCTTACGTCTTGCGCACCTCGCGGAACAGCTGGAAATCGACGGGAATGCAAGCCAGCGCGAGAAGCCCCACAACCCAGAGATACACCTCGGGCAGCTGAAGACGCACGATCCAGACGGTACTGTCAATAATCTTGCGCAAATTCCAGCAGGCGACCGCCAGCCGTCGGCA
>OLNI01001616.1_pt1 | contig 11262 bp, 10 predicted proteins | sample 1672921 | NCBI WGS metagenome assembly OLNI01 (sample SAMEA3136737, study PRJEB25190) | human gut metagenome | biome: human gut; feature: human-associated habitat; material: faeces | place: Austria | collected 2013 | reverse complement strand
CCCGACAGGCACATCGCATACCTGAGCACCGCCTTCGACCGCGACCAGGCGATGAGGGCGAGGGAGAACGCCGGATATCTCGTGACGAAGGTCGAGGAGGATCCGGCCATACTCTACGAGCGGCACCGCAAGGCGTCCTGCCTGCATGCGAGCCACATCCTGGAACGGTACGACTCCCCCGACCCGACCGCGGTCGGGATCCTCCACGGCATCGTAAGCGAGGTCAACGCTCACGACCCCGAGAACGACATCGCCGCCTACCTCACCTACCCGTCCGACAAGGCGGTCCAGCTCGCCGGCGACGGTCTCACCGAAGCGGACATCGCGGAGAAACGCGAGATGGGCGGATGGGATCCGCGGAAGGACCCGCTCATGCGCATCAACGAGCAGGGCGACTGGACGGGCGTCACCCAGCAGCAGGCCGACCAGCTCGTCTGGGACAACCGCGACGAGATCCTCGCCCGCGCCTCATACGACAGTGAACTGTCCACGTGGACGCTCCACCAGCTCGACCAGCTGAAGGAGCCCCAGCCGGCCCAGAGCCTGGACCGCGACCGGCCGGAACCGGATCGCGAAGCGCCCGCACAGACGGAATCCACGACGAAGCGTCGCGGGCCAAGACTGTAGATCCTCTCCAGCCACGGGGCGGCGCGCTTCCGCGCCGCCCCGCATTCATTCCGCACGAAGGAACAGAAGGCACACATGACAACAGAAGCAAACGACCGGCCGGAACCCGTCATCTGGTTCGAGGGCACTCTCATCAGGGATCCGCAGCCGCACGGAGGACAGGACGACTGGCTGCTCGAGACACTGGCCGACGCCGACGGGCCGAAGATCACCATCCATGCCAGCGGCGAGGATCACTCGGCGAACATCCGCGACAACGCGCACAAGGGATCTCGCCTCATGGTCAAAGGCACCGCCGGAGACGAGGGCTCCGGCATCGATATCGAGGCCACAAGCCTCGCATTCGACCCCAGCCACGACGAGCCGGACGGGGAGCAATGACACGGACCACCGTCAGCGGCATCAGACCGGACAAGACCGGCACCGGCGAATGGATCGACATCAACAGTCACGTCGGCCGGCTCATGTCCACGATCATGGCCGGCGGCCGACCATTCAGCATCGACGCCGACCCGGCCGGCATGACCATCGTCACGCCCCTCCCACCCCCGGCAGCCGGCCCGGACGAAGGGCGGATCACCAGCAGGAAGACGCTGTACGAGCGGTTCAAGACCCGACTCAACGAGAACCTCGACGAAAGAAAACAATAGAAAGGAACAGCCATGGAACGAATAAGAGGAATCGCCATCAAGACATTGACCATCCTCGCGGGATTCTGGCTCGCCGACCTCGCGGCCGCACGCATCCAGGCCGGCATCGCCGCCGGCGAAGACATGGAACGGATCATGGACGGCATGACGACCATGCTCCAGCACCCGAACGCCCTGGGATTCGACCGGACCAGTCTCCTGTGCGGTCTTGTCGGCGCGTGTGCAGTCGGCCTGTTCCACCTCTACCGGTGGAGCATAGACCAACGCAACTGGCGCGAAGGCGAGGAGTACGGGTCAGCCCGCTGGTCCACCAGCCGGGAGATGGCTCCATACACCGACGGCGATACCAGGCAGAACCTCCAGATGACGGCCACCGAGGGCCTGAGCCTCGACGCCCAGGCCACGAGACGCAACCTCAACACCACCGTGATCGGCGGATCCGGTTCGGGCAAGACCGCCACGCACGTCATCCCCAACATCCTCAAGGGCAGCATGAACTACGCCTGCACCGACCCGAAGGGCGAACTCTATGCGAAGACCGGCGGAGACTTGGAGAAAATGGGCTACACGGTCAAACAGCTCGACCTGGTGGACCTGACCAGCGAGACGAAATTCAACCCCATGCGCTACATCGACCCCACGAAACCCGACGTGGCGATCATGCGCCTGGTCACCAACATCATGGACAACACCAACGGCTCCACACCCAAGGAGCACCAGACCGACGACTTCTGGACCAAATCCGAACGCAGCCTGCTGACCGCGCTCACCGCGTTCGTCTACTACCTGCCCGACGACATCCTCAAGGACTGCCTGCGCATCGACGCCGGCCAGACCCTCAACGCCGTGGCCGACATGCGCGACCTGCTCGAAGCCAGCGAACAGGACGAGACCAAGGAAAGCCAGGTCGACGCCGTCGCCCGGACCGCCACGGAGATCTACGAGGAGACCCGCGCCGAATGGGAACGCGAGGACGCGGACCACGACGACCCGGACCTGCGCGAGGCATGGCGTCTCGCCCAGGGCCTGAAGTTCGCGGCCCGCCAGTACCGGCCCTTCGCCCAGGGCGCGGGAGAGACCAAGAAGGGCATCATCATCAGCCTCGGCGTGCGCCTCGCCCCATTGACAGTCGGCCCGGTCCGCGAGATCCTCTCCGACGACAACCTCGGCATCGACCGGATCGGCGGATACCAGGACGAGCACAAGGGCGGATACAGGCATCCCAACGGGAAGACGGCCATCTTCCTCGCCCTGCCCGACGAGGACCCGACCTTCAACTTTTTGGCCGCGATCTTCTACCAATGCCTGTTCTACAGCATCATCCGCCGCTGCCGCACCTACCCCGGCGAATGCCTCGCCACGCCATTGCACTGCTTCCTCGACGAGTTCGCCAACGTGGGACGCATCCCCAACTTCGACAAGCTCATCGCCACGATCCGCTCGCGCAAGGTCAGCGTCAGCATCATCCTCCAGACCATCGCCCAGCTCAAGACAATGTACAAGGACTCGTGGGAGACCATCGTGGGCAACTGTGATTCGGTGCTGTTCCTCGGCGGCAACGAGCAGTCCACCACCGAATGGCTCAGCAAGCTGCTCGGCAAGGAGACCATCGACATCCGCACCACCAGCGACTCGAAGGGCGTGTCCGGCAGCCATACCACCAACTACCAGCGCACCGGCCGCGAACTCCTCACACCCGACGAGCTCGCGCAATTGGACAACGACAAATGCATCTACAACCTGCGAGGACTGCACCCGTTCCTCAGCCGCAAGGCATGGCCCGGAACCGCCATCGCCAGACCGAAATCCACGCTCAGGCACTCCAAAGAATGGAAGGCAGCGGCATGAAGCCAATCACAACCCCGGATCGCTGCCGGGCAAGCCGGTGCCCCCGTCTGATGGCGTGGGCACGGACCATCCCGGCGAGGCTCCGCCCGTATTGGTGGAGGACGACGAGCCTCCCGAAGACGGGCGTCGTCCGGTTCCGGAACCGGATCCGGAACTTCCTTGGGATTGCGATTGGCTTCCTCCCGAATATGAGGGCGTTTGTCGCTGTGGAACCGATTGGGATTGCGATGCCTGGGCCTGCTGCTGCGCGGCGGCGGCAGCCGCGGCCGCTTCCTGTTCTGCCCTGCCCTTCGCCTCCACGTCGGCCTTCTCCTTCGCCGCCTTCGATTCGTTGACCTCTTTCACGGCTTTCGCGATCGCGTCCGCGTCACGGGTCTTGACCGCCTTCAGCAGGGTCTCCCGGGTCTTGTCGTCCGCCACCCTGCCGTCGGTCTCCTTGTACAGCGCGTTCGCGTCGTCCACGGTCTTGTCGAGCTTACTGTCGGTGACGGCCTTGGTTGCGGCCTTGAGGTCGGTGAGACGGTTCTTGAGCTCTTTGGTCGTTCTGTGCAGCGACGCCGTGGCCCTGTCCAGGTCGGATGTGGCGGCGTCGGACGCGCAGGAACCGCTGATGGTGGTCGTCTTTGCACCCAGGAGCCGATTCAACGCATCAAGCGTCTTGGGATCCACGACCTGGCCGCGACTGGTGTCCTTCAATAGTTTGGAGGCTTTGGCCGTGGTCCTGTCCAGGTCGGACTGGATGGTCCTGCGTGTCGCTTCGGCCGAGTCGCATGCGCTGATTGCGGTCTCATGCGCCTCTTGCCGCATGGCGGCGGCGTGGCGGTTTTTGATTTGCAGTCCCATCCAGGACACGGCAATGAGGCTCGCGGCCATGACGATCGCGACGAGCGCTTTCCCGACCGGGAAGACGCGGCGCACCTTCAGATCGTCGAGGTCGGCCGAGTAGGTGACGGCCGCCGACAGCCCTCCTGGTCTCTCGGTTTTCCCGGTTTCCGTCGGTTCCGGTTCCGATATGGGCGGGAGGCTCATTGTAGTTGGCTCCGGGTCGGGGTCGGCGACCTGTTCGAGTGCCGCGAAATCGCCGTCGGCGTCCTTCAGGGCCTTCTCCGCGGAATCGTCGGGATGGGACTGCTCCGGCTCGGCGGTCCAGGTCTCATCCACAGATTCCATAGATGCCGGCACGGGTTCCGGTTCGCTTTCCGGCGGCAGTGGCGCGGATGGTATGGCGACGCGGCGGCGACGGCGCATGGATTCGGGAGGCTTCGGCACCGCTCCAGCCGCGTCGAAGCCCTGCCTCTGCGCGTTGTGCCACCAGTCGATGAGTGCCGGCCATGCGTGCGGATGTTCGGCTATGAGGCGCATCCACGGGCGCCAGCCGGGGTCGTTGGCCATGGCGTGCAGCTGGTCGGCGGTGAGTTTGGGGCTGAGGATCGGCTCGCCCGTCTTCCTGTCGGTCCTGATCATTTCTCGTCGTCCTTGTCTTCCGCCGGCGCCTTGTCGCCGAGGACGGTGTACGCGCCTTCGAGCGGCCCGTTGATGCCGGTGCATTTCCAGCCCTTGTCGGCGGTCCATCGCCATGTGAGGGTCCATGGCGATTCGAGGCCGGTCCAGACGCTGCACGTCGCGGTCGTGGAGGTGCCGGCGTTCATGCCGCCGGACGCCTGCACATCGGGCTGGTCGGCGAGCCGGTCGATGGGGATGTTCAGGCCCTGCGCGTCGGATGCGAAGTATCGTTTGATGAGCCGGTCGCGGTCGGCGGCCTTGGAGGTGTATGCGGCGGCGGCCTTCGGGGCGAGCTTCTCGCATACCTCCAATGGTTTCTGATGTCTCACGGCCGGTGTGGACGTTGACGTCTCCGCCTTGACGTCGGATGCCGCGGCTTTGCCCTGGTCTTCCGTTCCGGCGGGATGCATGAGGATGAAGGCGATGTTCGCGACGACCATGAACACGACGGCCGCGGTCGTGGCCGCGATGATGAGGATGTTCCTTTTGCGCTCGTCCATTTCCCTTTCCTTCCTAGTGGATGAAGCTGATGCCGCCGCCCATGGCCTTGAGGTCGGCGGCGCTGATAGTCTCGGTGACGACGGCCATCCAACCAGTGCCGGACTGGCTGATAAGGATGGAGCCGTCGGAATTGACCTGCTCGACGACGGCGACGTGGCCGTAGGCCACGGACGATCCATGCACGCCGCCCTCGAAGCAGATCACGTCGCCAGGCTTCGGACTCCGGCCCACCTGGTATCCGAGGCGCGCGGCGGTGTCGTTCCACTGGCCGCCGTTGCCCATGTGCGCGTCGACGGGCTTGCCGATCTGGTTGCGCCGCATCGCGGCCCACCAGGTGCACTGGTAGGTGTCGTAGTCGGGGAAGCGCGCGTAGTGCAGGCCCATGGCCTCGATGTTCACGTGGTAGCCGTCGCTCATGACGAGTTTCGGGCTCAGCGTGCCGACGGTCGGGCCCGAATCGCCGCTGACCGACGCGGTGTACTTGCTCTGCGCCAGGCCGATGATGCGGGTCACGTAGTTCTTGGTCTCCGTGAAGGGCGGTATGCCGCCGTATTTCAGGACGCTGCCGAGGCCGGCGTTGTAGGCGGCGAGGGTCAGCTGGAGCGTGTCGCCGGTCAGCCTTCCGGACTTCTTGGCCGTCTCGACCTGCGAGGCGAGATTGCACATGTAGTTGCCCTGGCTCCAGATCGCGTCGTGCGGGTTCCAGATGTCGGCCTTGCCGTCGCCGTCGCCGTCCTTGCCCGCTGACGCCCATGTGGACGGCATGAACTGGGCGATGCCCTGCGCTCCGGCGGAGCTGCCGGCCTTCGGATTCCAATTGGACTCCTGGTCGATCTGGGCGGCGATGATGCTCGGCGTGACGACCTGGCAGATGGATCCGGCGCGGATCACGTCGGCCTCGTATTCCGCGGGCACGCCCGAGACCGTGGATTCGCTGGCGTTGGATCCGAGGAACGCGCCCATGACGGCCAGGAGCACGCCGAGCACCGCGAGCATGGCCGCGATGACGGGCATGATGGGAAGGCTGATGGAGGCGGCTCCCGCGATGACGCGGGACGCGGCCATGCGCACGAAGTTCGCGGCGGCGCGGGCGGCACGCACGGCGGCCTGTCCGGTGGCTTGAACGTCGCGCGCCGCCTTGACGGGCGCGCGGCGGTGCCGCCAGATGAATTTGGCCGACGAGTTGACGCCTTTCACGCCCGCGCGCGCCGCCTTGACGGACAGGTCGCGTGTGGTGCTTCCCAGCTTCGACGCGAAGTCGTCGTCGGCAGCGGTGAGCCTCGCGCCGGCTTCGTCCATCCAGCCCATGCCGGTGGATCCCATCTGTTTGACGCTCCGGCCGGCTTTTCCAAGGCCTGTGCCTATGTGCTTGCCGATCCGCTTGCTCGCTTTGCCTTTCGCGGCGAACTTGCCGATCTTCTCGCTGGGCTTCGCCTCGGACAGCGCCTTGGGTTTGCCGGCCGTCTTGCGCATTCCCCTGCCCGGACGAAGGGCGCGTTTGCCGCGGTTCATGATGCGCCGCGCCTTGCCGGCCGTCCAGCCCACGCCGTGCATGGTGGAGGACATGCCGTACATGCCGGCGCGTCCCGCCATCTCGGCGGCGGTGTGGCCCATGGAATCGGCGATGTCGGTCCGGTCCGAGCCGAACTGCGCGGCGCTGGACACCACGCCGGTGGCCGCGCGTCCGATGCGGGCGCGTGTGCCTCCGGCGTGGTGGGCTTGGGTTCCGCTCATGCGTTTACTTTCCTTCCTGGAAGGTCGTGGAGTACAGCCGGTAGAGGTCGCCGCCCGCGGGGATGCGCCCGTCGAACGGCACGTAGGCGCTGCCGATCTTCATCAATCCCTGGCCGGGCAGCACGCCGGTGAAGTACTGGCGCTGCTCCTCGCTCAGGGTCAGCAGCTCGCACAACGCGTCCGCATCGGTGCTGTTCTGGCTCAGGAGCATGAGGAAGTCCGAGTTGGACAGCATCTCGCGCGCGTCCTGGAGGTCGAGGATCTCCTCGACGTTCTGCGTGATGCCGGTGACGCCGAGCCCGTATTTTCTGGCGCGTTTGTAGATGTCCTTGAACTGGGCGGCGGCGTACTGGTTGGAGAAGAAGCGGTGGAACTCGTCGACGTACAGCCAGGTGCGCCGCCCGTTGGCCTTGTTGCGGATGACGCGGTTCCACACCTGGTCGATGACGACCATCATGCCGAACGTCCTGAGCTCGCCGGACAGGCCGGATACGTCGAACACGGTGAACCGGTTGGACAGGTCCACGTTGGTCTGCCCGTTGAAGCCGCTCATGGAGCCGGTGATGTACGGGTTGAGCGCGTCGGCGAGGTACCGGCTCACCTGGTCGCCGCCCGCCTGCAATTCGTCGTGCAGGTCCTGCAATGTGGGCTGGACCACTCCCCCGCCCTGGTTGCGGTAACGCGTGTACAGGTTGCTGACGCACTGGTCGACGAGTCCCTTCTGGAGCGGGTCGAGGCCGTCGATGCCGCCGATGAGCGCGCCGATCATGGAGACCACGTTGTTGGTCTTGTCCTTGACGGGGTCGGAGGCCGAGTCGTCCTCCAGGACGATGTCCATCGGGTTGACGCGCGTGCCGGTGCCGGCGCTGATCTGGATGATCTGTCCGCCGAACGCGGCCGCGAGGGCGAGGTATTCGCGTTCCGGGTCGATGACGATCACCTCGTCGTCACGGTTGAGGAACATGCCGGCGATCTCCTGTTTGACGGTGAAGGATTTGCCGCCGCCGGACGTGCCGAGCACGAATCCGTTGGAGTTCATGTGGCTGCGCCGGTCCGCGAGGATCGGGTTGCCGCTCCGGGCGTTCGACCCGTAGAAAAGGCCGTGCGGCTCGAACACCTCCTGCGTGGTGAACGGGATGAGGATGGCCGCGCTGTTCGTGGTCAGGGTCCGCTTCATGGGCAGAGGGTTGTTGCCCAGCGGCAGCTCGGCCGTCAGTCCCTCCATCTGCATGAACTTGAGGCTCTCGGCCGTGCAGGACTGCGCGTTGACCTTGGCCTTCACGTTCCTGCACGCGACCTCCAGCTCCTCCTGGCTTGCCGCGGACACGCCGATCACGATGATCGAGTCCACGAGCCTCTGGTTGGTGGAGCGCAGCTCGTCGCGCAGCTGGCCGAGCTGTTCCTGCTGGTCGGCGAGGTCGTCGGGAAGGTCGTCGGGGTCGAGGCCCTGCTTGCGGTTCTTGCGCCGCTGGTCCATGATCTGCATCTTGACCTCGGCGTTCTTGCGGCGCACGAGCGTCATGCTTTCGCCGCGGTCCATGGGCGCGAGGTGGATGCTCACGTCGACGCGGGCGCGCAGGCCGGTCAGGTCGTTGACCAGCTGGTCGGACAGTTCCGGCGGCAGACTGGACACCCACATGGTGCGGTGCAGGTATTTCGAGTCCAGGGATTCGATGTCGAGCATGGTCGGGTTGCGCGCGTCGATGCTCCACGGGCACACGAGGTCCTTGGTGTCGGGCTTGCCGGGCTGATGCTCGAAACGGCGTTCGTCGAACCGGAACTCCTCGCCGGGCCGGAGCACCTCGGCCATGAGGCGCAGCCGGTGCTCGCGGTCGAGCCGGGTGGCCTTGCATGCGTCGATGGAGCGCATCTGGCTGACGAGGTTGTTGCACAGGGCGTTCAGGGTCGCGACGGCGGCCTGCTCGTCGCTTTCGCGGACGGTGACGGTCAGGGTCTTGACGGTGCTGGTGTTGCGGCTGACGGATTCGAGTTTGCCTTGGGCGAGGCGGTTGTAGTCGAGCCGGTAGTGGTCGAGGCTGTCGCCGGTCTCGTCCATCATCACGTCGGCGAGGATCTCTCGCACGCCGCGTGAGCGCGTGTAGGAGGCGATCTGCACGCTTTGCCCGGCCTCGAAGCTGTTGATGAGCTTGGCCCACCGGTCGATGATCTCCATCTGATGGGATTCCGGGCTCAGCTGGTAGTTGATGTCCTGGAAGAGGATGGTGGCGCTCCACCGTCCGTCGCCCAGGCTGGCGATCCCGTTGCGCAGCATCGCGTCGTAGCCGATGAGCTGCTTGACGCCCTTCGGCAGACGCGTCGCCTTCTTTCTCCGCGCCTTCGTCCTGGCTTCGGCATCGTCTTCGTCCGGCGCGACCTGGGGTTTCTTCTTTCCGAACATTCCTCACCTTTCCTTGATCGTTGGTTTCGCGCCGGTGCGGTATGGTCTGCCCGGACCGTCGAGCAGGTAGACCTCGCGCTGCGTGTAGTGGCGCAGGATGTATTTCAGGTATTTCTCGGGCATGAGGCCCTTTGGCCTCACCCATCCCCATACGGCTATGGGCAGGCCGGGCGGGAAGATCAGGTACATGGCGAGGTTGGGGTCCATGCCCAGGCCGAACCACAGGCCTATGTACCCTCCCCCGCACACGACGGCGAGGATGACGGCGGCGAGGCACTGCCGCCAGCTCATCCCCATGAACACCTTCGACTCGATGGTGGTCAGTTCCCTGTAGACGGGCATCTGCAACGCCATGATGTTTGCTTCCTTTCGTGGATTGCGTTGTGTTTCATTCGCCGCCGAAGAGCTTCTTGGCGACGGAGTTGGCCGCCATGACGACGCCGATGAGCATGACGCTCGCCAGGAGCAGGCCGGTGAAGTTGTCCATCACCCAGCCGGAGAGGCTGTCGCCGTCCTTGAACTTGCTCGGGTTGAGCGTGCCGCCCACGAGCGTGCGGTACATGAGGATCGCCAGATACAGGGTCGCGCATTGGAACACCAGAGACGCGTACTGTTTGAAGTAGTTGATGCCCCACTGGCGGGTCTCCTCCTGGGCGATGAAAGCGATCGGCAGCGGGTTGAACGCGGTGAGCATGTATATCTGCACGAAGCGCAGGAGGATGACGACGGTGACGACGATGGTCGCGCCCTTGGAGACGAGGAACGGGATGAGCAGCAGGATCAGGCAGGGTATCTGTCCCAGCACGCCGGCGGAGTCTATGGCGTCGCGCATGCTGTCGCCAAGGCCGAGGCCCGACGACGCGCCCGTGGTGGGCGCCGCCGAATGGATGCCGCCGAGCACGCTGTCGCCGATCTCGTCGATGGCCTGGAGCATGAGCTCGCTGTGCTGGGCCGCGGTGAACACGAGCGTGAGCTTGAACATCGCCATGGCGACGAGCTTGACGCCCAGCTCTCGGTCGCCGTCCGCCCGGGTGCTGACCCTGGCGAGTTCCAGGACGCACATGATCGCCAGTATCGTGCTGGCTATGGGTTTGACCGCCGAGCGGGCGACGGTCAGGCTCAGCTGGTACATGCCCGCGTTGTATTCGGCGGGGGTCTTCAGCAGGTCGGCCACGAGGTCGTCGCCGACGCCGGACCCTATCGAGTTGAGGATACCGACGATGAAATCGACCATGCGTGGCCTCCCGTCTACAGGGCGATGTTGGAGAACAGGGCCGCGGCCGCGATGATCAGGCCGCCGCCGACGACCTGCCAGACGCCCGACTGGGTGGCGGGGCCGTTCTGGTCCTTCAGCCCTCCGGCCAGGGTGATGACGCCCCACACGGCCCACAGGCCGCCGCCGATGATGGCGAACCGGCTGAAAAGCTGCAACGCGCTGGTGACGACGCTGCCGCTGTCTGCCGCGATGGTGATTCCGTACATGATGTTTTCCTTTCGATGTTTTGGATGACATGACCACGGTACGGCCGTCGAGAAGGCTCCGGTTTGGACGTTCCCGACGAACCCGAAGAGGCTCGGACGATGGTATGGAAAAGGGCCCGCCGACCGTTCGCCGGTGGGGCCGGGTCCCGCCGCCGCGCGCCGGGTTTCGAGTGCCATGGTTCCCGTCCGGCGTTCCGCGGGCCGCGGAACATGGAAACGGACGGCATCATGCGAAAGGAAGACGGACTGATCCGCCACAAGGAGAACGGTGCCGTCCGTTTCCGGTACCCATGCCGGGAGTCGAACCCGGCGCCGTCCTTCCGAAGGTTGTCAAAGGAGATTTTCAAGGAGCCGGACGGTCCGGCGCGCAAGGGAAAGGGGTGGCCGACCGGATCCGACCTCATTGGATCCGGCCTGCCACCCCGTTCTGGTTTCCATGGTGCGCGGGAAGGGGTTCCCGCGGCGTGCCCCCGCCGGGAGTCGAACCCGGCGCCGTCACAAAGGAGAAAACAAAGACGG
>OLNI01001604.1_pt1 | contig 11315 bp, 11 predicted proteins | sample 1672921 | NCBI WGS metagenome assembly OLNI01 (sample SAMEA3136737, study PRJEB25190) | human gut metagenome | biome: human gut; feature: human-associated habitat; material: faeces | place: Austria | collected 2013 | reverse complement strand
CCTTATCTCGATCCCCACCGGCAAGCGCCTCGCCAACGACCTTCTCCGAGTATCCGTTACCGTAGCATGGTGCGGTATCCACCAGATTGACCCCATTATCAATCATGGTCCGAATGGCCTGAATTGATGCCTCTCGATCGACAGGGCCGTAGTTATCGCCGCCAATCGCCCATGTGCCGACCGCGAGCTCGGAAACATCCACATCCGCACGTTTGAAATGCTTATAGCGCATATGTGCCCTCCTTTCAAGCAGTCCCGATGCGCGGGCACCGAGATTCACGTGCACGCCAGCGCGAAACGACGACGGCCAACAATGGACATTCCGGCCGTCGCCATTGCACGCTGCGATGCAAAACTATCGAAGGCCGATGCTTACACCACACCGATAAGGCCGAGAATGATGGCGAGGACCATGATGCCAACGAGGATGATGTTGACATTCATGTTCTTCTTACGCATGAGCCACAGCACGAACAAGGTGAGGCAAAGCGGGACAAAGCCGATGAAAATCTGATCGAGATAGCTCTGAAGCGTAATGGGGTCCGAACCTTCTACAGGGAAGGAAATGATGGTGTTGAAGTGGACGTTTGCCGCCGTCATCGCGCCAATCATCACAAGACCCACCGTAGAAGTCGCCTTGGTGATGATTTTCATGAGGCCACCCTCATACATCTGGGAAATGAAGTTGGTGCCCAGCGTGTAACCGAGGTAGGTCATGTAATATCGGCAGAGAATCGACGGTACGTTATAGATAAGTAGGAACAGCAGAGCACCGACAGGCGAGCCAGTCATGGCCATATTGATGCCGATGCCGGCAGCTATGACACGCAGACATCCCCAGAAAATGGCATCACCGATACCCGACATGGGACCCATGAGCGAAACCTTGATACCGTCGATGGACTCGGTATCAAAGTCCTCGTGCTGGGAATTTTCCTTCTCCATCGAGGCAACCAAGCCCATCGCAAAGGTGCCAACGTTCTGGGTAATGTTGTACCACGTGGTATGGCGGGACATGGCGTTGGCGCGCTTCTCGGGATTGTCCTTGTAGAAGCGGTTCAGGGCCGGCATCATCGAATAAAGCCAGCCGTCGGCACCCTGCTTGACCGAACCACCGGCGCACGAAGCGAATACGGTAAAGGAGCGAAGAAAAATCTTGTTTAGCATCTTCCGATCTTCGGTGGAAAGATTTGCGGTGAGCTTACTCATGCGAAGAAATCCTCCTCTTCAGAAATCGTAACGTCAGCGGTGGCGACGGGAGCGGCAGAGATGCTCTTATGCTCCATATCGGAAATCTCCTTGTCGCGCAGACCTTGAACAACAGCAATAATCACGCCGATGGTGGCAATGGCAATCATCGGAAGGCCAAGGTAGGCATACAGCACAAAGCCCAAGAAGAAGTACACAGCCAGCTGGGTGCTCCACAGCATCTGTAGCAGAAGCGCCATTCCTACGGCGGGCAAGAGCGAACCGACAGCGTTGAGGCCACTCATGACATTCGCTGGAATCTGGTTCACGATCTGAGACACAGGTTCGGCGCCGAGATACACGCCGAAGAACGCGATGAAAGCAAAGGCCGCATACTTGACGAGCCACAGGCCCCAATGCTGAACAGCGAGCCCGCGCTCGTTGCCGTCCTTCGCCATCTTATCGAACGGAGCTGCAAAGAAATTGAGCAGGATGTTGTTCATCGCGATGGAGAGGAATGCGGTCACTACACCAACAGGTACGGCGATGGTGATGGCAGCACTCTGCTCCACGCCGGCAACAGTAAACGCAACGGCAAGTGCAGTCGCGGTAACGGGCTCAGCAGAGATGGCACCACCGATGTTGACGGCGCCCATGAAAATCGCCTCAAGAGAAGCGCCGATAATGCAGCCCGCTGAAATATCGCCCATAAGGATGCCGGCAACGAGGCCGACTACGATGGGGCGCTCGATCATGCATTGGCCGAGAATCCAGTTTCCTCCGTAGCAAATCACGACGGTCAGCCAAGCCATAAAGGCCAAACCAAGCATATCTGTTTCCTTTCTAACTCACCCCATCCGCGCGAGCGCCACCGAGGGGTCACAGCGCACGCGGAATGCGGACAAAGAGACTACTTCATCGCCTTCTCGATCATGTCCTTAAGTGGCACCTTGGGATTCGATGGGATGAGCTGGTGGAACACGGGGATGCCCTGTTCACAAAGCTCCTTCGCCGCCTCAAGCTCCTCAGGGTTGAGCATGATGGTCGAGTTCAGGCTCACCTTCGTAGCTGGATCACTCTTATCGAAACGTCCGACGTTCGCCACGTTCACCCCCTCAATCTTGCCCGGGCAGCCCTTCACGAACTCGAGCACATCCTTCACGCAGTTCGTGAGCGCAAAGATGCGCATAGAATCGGCGCGAGGATCGTTCACGATGCGACAAGCATCGGGAACATCTTTCACCAAGAGCTTCTGGCCTGCCGGAGTACCCATCTGGAGCGTCATGCGCAGCGCGTCGCTCTCGACAGCATGCTTGTTGGCGACAATGATGCGGTTGGTGTTCAGCTCTTTGGTCCACACGAGTGCGACCTGTCCGTGAATCAAACGATCGTCAACACGAATCTGTGCGATCATATGTCCTCCTTTCCCTTAGTCGAAGAAGTCATCGTCGGTCCCCTCGGCTTCCGACGAGGCTCCCTCGGTGTCAACAAGCTGCATCGTTGACCGGGCGGTCTCGATGGTCGCTTGCAGACTTTCCTTTGTTATGCGTCCTGGGGCAAACAGCACCTCGATGATGAGCCCCAGATTGCAACCAGAAACATGGAACACGTTGGGGTGTCCCGGTGCGATGAGGGCTACCTTTTGGCAGACGCTTCCACCGTAGATATCGGTAAATATCACGCCATCATCCTCGGGACTAAGCGAGTCTACGAATGTCTGGATGCGTGCGGTGTAATCGGACTCGTCGACATAGGCGCAGATGGTCTCGATGGCGTCCTCGCCACCAGTTAGCAGCGAGATTGAACTCTTAAAACCGTCAGCGAGATAACCGTGCGTTGCGATGAGAATCTTCTTCATGGATGCATCCTTACAACGAGAATCCGTTGGGATTGAGCAGGCGAATCTTCGAGGCGACAAACTCGGTCATGTCCTCACCCGCAGCACGCATAAGCCCAAAGGCGTCCTCGTTGAAGCCGCCGGCCTCCACATTCTTTGCAATCGAGGCATACATGGCACGGAAATACTCAGTAGCGATGTTGAATTTGCTCATGCCGAGCACAACCGTTTCCTGCAGTTGCTCCTCGGGAATATCGGAGCATCCGTGCAACACGAGGGGGATATCGAGCGCAGCACGGATATCCTTGATGCGCTGCATATCGAGGTTCGGAGTCCTCACATACGGTCCATGAGCGTTGCCAACGGCTATCGCAAGAGACCCACAACCCGTGCGCTCGACGAACTCAACCGCCTGGTTCACGTCCGTGTACATATCGCTGCCTACGAAATCCGCCTCATTCGAACCGTCGCCCACATGCCCAAGCTCGGCTTCGATATCAACACCAAACACGCGTCCCACCTCGGTAACGGACTTGGTCAGCGCAACGTTCTCCTCATACGGAAGCGATGAACCGTCCACCATGACCGACGGGAAGCCATCGCGGATGCCGCCCACAGCGATTTCGTATCCAGCGGAATGGTCGAGATGCACGGCCACCGGCACGCTCGCCTGCTCGGCATAATGGCATGCGATGGCGGCAACGAGCTTGAGCGGTATGTACTCGTAGAAGCCGGGATAGAACTGAACGATAACGGGCATATGCTCTCGCTCGGCACCAGCAACAATGTACTTGACTGTTTCAAAATTGAACGTATTGACCGCAGGAACACCGTAATGATGCTCGGTCGCATGCTGGAGCAGTTCGTTTACCTTAACGAGCGCCATGGCGACCACCTTTCTCAGTTGATTCGCTTGCTTGACGATCTTGACGCACGGCTTGGCCAGAGCCGATTAGTCCACGAGAGTTTGCCGAGGCTGGCGTGCAAGTGCGGGAGATATCACTTCGCCATGTGTGATATGCCGCCATAACGATGAACGTCCCTGTCAACACCAGCCCGGCAGTGAGAAAATACGAAAGTCGCATGCCAAACGCGTCGCCAATGGCACCGCCCGCAAGGTTGGCTACCATCATTGCAAGCCCGCTTTGCACCAGCACAAATACGCTCTGCCCCTGGGAGAGTTTCCCTGGAAGTGCCGACTCTGCCACATAGCAGGTGCAGCAATAATACACAGTCATATACGTAACACTTTGAAGCAGCTGCCCAGCAACCATGGTGGGAACTAACCCCATGCCAATGAGCAGCAGCCGAGCGACCATCATGATGCACGAGAAGCCAAGGAGCGACATCACTCCGAAACGCGCGACAAGCGCATGCGAAAACAGGAGTATGGGAAGTTCGCTGAGTGCCGAAACAGCACTCAGCACGCCCACAAGCCCTTGGCTATATCCAAGCTCCACCACATAACGGCCCAGAAAGCTGCCGGAAAAGCCGAGGCCCATCTGGCTCACAAGTGCAAACGCTAAGATGAAGAAGATCTCCTGTGAGCGAAAGATCCCGAATGTCGGCTTCACATTGGACTGCGCATCGTGAACGAGTGAAGAAGAGTCCTGCGCCGCTGCAGAACTCAATGCCGCAGCGCACGCATCCTTCCTACCCGGCGAACCAGGCAGCAACAGAACCGAAAGTAGCATCAGAAGCGACAGGGCACACACGAGTACAAACTGAGCCTGCGGAAGGCGCTCAAGGAACATGCCGACGATAAACACAACGAACGCATAGCCGCAGGTCCCTCCCATGCGAACATGGGCGAACTCAACCTCGTAATCAGAGCAACCCTGAATCACCAGAGCGTCACACAGTGGCAGAAGCGCTGAAAAGAAAAGCACGAACACAATGGTCGCGACAAGCACCGCCGTATACGACGTTCCAAGATAATACAAAAGGGCAGATGCGGCAGACGCTAGAGACAGGAGCGCGAGAACGAGCCTGCGCTTGCCCGTCGCATCGGAAAGACGCGCCCACAGCGGCTGAATGAAGACGACGGCAAGTGGTGAAATAGTGAGCAGTACACCAATCTGCGCCGCCGTCATCCCAATCGAAGTGAAATACGAGCTTAGAAATGGTGTGTAGGCACCGGCGCACATCCAATACGCAACGTTAGCAAAGAACAACGAAGCCCCTGCTTTAGAACGCCCCCCCCCCGGACGTTCGCCGACCGCTCGCGTCTGCGACAGCACCCGTTTGATTCGATACGTTAGAATCGGAGTTGTTAACGCCATGATGGCCAGATGTGAGACAAGGATGGGCATTCGCCGTAGCGTTCTGACCTCCACCGAGCACTGCGGCGGCATGCATGGAATCACATGCCTGCTCGAATCCCATATCCTTCCTCCTCTCTCCATCAACGCGCTAGCACTGAGCCATTCATGATAATGAATCGATGTTTCATCGAATTATTATCAAATGTAATCGTCTTTCGTGATATTACTATTTGATGAAACATGATTTCATTAACGAGCGAGTAGCCTCTGCGAACGGTAGCTATTGGCCGGTGAACGGATGTGAATATGAAAAGGCTTGAAATGACAGACAGCGGTGGAGTTATTCAAACCATTTGCGCGGTATATGACGGGCTCACCCCCACCGACCAGCGCATTGCTAACTACATTCTCGAGCACCGCGCCCGAATCCCCGATATGACGATGCGTGAGATTGCGAATGAATGCCAAACCTCAAGCCCCACGGTTTCACGTTTCGTCAAGCGCATTGGGTATGAAAACTTCGCTCAGATGCGCTTGGAACTTGCGCGGACGGAAAGTTCGCTTTCTCGAGACTATCTCCTAGGGAGCACAACGGGATCGATTTCTTTTGACCGATTCAACGAATCACTCCGCTTCATACTTTCGTGTAAAACGACAGAGTTGACAGATACTGCTGCACAAATCGACCCCGCCACCATCAAGGCGGTTATCGACCTTCTCCTCGAAGCTGACACCGTTCTTATCACTGGAGTGGGTAATACGCTGAGCGTCGCAGCCAACATGGCCTTCAAACTCAGGCATCTTGGCGTTCGCGCCATCGCTCCATCGACCACCGAATATGCTGCGAGTTATTCGTTCATGATGACCGATCGCGATGTTCTCGTTATCATCTCCTCCTCGGGTATTTCTAAGCGCCTAGGCAAGATTTTTGATAATGCTGAAGACAATGGCACACCCGTAGTGCTCATTACTTCCAATCCGCAGTCCTCATTTGTAAAGCGTTCGAAACACGTGATCATGGCGTATCAGCGTGATCGGCTCTTCGCCTATGGTGTACCGTTCTCACACAATTCAGTGAACTTTGTAATCGAGGTGCTCTTTCTCTTCCTTCATGCAAGTTCTGTTGACGCCGCTGAGCATATCAAGCTCTTTAGCCATACCTATGACGATCTCGACAAAATAATTGACTTTAGAAGCGGCGAGTTCATAGATTTAGAGGATTAGCGCTCATCCCAGATGAACATATCAGTCCTAGTAACCCAAGAGCTGCAACACGAACATCACCACCGTGAGCACCGTAATGAGCGCGATGGTGGCCACGGTGAGGATGTTCCATATGCGTCCGTTCCGGTAATCGCCCATGATATGGGCGTCGCGTGCAATGAGCACCAAGAACACAAGAAGCACCGGCAGCAGCACACCATTGATAACCTGGGCGCTCATCATGATGTCGAAAAGATCAACCCCGGGAAGGATTACCAGCAGCGCCGAAAGCATGATGATGCCCGTGATGATCTCCACCCCCAAAAAACAGCCGGTGATGGCACTTTGCGTCGCCGCGTTCTGGACGGAGAGAGCATGCGAGATACCATCACGCCCGGCAGAACGCAAGCAGCCAGGAAACTCGCGGCCACAAGACCGGCGCCAAAGAGAATCGTCGACCACTGGCCGGCGATGGGCTCGAGCGCAAGCGCTGCATCGGCCGCATCGCCCACCTCGATGCCCGCGGGATGGAGCACCGTCGCGGTCGTCACGATGATGAACCACGCGATGGCGCACGCGATGACCGAGCCCGACACCGTATCGACGCGCTGCAGCACGATCCCATCTTCGCGCACGTTCTTATCGACCACGTTGTTCTGCGCAAGGAAAATCATCCACGGCGCGATGGTGGTACCAATGGTCGCCACGAGAAGCGACACATAGTCTGGATCCCCCATGACCTGCGGCGTCACCGTCGCACGCGCCACGGACGCCCAATCCGGCCCCACCATGAACGCCGCCACCACATACGTTAGGAACACGCAGCTCACCAAGAGCAGGATCTTCTCGATGCGAGCGAAGCTCCCGCTCATGGTGATGAGCCAAATCACAAGCGCCGTGAGCGGCACCGAGATTGTCGTCGGAACGCCGAAGAGCGCAAGACCGCTCGCGATGCCCGCAAATTCAGATATCGTCACCGCGGTATTGGCAATCAGAAGCGCTCCCATCGCAAGGGCGGAAAGGCGCACGCCGAACTTCTCGCGAATGAGCGAGGCGAAGCCCTTGCCCGTCACGCATCCGCAGCGTGCCGCCGTCTCTTGCACCACGATGAGCAAGAGCGCCATAACCGGCAGTATCCAGAGCGTTCCGTATCCAAAGGATGCGCCCGCACTTGAATAGGTGGCGATACCTCCCGCGTCGTTTCCCGCAAGCGCGGCGAGCAGCCCCGGCCCCATGGCCGCGAGCACCGCGGTGAGCGTGAGTTTACTACCCGGTTCCCTCCCCTGCATGGCGCGCCTACCAGCACACCGCGAGCAGCATGAGAAGCGTCACCGCCACCGAATACGCCACGCAAGACGCAAGCACCGCAGAGACGCCGAGCGCGGTACCCGAGGTGTTGAGGTCGCGCTCATCGCGCCAAAACAGCAGCTTGAGGTAGCCAACTGCGGCCAGGCAGCAGCAGAACACCACGGCTGCCGCGCAGGCAAAGCTTATCGAGACCGCCTGCACCTGCAGCACCTCGGCAGGAACCTGGCCCGCGCTTCCCACTCCGGGGGCGAAGCTCGGATCGCTCGCCATCGCAATGACTTCGTCCGGATACGCCGCACCGAGCACGAGCTGGCCGCAAAGGTAGATGAGCGCCGCCAGGACCACGCCGAGCCCCGCCGTCTGCAAGAAAAAGCCCAGATACGGCTTGCCGCCATCCTCCGGCTCGTCATACTCCAGGAAGTAGTTGCGCACGAACGACACCACACGGTCCGCCGCGAGCAGCACCACCGGCATCGCGCACATGGGGTAGATCACGTATGCGCTCGCACCGCCTGCCGCATCGAGCACCGCGGCGATAACGCCCGAAGCAATTGCCCATACGAGCACCCAATATTGTCGCCGCGCGAACCACGTAAGCATGTGCGGTGCCTCGCCCGAACCGCTCTCGCTCGCTCCCACGCCGGCAATCTGCAGGTCCTCCTCATGCTCCTCGGCGATGACATCGAGCGCGTCATCGACGGTCACGATACCGAGCACATGGCGGTTCTCATCGCATACCGGAACGGCGACGAGGTCGTATTTGGCCATCTCGTCTGCAACGTCTTCCTGGTCGACATCGGGCGCGACCCACACCACGTCACGGTACGCGAGGTCCGAAAGCCGAGCGTCGCGGTCGGCGACGATCAGGGTGCGCAGGGACAATACGCCGGTGAGCGCGCCCGCCGGGTCGAGCGTATACACGTAGTAGATGCTTTCGAAATCGTCATCGAGCTCGCGAATGGCGTCGATGGCGCACGCCGCGGTCTCGGTCGCCGGAAGCGCGACGAATTCGCTCGTCATAATACGGCCCGCGGTGTGCTCTTCGTACCCCAGAAGGTTGCGGATGGCGCGCTCTTCCTTCACGCCCATGAGCCGCAGGAGCTTCTCGGCCTTCTCGTAATCGAGCTCCTCGATGAGGTCGGCAGCGTCGTCGGGGTCCATGAGGGCGAGCATGGACGATGCATCGCGGTCGCTCATGCCCTCGAGCACCTCGGCCACGAGCTCGTCATCGTCGAACTCGCTGATCGCCTCGGCCGCCTGCGCGGTATCGAGCTGCGCGAACACCTGGCCGCGCAAACGGGGGTCGAGCTGCTCGATGATATCGGCGATATCGGCCGGATGCAGTTCGTCGAGCGTCTTATGAGACACGGAGAGCTTGATGGTCTGGGTGCTGCGTTCGAGCAGGTCCATGTACGACCACGCGATGATGTGCTCCTCGAGCGGCTTGCCGACCGCGCGGGCGATGCGCGCCGCCACGTGCTCGAGGGCGGGATGCACCGCGCGCAGCAGGCCCCGCATGCCCACCTCGGCACCGAGCAGACGCAGCTGATTCTCGCCCGAACTCGAAAGCTTCAGGTCGTTTACGCGCACGGCCTTAAGTCCCTGCGTATCGACGATCTGCTTGTTGAGGATATCGCGCGCCAGCAGCAGCTCATCGGGCTGCAGGAAGGAGAAGCGAACGTCGGTATCGCACGCCTTGAGATGCACACCGGATTCGTCCACATGGTCCACGTACTTACGCCAGCTAATCATGAACGGCGTCTTGCCCGGTCCCTGGAACGCGAGCGACGTGACATGGGGGAAGACCTCGCCCGTAGCGATGCCGAGGTCGTTCACAACACCAAGCTTATTGCCGTTCACATCCAGAACGGGCAGCTTGAGCATCTCGGAGAGATAGTTCATGGTGCTCCTTCATCCCGACGGCCAGAGAGCTCCGGCCGCAGAGGCTATGCGTGCGCGGCTCGCCGCCATAGGCAGCACGCCGGGTTCTCACCCCTTGCGCGCGCTTAGAGCACCCGCAGGGGTCAGCAACTGTGAGGTCGAGGTTTCGATTTCACCTGACGCCTTTCTCGTAACCTATCTTCGTGCTGCGAGGCACCGCTCGGCCGTTTGACTCGCACCGGCAATGGAGCGCAGCTCACCTACTATAGCAGATGCCTCTGCTACGCGTAATTACAACCGAAATGTGAATCGTAGACACCCGGTGTCTGCGATTCACGTCGTTATACCTCGGGTAGAGCGGCGTCCTCCGGCATGCTCACGGTACCGTTCACCACGTCTTCGGGGATGCTGCCATCGAGCTTCATGAGCTCGCTCACCGTTACCAGCTCATAGCCCTGCGCCCGAAGACTGTCGATGATGCCAGGCAAAGCCTCCACCGTCTGCTCGCGGTTACCGCCGCCATCGTGCATGAGGATGATCGAACCATTGTGCACGCCCTTCAATGCCGCAGCTTCGATGGCGCTCGCACCCGGACGCTCCCAGTCGAGCGTATCGATGTTCCAGAGCACGTTGCACGAGATAAGGTCGCCCGAACGAGCCCACTCAACATCCGTGAAGGCGCCGTACGGAGCACGGATCATCTGCACGTCTTTACCCGACGCATCCTTAAGCGCAGAAGCGGCGTTCGAGATTTCGGAACGCAGCGTCTCGCGGTCTGCCTTGGGCAGGTTCTGGTGCGCCATGGTATGGCTCGCTAGCTCTTGGCCTGCGTCGACGATAGCCTTGGAGCCAGCCGGGTTGCCCTGTGCCTGCGCTCCCAAGTTGAAAAACGTTGCCTTCGCGTCCTTCTCCTCCAAGATTTCGAGAATCTGAGGCGTGTACTTGCTCGGACCGTCATCGAAGGTCAGCGCAACGTACTTGCCGCCCTCGGGGCTCAGATTTACCGAAGACACCACCATGTTCTGGGGCTCCTCGAGCACCTCGGCATCGACTGTCTCACCCGAGGTCTCGCCCGTCTTGACGCGCTTTTTGCCGGCCTTTCCCCATTGAGAGACGTACTGCACCGCGCCACCGGATTCCTTCTGGATGCCCGGGGCCATGGTGACCGTCTCCTCCTTCGACGGCTCCTCGGCATCGGTGCCGTTGGAGACGGTGAACTCGTCGCCTTCCTGCACGCGCGCTTGCTCGACCTCATCGGGTGTGAGCGTCTCGCCGGCCCGGCTTACCGTGCTCGGATTGCCGCCATCCTGAGAAAGCACGTTACCGCCCACGGAAAGCAGCCGCCCCGGCACCGCGCCGAACTGGTCGTTATCTTCGAGCACGGCGCTGAGCGGCGTTCCCACCCGCACCGAAACCTCTGTCCCGTCGACCGTCACGGTCACGCTGCGCAGGCAGAAATACCATCCGCCCACCGCAGCAATCACAACCACACAAGCAAGCACCACAGCCAGCGCCTTCATATTCGGTGGACGACGGGGGCGGTTCATACGCGCCTTGAGAGCCTCGGCACGGCCAGCGCGCTCCGCTGCCGAGAACCGGCGGCTCGCGTTGTTCGCATAAATGATATGGCTCCC
>OLNI01001598.1_pt1 | contig 11357 bp, 7 predicted proteins | sample 1672921 | NCBI WGS metagenome assembly OLNI01 (sample SAMEA3136737, study PRJEB25190) | human gut metagenome | biome: human gut; feature: human-associated habitat; material: faeces | place: Austria | collected 2013 | reverse complement strand
ACAGTATCCGGATTTTCAATACTATCAATTTCAGAAAGTCGATGCATTATAATCCCTTCGCGTATATTCACAGCGAAAAGGATATTTTGAAGCTGACCACAACCCTCATTGCCAACACCAAAGGGGACGGCAAGGCCGGTGACGAATTCTGGACGAGTGCGACTCGTTCGCAGACGGTAAAAAGTCTGCGCACGAGCAACGGTTTTCCGTTGTTCGGAGAACTGGTAGTTTAATAGGTGGAATGACGGGGTAACGCCCTGAAACGCCTACCCTTGATGGGCGTGCATTAGCTGTAATGGCTGATGTACGAAGCCCCATGACAAAGGCTGAGAGTAACCGTAACCACTGCCTAAAGTGGTCGAAAGCGGTCTGGAGGCAGACTGTGTTACCTATAAGCCGAGGGTCTATAAGATACCTATGGTTAGAATGTTCGCTTTGGCGGGCGAACTGACGAACCTGCGAATGTACAGGTCTAAAAGAAGACCACGCAGAAATGTGTGGGTGCGTTAATGCGCAGTCGGTGTGGTTTAGTAGAAATTGATCCTACGAACGACCATGCTGTGTTACAGGCACAGGCAAGCCGACAGGTCTATAGCAGGAACCTACGGGTATGTATGAACAGATAGAACTATCGGAACGAGGAAAGGCAGCAGATTCCGCAAGGAATAGTCTGACGAAGAACAATAAGCAGACGAACTGTTGCTAAAAAGTAGTGGTCGAACCTATGATGTGCTTGCGTTATGTGAGCTACGGAGGAATGGCCACAAGTCGGTTGAGATAAGCAGGCATTATTCAATCCAACATAAGGATTCGAGTAAGACCAAAAGGGTCACTTTCGCAAAAAGGAGGTGATGCCTTATGCCAAAGAAAAACAAAACTCTATGTGTAGATGACTTACGTCATGCCGAGTATTACGGTATGCAGCCAGTCTTTGATGAACTCTATCACCGAAGTCTGGAGGGAAAAAATTTTACCAACCTTATGGATTTAATCCTGAGCCGGGACAACATTCTTCTGGCATATCGGAACATCAAAGCAAACGGAGGGAGCTACACAGCAGGAACAGACAACAAAAACATTAGTGACATCGGGTGTTTACCGCCCGAAACAGTTGTAGAGAAAGTGAGGTTCATTGTCACAGGAAGTCAGCACGGATACCGCCCAAAGCCGGTAAGACGCAAAGACATTCCGAAGCCAAACGGAAAAACCAGACCGTTAGGTATTCCCTGTATCTGGGACAGGCTGGTACAGCAATGTATCAAACAGGTCATAGAGCCAATCTGCGAAGCGAAATTCAGCGACAACAGTTACGGCTTTCGCCCGAACCGTTCCGTGGAACACGCCATGCAGAAAACTTACACCATGCTTCAACGCATGAACCTGCATTATGTGATTGAGTTTGATATAAAAGGATTTTTCGATAACGTAAATCACAGCAAGCTAATGCGGCAAATATGGGCAATGGGAATACACGACAAGCAGTTGATTTTTATTATCAAGCGGATTCTGAAAGCACCGATTAGAATGCCAGATGGCACTACACTCATTCCAGACAAAGGCACTCCGCAAGGCGGTATCATTTCACCGTTGCTTGCCAATATCGTGCTGAATGAACTGGACAGATGGGTTGAGAGCCAATGGCAGAACCACCCTCTTGTAAAGGAATACGGGTATGAGAGGAAAATCAGAAACTCGATTACTTTTGACCGGAGCAAGGCATTCCTCAAAATGAGGAAAACAGGGTTGAAAGAAATGTATATCGTGAGATATGCAGATGATTTCAGAATCTTCTGCCGGAATAAAGAGGACGCTTTGAGAACAAAAGAGGCTGTAACGGCATGGATAACCGAGAGGCTGAGGTTGGAGGTATCGCCAGAGAAAACAAGGATAGTCAATGTTAGAAAACGCTATTCAGAGTTTCTTGGGTTTAAGATACGAGTCAGACCGAAAAGCAGGAAGTACATCGTGCAATCTCATATCTGTGACAAAAAGTTGGAACTGGAAAGGCAAAAGCTGGTGGAACAGGCGAAACGAATTGCCCGACCGTCAGAGGGAAAAAGACCTTTGGACGAAATACGGCTGTACAATTCAATGGTTCTGGGAATACAGAATTATTTTCAGCTTGCCACCTGCATCAGCATTGATTGCAGGAAAATCCACAGACAGGTTATGACAGTTTTGACAAATCGGCTCAATACAGAAACCGGGTGCAGACTTGTTCGAGAGGGCGGCGCAATGACCGAGAGCGAAAAAGAACGGTTTGGAAAGTCGGCAATGATACGGTATGTATCTGGAATCGACCAACCTATCTACCCTATCGCATACATCAAGAACAAGATACCGATGGCAAAGAAAGCGGCGGTTTGCAGTTACACGGTGGAGGGACGGGCATTGATACACACGAACCTAAGTATGAACTCATCTGTTCTATCAGGTTTGAGGAATCAACCGTCTATGGGGCGAAGCACAGAACTCACTGACAGCAGGATTTCACTATTCTCGGCTCAACGTGGAAAATGTGCGCTAAGTGGGGAACTCTTTGAAAATGCGGCTGACATAGTATGCTGGCTGAAAACACCGGCAGAATTGGGCGGCAAGGAACGCTATCGAAATATGATTTTGTTCCATAATAGATTTCTTCCACTCCTGCAAGAGCGTCCTAAGAATGAGCTAAAAGAGATAGCCGATACGCTCAAGGCAACAAAGGAACTGATGTTAAAAGTGAACAGTCTGCGCCAGCAGGCTGGTTTGTCCGCAATAGAAAACTAACATTTCATTTGGTGATTGATTAAATGCTTGTGAAAACAACCGATGGAACGCCGGATGCGGTGAAAGTCGCACGTCCGGTGTGGAGTGGGGGAAAATCCGGCGATAACTTCAAAGGATTACCTATCACTATAAGCGGAACGCCTCTATTATTCCGCGCTGATCGGCTACATCTGGTACGAGGCCACGGAGGAAGAAAAGAACTTCATCACACTTTTGGATCTTATCAATGCCAGTGAGGCCAGAGAGGACGACGAAACCTATCAAAGCCCGGTGGACCTGCTTTTTTCTCAGTTGGCGGAACGGGAGCCGGACCACTTCGCCGTCAAGCAGTACCGCAAATTCAAGATGGCGGCGGGAGATGTATGCTCTAAGTGACTTCTTAATCATGGTTTTTGTCATGGTTAGTGAAGCAGCCACTTAGAGCATTTTCATTTCAGGAGGTACAGCCATGAGAAACGAGAAAATCACCCCACTGTATGAGCGCTTGAGCCGCGATGATGAGTTACAGGGCGAGAGCAACTCCATAAGCCATCAAAAGCAGATGTTAGAGGAGTTTGCCCGCCGGAATGGTTTGCCGAACCCCACCCACTTCACCGATGACGGCGTATCGGGAACCCGTTTTGACCGTCCCGGCTTTCTGGCGATGATGGAGGAAGTCGAGGCCGGACGGGTGGAGGCCATTGTTATCAAAGACATGAGCCGCCTGGGACGCGATTATTTGAAAGTCGGCCAGGTCATGGAGATTTTGCGGCAGCGCGGCGTCCGGCTGATCGCTATCAATGACGGTGTGGACAGTCTGAAAGGCGACGATGATTTTACCCCTTTCCGCAACATTATGAATGAGTTTTACGCCCGCGACACCAGCCGGAAAATCCGCTCCGTGTTCAAGTCCAAGGGCATGAGGGGCAAGCACCTGACCGGCACCGTTATTTACGGCTACTTGTGGGACGAGAAGCGGGAACACTGGCTTGTGGACGAAGAAGCCGCCGAAGTGGTACGCCGTATCTTTTCCCTGACGATGGAGGACTATGGCCCCTATCAAATCTCCAAGCTGCTGTCCGAGGCAAAGGTTGAAATCCCCGCTGTTCATCTGGCACGCTTTCACGAAGGTGTAAACAGGTCAAAGCCGGTCAAAGACCCCTACGGCTGGGGATCGTCCACTATTGTGAACATCCTGAAAAAGCGGGAATACCTGGGTCACACCATCAATTTCAAGACCCGCAAGCACTTCAAGGACAAGAAAAGCCACTATGTTGACGAAAGCGAATGGACGATTTTCGAGAATACCCATGAGGCCATCATCGACCAGGAAACCTTTGACAATGTGCAGCGTATCCGGGCAAATGTCCGACGCTACCCGGACGGCTGGGGCGAAGCCCATCCCCTGACCGGCCTGATGTACTGTGCCGACTGCGGCGGCAAGATGTATGTCCATCGCATCAATAACGGCAAGCGTGACCCACAGTTTACTTGCAGCCAGTACACCAAAGTCCCATGCGGGACGCTCTGTGGCACACAGCACCGCATCCGGGCCGAGGCCGTCCTGACCCTGATAACCGATATGCTCCGGGCCATCGCGGAGTATTCTAAAAATGACCGGGCCGAGTTTATCCGCACTGTCCAGGAAACGCAGGCCGCCCAGCAAACCGCCGACATATCCAAGAAGCGGAAACGGCTGGCCGCCGCCCAAAAGCGGGCCGGGGAACTGGAAAAGCTGATTTGCAAAATCTATGAGGACAACGCCCTGGGCAAGCTGCTGGACGCCCGGTATGAGGCCCTGGACGCACAATACGCCAAAGAACAGGACGCTCTCAATGCGGAAATCGCGGAACTGGAAAAGGCCGTTACTGGCTACGAGCAGAGCCGGAAAGCTGCGGAGAAGTTTATTGCCCTGATTGATAAGTACGAGAATTTTGACACGCTGACAAACACCATGCTCAACGAGTTTGTAGAGAAAATTCTTGTCCATGAACGCGCCCGGAAAGGCAGCCAGGACACCACGCAGGAGGTTGAAATCTATTTCAATTTTGTGGGCCGGTATATCCCGCCCGCCTTGCAGCCGGTTCCCCTGACCCCGGAGGAACAGGAAGAACTGCGGAAGAAGGAGGAACGCAAGGACAGGCTTCACCAGAACTACTTGCGCCGCAAGGCCAACGGCAAGCAGAAGGAATGGGAAGAACGCTATAACGCCAAGCGCAAGGCCCAGGTGGAGGCGGCAAAGGCCGCGATCCGGGCCGAGGACATGGCAAAAGGCATTTTTATCCCTGTCAGCCAGTTGCCCAGGCAGGAGCCGTGCAAGTCCACCATATCGGCCAGCGCCGCAGTTTAACCAGCACAGTGCAAAGGAGGACGAACATGAACGAATTGACTTACACCCGCTGCGGAGATTACTACATCCCCAATCTGAAACTTTCCGAGCAGCCGGAGGCCCCCATCGGCAAGTATGGCCGTATGCGGCAACGCTACCTGAAGGAACACCGGCCCGGCCTTTACAGCAGCTTGATTTTGAGCGAAAAGCTGTACCCGCACCTGTTGGAGATTGACCGGGAGGCGCGTGAACGGATGGACGCCATGCTGCCCTGGATGATGGAGGCGGCGGGCGTCACCGAGGAACTGAAAGCCCGTGACCCCATGCGCTGGGTGGGACTGATGAACACGCTGAAAGCGCAGGTGGAGGAAGTAATTTTTCAAGAATTGATTTACGCATGAAATTTTAAGCACAAGTAAGGCCGGGATTTTGCTGCCAAGCGGCAAATCCCGGCTTCCTTACAAACCCGTAAGGTTCTTTGGCATCACTTTATGGTATAATCTACTTGTATATTCTCGGTGAATGGAGGGATTTGATTGAATACTCTGTTGCTTTTGGAAGATGATTTCAGCCTGGTGGATGGGCTGGTTTATTCTTTGAAAAAGAACGATTATTCCGTGGAAGTTGCCCGTACCGTTCAAGAAGCACTCACCTTACTGCCGGAGCTTGACCGCTTTGACCTGTTGATTTTGGATGTGACCTTGCCGGACGGGACGGGTTTTGAGGTGTGCGAAGCAGTTCGCCGCCAAAATGTCACGATACCGATTCTGTTTTTGACAGCATCGGATGAGGAAGTGAATGTGATTCGTGGACTTGACTGCGGCGGGGACGATTACATCACGAAACCCTTTAAGTTGGGGGAATTGTGTTCTCGAATCAGGGCGCTGCTACGCCGGAGTGGCTTACAAAAGCAGCCGCGCGCTGACATCCTGCGTTCCGGCCCGGTGTCCATTGATCTTGTCACAAGCCGTGTCATGCTGAACGGTCAGCCTTTGGAAGTAACCAGCATGGAATACAGGCTGCTCTGCCTGTTTTTGAAGAATGAAGGGATCACCATTCCGCGCAGCCGCATCATGGATCTTTTGTGGGATGGCAGCGGCAATTTTGTAGACGATAATACCTTGTCAGTGTATATCCGCCGTTTGCGGGAAAAAATTGAGGACGATCCATCCAAGCCAGCTCACCTGCTGACCGTAAGGGGATTTGGGTATCAATGGAAGGACGGAAAGGGGGCTGTGCGATGAGCTTTCTGCGTGAAAAACGTGCCCGTTTCTATTTCCTGTTTTTGTGCGGTATTGCTCTCGTGCTGTTGCTATTTTCCATCCTTATGACCTGGCAGCATACCCGGCAGACACAAGAGCTTCTTCTGGAAAAAGAAGCCTCTCTTGCTTCCTCTCTTTTGGAGCAAGGAGTTTCTGCGGAGGTTATCGCAGCAGCCATGAAAAGCGAATCTGTCAACACAAATGGTTTGACATTTATGGAACAGATCGGACATACAAATGCCACACCGCTGCCGCTGTCACCGCTGGCGCGGCAGACAGCAATTTCATTTGGGATTTTTGCTTGTGTGATTCTTTTCCTGCTTGGATTCGCTGTGCTTTTTGGCTCTGCCATATATCTGCATCGCCAGGATGCGCTGTATCAAACTGTTATCCGCACAGTGAATGAATATTCGGACGGCATTTTCCAAAATCATTTGCCGCAAAACGAAAACGGCCTGCTATACCAGATGTTCAGCGGAATTGAAGAATTGGCTGTCGCTTTGCAGGCAAAAAACGAAAATGAACATAAGTCTAAAGAGTTTTTGCAGGAAATGGTGTCCAATATCTCTCATCAGCTGAAAACACCTCTGGCTGCGCTTTCCATGTATACCGAAATCATTATGGACGAGCCGGATCAACCGGATACCGTAACTTCTTTTGCAGAAAAGTCAATGGCCTCTTTACAGCGGATCGAGCAGTTAATCGGAGCATTATTAAAGATGGCGCGGCTGGATGCTGGCAGTATTGTTTTTGAAAAGAAGCCAATTCTCGTAACGGAACTGTTAGGGCAGGCGCAGGCACCTTTTGCGACAAGAGCAGAAGTGGAAGGAAAGCAGATCATGTTGTCAGGCCCGCCTGATGAAATACTCACCTGCGATTTTGAATGGACCAGCGAAGCAATCGGCAATCTTCTTAAAAATGCGCTGGATCATACCGGGCGCGGCGGACTGATTTGCGTAGAGTGGAAACGCTTCCCGGATATGCTGCGGATCAGCGTTTCAGACAATGGATGCGGGATTTCTCAAGATGACATCCACCACATTTTTAAGCGATTCTATCGGAGCAAACATTCCAGTGACCATGCCGGTGTAGGGCTGGGTCTGCCGCTTGCGAAAGCAATCGTAGAAGGCCAGGGTGGAACAATTTCCGTAGTCAGCACTCCCTGCGAAGGAACAACTTTCACCATCTCCTTCTTCACCAATCTTACAGAATCGCAAGGTTAAATTCACCGGAAAGTAAGCTGTTCCTGCTATTCTGAGAGAAAAGGAGGTTAGACCTATGGAAATTTTGAAAGTACAGCAACTTTGTAAAACCTATGGCTCTGGTGAGGCCAAGGTGGACGCCTTAAAAAATGTCTCCTTCTCTCTGGAGAAAGGACAGTTTGCCGCGGTAGTCGGAGAATCCGGCTCTGGAAAAAGCACTCTGCTTAACTGCATTGGCGCGCTGGATACGCCTACATCTGGTAAGATTCAGATCGACGGCCAGGATTTATTTTCTATGAAGGAGGAAAAACGCACGATTTTCCGCCGCAGGAATATCGGCTTCATCTTCCAGTCCTTTCAGCTTGTCCCGGAGTTGGATGTAGAGCAGAATATCATTTTCCCGCTTTTACTGGATTACAAAAAGCCGGAGCAGGCGAAAGTGGAGGAAATTTTGGAAGTGCTGGGCCTTACAGAACGACGGCACCACCTGCCGAGTCAACTGTCCGGCGGACAGCAGCAACGAGTAGCTATTGGCCGGGCGCTTATCACGAAGCCAAAATTGATTTTGGCAGACGAGCCTACCGGCAACCTGGACAGCAAAAACAGCAGTGAGGTGATCGCTCTGCTGACGCAAGCAGCCCGTCGGTATCAGCAAACTATTTTGATGATTACGCACAATTCCAATCTGACGGCATCGGTTGACCGGGTGTTCCGGGTAAGGGACGGTATATTGAAAGAGTTGGGAGGTGTGCAGCAGTGAAACACTATCTCAACCTGGTTTCTATTTCCGATAAAGTGCATCGCCGGCAGAGCCGAATGACGCGCATCTGTATCATTCTGGCCGTTTTTTTGGTCGCTGTGATGTTCGGTCTTGCTGATATGTATCTGCAAAGCATGACCACTGAAACAAAGCATCAGACGGGCGACTGGCACGCAAAATTTTCTGCCATTGATGAAGAAACGTCAGCTTTGATTGCAGCAAGGCCCGAAACGGAACTTTCCGGCTGGCAAGGTACACTTCCCGCAGAGGCTGGGGTTGCAGCTGATATGCAAAGTGTTGCTCTTGTCGGGATCGAAGAACCTGTATTTTCCAAAATATACTTTGGAACCTTTTCGGAAGGGACGGCGCCAGCAACCGATTCCGAGGCGGCCATTTCCGAAACGGCCGCCCAAAACCTGAATCTCTCCGCTGGTGATTCGGTATCTTTAACGCTGCCGGATGGCAGTACCCATTCGTTTACTGTGACAGGAGTTTTTAACGATGAGCCCGCCAGCCTGACTACGGGAAATGCCAGTACCATGCTGGTCACGCCTCAGGCGCTTTCCAGTCTGAATTTTGGCAGCACATCACCCTCATGGCAGTATGTGGTTTGCTTTTCCTTACTCTGCAAAATCCCGGATACGATTCAGGACATTATCACACAAAACGGACTTTCTGCCGAGCAAGTTCTGCAAAACGAGAATCTGCTCAGTATGCTGGGGCAACTGCCCAGTTCCAATGTGTCGCAAATTTATTCGGTTGCCTTTGCTCTTTCGCTGGTGGTCATGGTGACCTGCATCCTGATGATTTCCAGTAGTTTGAACAGCAATGTCAGCCAACGTACTGAGTTTTTTGGCCTCATGCGTTGCCTTGGGGCTACGCGCCGTCAGGTTCTGCGCTTTGTTCGGCGGGAGGCACTTCACTGGTGCGTGACATCAATCCCTATTGGAATCGGACTTAGTATCGTCGTGATATGGGTGCTGTGTGCTGTGATGCGGCGGCTGAGTTCCGTATGGTTTGGCTATATGCCAGTTTTTGGTATCAGTTGGCTGAGTATTGCCGTCAGCATTGTATTGGGGATCGTGACGGTTCTGTTGGCGGCACGTTCTCCCGCGAAATTTGCATCTAAGGTGTCCCCGCTGGAAGCTGTCACCGGCAGTGCCCGCCAGAATACGACTTTTCGGCACGCCGCAAATACCCACCGTTGGAAAGTGGATGTGGCTCTCGGTATCCATCATGCAAAAGCTAAACGCCGCAGCTATCTCCTGATGACCTGTGCTTTTGCGACCTGCCTGACATTGTTCTTAGGCTTCTGCACATTGGTTCCCTTCATGAAAAATGCCTTCATGCCGAAGGAATGGGCTTCTGAGCTTTCCATCGTCAGTGAATCCAACACCTGCTCCATCCCATTCGAGCAGCGGAACGCGGTATCGGAGGTTCCTGCTGTCAGCCATGTCTTTGGGCGAATGTTTGCTTATGATGTACCGGCAGAGATCAGTGGGACACCCCACAACAGCAATCTGATTTCTTATGAGGAAAATCAATTCCGTTGGGCACAGGATCGGCTGGCATCTGGTTCCGTGGATGCGGTTGTCAATACGCCGGGTCAGGTGCTGTTTGTAGCAAATACCGGGACACCGGCACAGGTTGGCGATACAGTCACTCTGGAAATCAACGGAGTGCCGCAGACAGTCACCATCGGCGGCATATTGACCGATGATCCTCTCGCCCGCGCGGAAGGCACTGAGACATTGATTTGTTCGGAGGAAACCTTTACGCAGCTGACTGGTGAAAACGGCTACACGATCCTGGATGTACAGTTTCGTTTCGGCGCAGGGGAAGAAGATGTAAAGGCCGTGGAGGCGCTGTTTGCGGATGGTGTTTCCTTTACCGACACGCTGAGCAGAGCGCAGCAGCAACGCGGACTCTACTACGCTTTTTCGGTGCTGGTCTATGGCTTTTTGTCAATTATCGTGGCAATCACGGTGTTTCATATCATGAACACGATCAGCATGGGGGTATCTGCCCGTACCCACCAATACGGAGCTATGCGGGCCATTGGCATGAGTAACCGGCAGTTGACCCGTATGATCGCATCCGAGGCGGCAACGTATGCTACCAATGGAGTGATACTTGGGTGCCTGTTGGGGGTGGCTTTTCACTGGTTTCTCTATACCAGCCTTATCACCCGCACCTTTGGTGACGCATGGGGCATCCCTTGGCCAGAACTTTGCCTGATCATCGCAGTGATTTTGGGCACGACGGCCTTGTCTGTGCGTGGACCGGCAAAACGAATTCAAGCCATGTCTATTGTGGAAAACATCAGCGCGCAATAAGTTTCGGATGATAGGGGCTCTGCCTTTTAGCAGGGCCCCTGTCATCTTACAAAATCGCAAGCTAAAATTCACCTGTTTGTAAGGTTGGACAAGTAGAATTAGCTCAACCGATTACAAAGTGACTTTAACTCTGCCGGACGACGGCAAAAGAAAAAAGCCGTCGTTCAGCAGGCAATCGCCATGTCCTATACTCGATCCTACGGCGGCTTTGACAAAATCAAGGCCGCCGTTCCTTATGCCCTCGACAAAGGAGTGACGCCCATACGCTGACACGGCGGCTTTAGGAGGGAGCCGCCATGAAGCCACACTGACCGCCGACAAATTCAGACGATATTTGCACTACCGTCAAAAAAAGCCCAGCCACCGAACAGGCCCCGTCTGGCAGCCGGTGCGAAAATTGTCACAATGTAACTGAATACCGTGTTTTTTGCGCTCGAATAGCTTCCTGCTGTCCGGGCGCTTTTTCATACCTGTGGGGCCGGAACATCGGGTCAACATGGCCCGAACCTTGCCCCCGGTGCCGTTCCCCGCCGCCCCGTTCAGATTTTCCCGCAAAAATCTGAACGGAGGAAAGGCAGATGGAAGTCACCATCCATTACAACGGACAAGCTGTGGCCGTGGAGGTCACGCTGGAAGTCTATGAATTTCTTGACCGGGCCGATCACAAAACGGAGAACCTGTTCCATGAACAGCGGCGGCATTGGGATGGCCGGGAGTTTG
>OLNI01001596.1_pt1 | contig 11364 bp, 8 predicted proteins | sample 1672921 | NCBI WGS metagenome assembly OLNI01 (sample SAMEA3136737, study PRJEB25190) | human gut metagenome | biome: human gut; feature: human-associated habitat; material: faeces | place: Austria | collected 2013 | reverse complement strand
AGCTGCCGGAGCGGTGCTTAAGCCGCAAGGCGGGAATTGTGCGGTGTTGCCTTTAATATTTACTCTGTCAACGTCAATGCAATGGACAGGTCCTTCAGCTGCTGCGGGTCAACAATATCCGGTGCGCCGGACATCGGCTCGCCTGCGTTCTGCACCTTCGGGAATGCGATGACATCGCGGATGGAATCCTTCTTCAGCATCAGCATTACCATGCGGTCCAGGCCGTAAGCCATGCCGCCGTGCGGGGGTGCGCCGAACTTGTAGGCATCCATCAGGAAGCCAAAGCTCTCGCGAGCCTTTTCCTCGGTAAAGCCCAGGGCCTTGAACATGCGGTCCTGCAAAGCGGGGTCATTGATACGCATAGAACCGCCGCCCATCTCAACGCCGTTCAGTACAATATCGTATGCCACGGCATGGCAGGCACCGGGGTCGGTTTCCACCTTGTCAATATCCTCTGCCTTGGGCAAGGTGAACGGATGATGCATGGCCATCCAGCGGCCCTCCTGCTCGCTGTACTCAAACAGCGGGAAGTCCACCACCCACAGGAAGTTGAACTTGTCGGGGTCGATCAGGCCGTACTTGCGGCCGATTTCCAAACGAACCTGACCCAGCGCGGTGCAGGCCTTGACCCAGTCAGCATCGCTGACGATCAGCAGCACGTCGCCGGTTTCCAGCTCCATCGCCTTGTACAGGGCTGCCTTTTCCTCTTCGGTCAGGAACTTTTCAAAGCTGGAAGAAGTGCCTTCCTCGGTCAGGCGGCTGAATGCCAGGCCCTTAGCGCCATAAGTCTTGGCAACCTCGCCCAGTTTGTCAATGTGCTTGCGGGTCAGCTTGCCAGCCAGGCCCTTGGCATTGATGGCGCGGATGCTGCCGCCCTGCTCCAACACTGCGGCAAAGGGCTTAAACTCGGTGCCATCAAAAATGTCGGTCACATCCACAATTTCCAGGCCAAAGCGGGTATCCGGTTTATCGGAGCCAAAACGGCCCATAGCCTCGTCCCATGGCATGCGCACGAACGGGGTCTGCACATCCACGCCCAGCATTTCTTTCCACAGGCGCTTGATCAGACCTTCGTTAATGGTCATGATATCGTCCTCATTGACAAAGGACATTTCCTCGTCCACCTGGGTGAACTCCGGCTGGCGGTCAGCGCGCAGGTCCTCATCGCGGTAGCAGCGGGCGATCTGGAAGTAGCGGTCAAAGCCGGACAGCATCAAAATCTGCTTGTACAGCTGCGGGCTCTGCGGCAGGGCGTAGAAATGGCCGGGCTGCACACGGCTGGGCACCAGATAGTCACGGGCACCTTCCGGCGTGGACTTGATCAGGGTCGGGGTTTCAATCTCGGTAAAGTGGTTATCGCAGAAATAGCTGCGGATGATCTGCATGATCTTGCTGCGCAGCACAATGGGCTCGTGCATCGAAGGACGGCGCAGATCCAGGTAGCGGTAACGCAGGCGCAGGTCATCGTTGACGTTGATATCATCGCGGATTTCGAACGGCGGGGTCTGGGCTTCACTCAGAATGCGCAGTTCGCTGACATACAGCTCCACATCGCCAGTGGCGATCTTGGTGGTCTTGGCGGCGCGCTCACGCAGCAGGCCGCGGCAGATCACAACATACTCGCTTTTCAGGCTTTCTGCTTTAGCAAAAACGTCTTTCGGCGTATCCTCATCAAAAACAAGCTGCAAAATACCGGTTGTATCGCGCAGGTCGGCAAAAATAATACCGCCTTTGTCGCGTGCACGGGCGATGGAACCGCAAACGGTCATCTCCTGGCCAACGTTTGACATACTCACTTCGCCGCAATAGTTGGTACGGCGCAGGCTGCCCATCGTTTCCATAGGTAACTCCCCTTTTCTGTTAAGTGACAATTTATTATACAGCGGTTTGCACTGTTTTGCAAGGAACCCCCGCATTTTTCCCCGAAAATACGCATTTTGCCTTGTTCTGCGCCTTTCCTGCCCCGCTGCAGCTTCTAACTCCTAAGGCAATACCGCATAATTCTAAGTGCCGATACGGCGAGCGAGGTGCGGCAGATGCCAAGCCAAAAGCGCAGATAATACTGGATGTCTTATCGAGCATTTTGGCAACGCAGATGCCGTGCCGCAGCTGCCGGAGCGGTGCTTAAGCCGCAAGGCGGGAATTATGCGGTATTGCCCTAACTCTGTTCTCCCAGTTCCAGCCGTTTAAACCCTTCGCCTTCCACCTCGTTCGCCTGCAGCATCACGATAAAACTGCCGGGGTCAATGCGCTTGGTTTCGCGGTTGATGATATACAGCTGCTTGGAGCTGCAGGCACACAGCACCACATCGCGCCCATCCTGGGAATAGCCGCCGTAACCTTTCAATATCGTGGAACCGCGGTCCACTTTTTCGCCGATCATCCTGCACACGGCAGGGCCGTCGCTCGTCACAATCAAAGCCATCATACAGGCGTTGAAACCGAACATCATCCGGTTGATGATGTACGAGCTCAAAAAATTGAAGATCAGGCCGTAAATGATGGAATCCACATCATGGAACACCAGCCCGTTTGCAAGGATGACCGCCAGCGCTGCCGCAAAGGTCAGGTTGCCGAACGGCATGTGCGGGTGGCGGGATTTGATGGCCATGGTGATAAAATCCAGGCCGCCGGTGCTGGAGTTCTGCATATAAATCAGCGCATCCCCCACGCCGCCGATCACACCGCCGCAGATGGTGGCCAGCATGCGGTCCCCCTGGTACACCGGCAGCGCAGCCAGCACATAGTCCGTAAAAATGGCAAACAGCACCATGCACCGCACGCTGCGGAAAAAGAAATCCTTGCCCAGGTACTTGAAGCAGATCAGCACAATGGGGATGTTCATAATAATGTTGGTCACACCAATGGGCAGACCAAACAGGCGGAACAAAATGGCACCGATACCGGCCACACCGGTTACCGGCACCCCGGCCGCCACAGCAAAGCTGTACAGGCCAAGGGCCGAAACAAAACAGCCGATGACCTCCAGCGCCAGGTTTTTCCAGCGGGAATCCGTCATATCCTATCTCCTGCTTCCGCAGCTTGTGCGGGTATATTTGTGGGGGCAGCGGGCATTATTTGCCGCCCTTCTTGCGGTGGTAAGCAGACTTTTCGTCCTTCTGCTTCTGGGTCTGTGCCTGGGTGTTCTGCAGCTGGCGGCTGATCAGCACGGCTGCCACAATGCCGGCGCACACCACGGCAATGCCCACCGCCACATACAGCGGCAGTTTGCTGCTGGTTTGGGCGGCCTGTTCCTGGCGCTGCACCTGCTCCGGGTCCGGGGTCGGCTTTTCGGTCGGCTCCGGCGTGGCGGTGGGTTCCAGGGTGGGCATGGGGGTTGCTTCCGCCTGGGCGGCGGTGGGGTCTTTCAGGGTAGCCTTCGTGGTCGGGTGCGGCATGGCTGCAGCCGGGCGCTGAGTTGCCGTTGCCGCTGCGGGGGCCGATGTGACGGCAGCAGCGGGGGGCTCGTCACTGGTATTGTTTTCTTCCTCCTGCTGCGGGGCCGCGGTAATGGCCGGGGTGGCTGTAGGCATCACCACAATATCCGGCGCAGGGTACACCTGCGGGGTACCGGTGGGCGGCAGCGTTGCCGCACTTTCCGGTGTGAAGGAACCGCCCGGCGTAGGGGCCGGGGTCGGGGTTGCCGTTTCCGGGGTGGCCGTGGGGGCAGTTTCCGGGGTGGAGGTTTCCGGCGTAGCGGTTTCGCCCGTTGCGGTTTCCGCCGTTGCCGCCTGGCTCAAAGGTTCCTCCCCGCTGAAAAACCGCAGAATATCCCCCAGCACCGGGATGTCCAGCAGCGTTTCCACAAAACTGGTCCGTGGGGTCTGACGGGTGCTTTCCGCATAGGCGGGCGCTGCTGTTGCCACACACAGGCAAAGCGCCGCACACAATGCCAGCATACGCATGTTTGTTTGCTTCATGTAAGTGTTCCCCTTTTTACATCTTTGGCTGTTCTGTAAAATCAAAAAAGCCGGGGCGTGCCGGTTTTGAACCCGCACTGCTCCGGCTTTGGTGCCCGATGATTACTTTACGGTCTTTTTGATTTTGGATGCGCTGTAAGTCTTCATCACGCTGGCGGAAAGGTTATTTTCCATCTCGGCGCCCTCTGCATAGAACTCGTCCTGCAAAGCATCGCTCTTCATAGCGTCCAGCAGATTATAGCGGCTCACAAAATCATCCACCGTGCCCTGCTCCATGGGGTCCAGGCTGCGCACGATCATGTAGCTCATGCCAAGGTCGGCCACCGTCCAGTTGCCGGTACCGGCTGCTTTTACCGCATCGGTAATGCTGTTGCCGCCGTCATTGGTGTTGTAGCTGGACAGGTCCGAAGGCGTAAACAGACCGCTGCCGGTGTAATACAGTGCCTGGGTTGCTTCCACGCTGCTGCCCAGTGCGGTAAAGGCCTGCGGCACATAGGTCATTGCAGCACTGTACAGGGCAGATTCGCTGGTAGCCGCGGCCAAGTCATCACGGCACTGGTTGGCCAGGGCTTCAATCTCGGCTTTCTGGTCGTCGCTGGCAAAGGTATAAGTGCTCTGGTCAAATAGCGGCAGCTGGACCAGCTCCAGGTAGTAGCAATCGTTGTTGATGTAATCGGCATATTCCTGCTCGGTGACCGGGCTGCTGCCGTTTTCGCCGTAGATCAGCTTCAGGCAGGCATCTGCCTTTTTGCTGTTCAGCTGGTACTTTTCCAAGGTTGCCTTGGAAATGCCGTTTGCTGCATACAGATCGCTGTTATTCTCCCACTGGGTATCGGCGGTCTTGGCGGCTTCGGCGGTAGCGGCCTCGTCCAGTGTGCCGCCCAGCTCGTCAAACTTCTTTTCCACAGCTGCGTAATACTGCAGGCTGCGCAGGGTCAGGCGGGCAACGTAATCTGCGCCGTCGGTGGTAACTTCCTCGCCGTTAATGGTGCCGGTGCACTCAGCTTTCAGCACGGCTTTCACGTTGCTGGCGGTTTCGCCGGTGGCAAGCTTTGCTGCGCCGGAAGCGGTGTTGTAGGCGTTATACTGGGCCAGCAGGTAGATGCCGGCCGGGATATCAACGCCGCCAATGCTGCCCACGCTGGCCGGGGTGGACATGGCACAGCCCGTTACGCCCAGCAGCAGCATGACTGCCAGAGCCAGACTGATGAATTTTTGTTTCATGTTGTGGGGTCTCCTTACTATACTTTCAATTTGCCGCGCGGGCACCACCCGCAAATGGCAATGTAAAAATATTATACCGCGTTTGACCGCCCATTGCAAGCACGGTGTGGGGGCAAAATCGCCCGCCAAGCAACAAAAAAACAGGACAGCCGGCCCAAAATGGCCAACCGCCCTGTTCTGTTTTTCCTTATTCCTGCCTCCGGGGCTGAAAGCCAGCCCGCCGGGCAGCTGAATTTACTGGCGCAGTGCCTGGATCACACAGTCCAGGTCATGTTCGTCCTCACAGACAATCTTGACCGGATGGCTGTAGTCCAGACTCATCATACCGAGAATGCTCTTTGCATCAGCAATGCTGCCCTTCATGTCATGCACGCCGACCTCATTGTAGCACTTGGCAGCGGCAGACACGATTCCCTGTACTTCTGCGAAGTTGGAAACCTTGACTTGTCTTACCATAATAATGACCTCCATAAATAAAACCCGGCACAGGCCATCATGCCTGCGCGGTAAGGGCGGGACCCACATTTCCTTTCCCTTACAGCTGCATTATAGCATAATTTTATCCGGCGTACCTATGTTAGATTCATTGTTGCCATTTTTTCATCGGGATGCACAAAAGACAAATTTGTTCATGTTCCGCTTTGTACAGGCTGCCAAAGTTTTTTCGCTTTATTCACGAATTTTCTTTATTTTTTGACTTTTCTGATTTCAGTTTTTGTCTTTTCAGCTTTGTATTTTAACGGTTTTTGTTCCTGTTTTGGCAGGTTGCACATTCAAACTGTCCATTTGGCTTTTCCTTCCGGCAACATAATTCCATGCTCTGCCGAAAAGTGCTGATTTTTGCGGTTTTCGGCCAGGTTTTCAGCTCTGGGGCACGCCTTTCATGGTCAGGGCAATGCGCTTTTTGGCTGTATCCACGCTCAGTACCTTGACCTGCACCACATCGCCCACTTTCAGCGCATCTCTCGGGTTCTTGATAAACTTATCACTGATCTGGGAAACATGCACCAGTCCATCCTGATGCACGCCGATATCTACAAATGCGCCAAAGTCAATCACATTGCGCACGGTACCTTTCAGCTCCATGCCGGGCTTCAGGTCCTCCAGCCCCATCACATCGCTGCGCAGCAGGGGTTTGGGCAGGCTGTCGCGCACATCGCGCCCCGGCTTGCACAGCTCGGACACAATATCCATCAGGGTGGGTTCGCCCACGCCAAGTGCTTCGCACAGGGCTTTGGTGCCGCGGCTCTTCACCCGTACCGGCAGGCTCTGCATCGCGTCCGTGCCGATCTCTTTGGCGTCACAGCCGCAGGCTTCCAGCAGGCCCTTGGCGGCGGGGTAGCTTTCGGGGTGGACGGCGGTTGCATCCAGCGGGTTCTTGGCACCCGGCAGGCGCAAAAAGCCTGCGCACTGTTCAAATGCCTTGGGGCCAAGGCCCTTGACCTTTTTCAGCTGCGCACGGGAGGTAAATGCGCCCTCCTCCTCACGCCAAGCCACAATATTTTTAGCGGTAGCGTTGGTAATGCCGGCCACACGGGCCAGCAGCGGGGCGGACGCCGTGTTCAGATCCACGCCAACGCTGTTTACGCAGTCTTCCACCACACCGTCCAGCGTTTCGTTCAGGCGCTTCTGGGGCATATCATGCTGGTACTGGCCCACGCCCACGGCCTTGGGGTCAATTTTAACCAGTTCGGCCAGCGGGTCCTGCAAGCGGCGCGCAATGGAAACCGCGCTGCGCAGGTTGACATCATACTGCGGGAACTCCTCCGCCGCCAGCTTGGACGCCGAATACACCGAAGCACCGGCTTCACTGACGACCATATATTGCAGGTGCAGCCCCTTTTCCTCGGCCAGTTCACGGATTACGGCGGCGGCAAACTCCTCGGTTTCATGCCCGGCGGTGCCGTTGCCAATGGCCATGACCTCCACCCCGTTTTTCAGTACCATGCTCTTGATGATTTTCTTGGCCTGATCCACCCGCTTGAATTCCGGCACCGGGTATACCACGTTGGTATCCAGCACCTTGCCGGTGGGGTCCACCACGGCAACCTTGCAGCCCATGCGGTAGCCGGGGTCCAGGCCCATCACGGTTTTGCCGCGGATGGGCGGCTGCAGCAGCAGCTGGCGCAGATTCTCGCCAAACACAGTGATGGCACCCTCGGCGGCCTTGGCGGTCAGTTCGGCGCGCAGTTCGTTTTCCAGGCTGGGGTGGATCAGGCGGCTGTAGGCATCCAGTGCCGCGGCTTCCACAATGGCAGCGCTGGCGCCGCCGGTCTTTTTGCGGGCGAACATCCAGGCCACAATGCCCCCGGCGCGCTCGGCTTCCACGGCAATGCTCACCTTCAAAAAGCCTTCCCGCTCGCCGCGGTCCAGGGCCAGAATACGGTGGCCAGGGATTTTGGCGACAGGCTCGGTATAATCATAATACTGGGTGTATACGCTGTCTTCGTCCTTAGCTTTTACGCTTTTGACCATGCCGAACGCATGGTAGTAGCGGCGCAGCTCGGCGCGGCAGTGAGCGTCATCGCTGATGGTTTCGGCAATGATATCTTGTGCCCCGGCCAGAGCGGCTGCTGCATCGGGGACTTCCTCGTTCAGGTAGTCGTTGGCGGCTGTCTGCGGGTCAAAGTTAGCATCCTGCTTCAAGGTAGCATCGGCCAGCGGCTGCAGGCCGCGAGCGCGGGCGATGCTGGCGCGGGTCTTGCGCTTGGGCTTATACGGACGATAGATATCCTCCACCTCGGCCAGTGTTTTGGCACCAGCCAAAGCGGCCTGCAGTTCCGGCGTCATGGCGTTCTGCGCTTCAATAGAGCCGGTCACTTCTTCTTTACGCTTATCCAATCCGCGCAGGTATTCCAGGCGGTCGCCCAAGTTGCGCAGCACCTGGTCATCCATAGAGCCGGTAGCTTCTTTGCGGTAGCGGGCAATAAATGGGATGGTGTTCCCGGCATCGATCAGGTCAATGGCACCCTGTACGTTTTTCAGGCTCAGGTTCAGTTCCTGCGCCAGCTGTTCGGCATGGTTCGGCATCTTTGTTCTCACTTTCTGTTTTACGAGGGATTTTCCACGTGGGATTTTCCAGCCTTTTTTTGAAAAAAAGGCTTCGGCGAAAAAACTTTAATATATAAATTATAGTAGATAGTTAAAAATCAGCCGTAGGGCGGGATGTTGTGCCATGATTCCACATATCGGGCTGTATCCGGGTATATCACCCTATCATATGCCACACACCCGCGTGCGCACAATGTGCGTCCCTACGGTCTCCATCGGGATAAAACGCAATTTTCCGCCCCCGACTACATCCTAAGGCAATACCGCATAATTCTAAGTGCCGATACGGCGAGCGAGGTACGGCAGATGCTAAGCCAAAAGCGCAGATAATACTGGATGCTGCAAAGGTGAGCGCCGCCAGTGGCGGAAACAGCGAACCGAAGCAGGGGCAGCGGTCGCAGAGTGCGAGGGGCTTTTGCCCCCGAAGCACGATGCGGGTACCGCAACCCGACATTATCGAGCATTTTGGCAACGCAGATGCCGTGCCGCAGCCGCCGGAGCGGTGCTTAAGCCGTAAGGCGGGAATTATGCGGTGTTGCCCTAATTTTGACCGTGCACACTCCCAACGGTTTGGCGGGGCATCATTTACCCCACACTGCTCTCTTCCCGGCGCTTTTTCCGGTGCAATACTGCCACCCACACGGCATACACCACAATAGCGCCGGCGCTGACGGCAACGCTCTGCCGCAGACCGGCCGTGTGGTAGGTGAACACGATCTCGCTGTGGCCCGCCGGGGCGGCAACCGCCATCAGGCCGTTGTCCACTTTCTCCACCTCCGCCGGCACACCGTTCACGGTTGCGGTAAAACCATCGTCATAGGGCACGCTGAACAGTACCAGATTTTCGGCTTCCAGATCCGCCTGCGCGGTAAAGCCGGTGCGCGTTGCGGTAAAGCTTGTCACAGCGCTTTCCCGCCGGGCCGTACAGTCCTGCACATAATCCTCATAGCTGATGTTATTTTTCTCATCATCCGTCAGGTTCTGCATCATCCGGCCGTACCGTTCCACCTGTTCATCGGTCAGCAGCAGGGCTTTCATCAGTACATTGCCCGCGTTGGTATCGCTCACCGTTTCAAAGTTCTCTTCCGTAATATAGGAATCATAGGTAAAGCCCATCGGCACCCAGTTCTCGTTTTCGTAAATCAGGTAGCTTGTGGTGCTTGAAACAAGGTTCCAGCCTTCCAGCTTTTCTTTTTCCCAATCCTCAACTTTTTCTTTCGGCACAAGGGTATACCGCACGCTCAGCAGACCGCGCAGGGCATACAGGCTGGCTTCCGGCTTGGAGTTCACATCCCGCTTAACGCCCACCGTAGGGTAAAATTCCAGAATGCTGGGTGCTACCGTGGAGTTAAAGAACTGGATGCAGCTTTTGTCCAGCCACAGACCAAGGTTGTTATAACTGTCGTAAGCGTCCAGCCGGTAAAAGACATCGTCCGGCAGAACGGCGTTCAGCTCCGGGGCTTCGCGCCAGGTCTGCTGCACATAGTCCGCATCGTGGTACCACTGGCCGTATTTGGTGATGGAAAGGTGTACCTGCCCATACACAAAGCTGAACCCCAGCACCACGGCCAGCACCGCCGCCGGGAACCGTGCCGCCAGCTGCCTGCGGTAATGCAGCAGCAGCCAGAACAGCCCCACGCCCAACATGCTGACCAGCAAAATGCCCCAGTAGCGCAGCGGTTCCTCCACCACGCCAATGGTGGTGGTGCCGTCTTTTTCATTGGGCACCAGCGCAAAGGCAATGCTGCTCAAGGTACACAGCGCCACAAGGCCCAGCGCGCGGCGGTACTCGGTTTCGCACAGGTTGGCTTTTTGCAGCGTCATAGCCGTGGCGGCGCAGAGCACCAAAACCGGCATATAATACCAGCGCGCATAATAGCTGGAATTGAGGGCATAGAACATGCTGTTCAGCACCGGCACAAAGGCGCAGATAAGGCACACTTTCATGATGCGTGCAAAGGGGTGGCGCCGCCGCACGCGGCAGAACACCAGCCCGCCCGCAATGCCCACCACCGGCAGGTAGACGGTCATGCTGGTGTGCTTTAAGATGCCCTCCTGGAACAGGTCTTTCAGGTAGGGGGCATCCGGCATCAAAAAAGCGCTGTAAAAAATGGCAAGGTACTGCTGGGCGCTGCCGTATACAAGGTAGCCGTACCCATTGAATGGATCGATTGTGCGCGGGTTCTGCACCAGCGAAAGTGCCGCCGGAACCAGCAGCGCACAGCCCATGCAGCAGCCCAGCACCGTCTGGAACGCCAGCGCCCCAAACAGGCGCAGGTTCAGCTTGTACCGGCCGCCCGCCACCATGCAGACAAAATAAATCATCAAAAACACGGCCTGCCCGGCAAAAAAGAAATAGTTGTTGAGCAGGTTGACCGCAACCCAAAACGGGAATGCACCGTGCCTGCGGTCCAGCACGGCGTCATCCAGCGCTTTGAGCATGTAGGGGAACAGCGCCACAACGTCCAAAAAGTGGTTAAAGAACACGTTGTACACCGTAAAGCCGGAGAACGCATACAGACACGCGCCCACCATGCTCCAGCGCTCGTCTTTTACCCAGCGGCGCATCCACAGGTAAGCCCCGCCGCCCGCCACAGCAAATTTAAGGCAGAGCATTGGCACCATGGCCCAGGGCGTCCACCGATAGGGCAGCAGCAGGGTGAGCCAGAAAAACGGGCTGCCGCACAGATAAAAGCTGTAGGAGTTCACAAACCCGCTGCCCAGGTCCGTTGCCCAGCTGAAACTGCCCCCCTGCTTAACAAAATTGTTGGCATAGGAATAAAAGGAAATCTGCTGGTCGTTAAAGTCCCCGGCGTAGTGGAAAAAGTCGCCGTTCAGGCCATCAATGATGCAGTGGGGCAAAAACAGCGCCGCCGCCACCGCAAAGCAAAGCCAGAACACCTGCCAATACCGTGACCGCCCGCCTGTTTTGCGCTCCAAAAGCTTGCCGCCAATCTTCAATGCAATTCCCTCCTTTGAAGGGATGTGATATACTTTATAATTAGAAATGAGAAATGAGCAATTATCTGCCATTCTTTGGCTCCTCGTATTTTAGCAAAAGGTCTGCCCCATTGCCCACCATTTAATTTCTCATTCCTAATTACTAATTCCTAAGGCAACACCGCACAATTCCCGCCTAGCGGCTTAAGCACCGCTCCGGCGGCTGCGG
>OLNI01001573.1_pt1 | contig 11524 bp, 10 predicted proteins | sample 1672921 | NCBI WGS metagenome assembly OLNI01 (sample SAMEA3136737, study PRJEB25190) | human gut metagenome | biome: human gut; feature: human-associated habitat; material: faeces | place: Austria | collected 2013 | reverse complement strand
CTGGCCGCCGTGGACCCCGGCGGCAGGGCCGATATCCACAATGTAGTCCGCGGCCCGCATGGTGTCCTCGTCGTGCTCCACCACAATGAGGGTGTTGCCCAGGTCCCGCAGGCGCTTGAGGGTGTCCAGAAGCATGTCGTTGTCCCGCTGGTGCAGGCCGATGGAGGGCTCGTCCAGAATGTACAGCACCCCCATGAGGGAGGAGCCGATCTGGGTGGCCAGCCGAATCCGCTGGCTCTCGCCGCCGGACAGGGTGCCCGCCTGGCGGCTGAGGGTCAGATAGGACAGCCCCACGCTTTGCAGGAAGGTCAGGCGGGAGCGGATCTCCTTGAGGATCTGCTGGGCAATCTGGGCCTGGGTTTCCGTCAGGGTCAGATGATCCACAAAATCCAGGGCGTCGGTGACGGATTTGTGGCAGAATTCGTCGATATTCAGGTTCCCTACGGTCACCGCCAGGGCCTCCTTTTTCAGCCGGCGGCCCTGGCAGGTGGGGCAGGGGCACTCACTCATGCATTCCTCCAGCTCCTTCCGGGAGGCATCGGACTGGGTTTCTGTGAACCGCCGCTCCACGTTGTGTAAAATTCCCTCAAAGGCCTGGCTGAACGTGCCCTGTCCGTCGGCCCGGTGGTAGGTGAGCTTGAGCTTTTCCCCCCGGGTGCCATGGAGGATGACCTCCTGGGCCTCCGGGGAGAGGTCCTGGAAGGGGGTGGTGAGCTGGAAGCCGTATTGCTTGCCCAGGGCCTCAAAGTACATCCGGGCGATGGAATCCCCCTTCACATTCTGCCAGCCGGAGACGGCGATGGCGCCGTCCAGGATGGACAGGGCGGGGTTGGGGATGACCAGCTGGGGATCGGCTTTCATCTGGCTGCCCAGACCGGTGCAGGTGGGGCAGGCGCCGAAGGGACTGTTGAAGGAGAACATCCGGGGGGCCAGTTCCTCAATGGAGATGCCGCAGTCCTCGCAGGCGTAGTTTTGGGAGAAGGTGAGGTCCCTGTCCTCCTGTACCAGGTTGATGAGCAGAAGACCTCCCCCCAGGGAGGCGGCGGTCTCCACCGAGTCGGTGAGCCGGCGGAGGATGTCCGGCCGGATGACCAGACGGTCCACCACGATTTCAATGTTGTGCTTCTTGTTTTTCTCCAGAGAGATGTCCTCTGTGAGTTCATAGAGAGCCCCGTCCACCCGACAGCGTACATAGCCGGATTTCCGGGCGTTGTCCAAAACCTTGACGTGCTCCCCCTTTTTCCCCCGGACCACAGGGGCCAGCACCTGAATGCGGGTGCCCTCGGGCAGGGAGAGAATCTGGTCGATGATCTGGTCCACGGACTGCTGGCGAATCTCCTTGCCGCACTTGGGGCAGTGGGGGGTTCCCACCCGGGCCCACAGAAGACGGAGATAATCATAGATCTCCGTTACGGTGCCCACGGTGGACCGGGGATTTTTGCTGGTGGTCTTCTGGTCGATGGAGATGGCGGGGGAGAGACCGTCGATGTAGTCCACATCGGGCTTTTCCATCTGGCCCAGAAACATCCGGGCATAGGAGGAGAGGGATTCCACATACCGCCGCTGTCCCTCAGCGTAAATGGTGTCGAAGGCCAGAGAGGACTTCCCGGAACCGGACAGGCCGGTGATCACCACCAGCTTATCCCGGGGGATGGAGACATCAATATTTTTTAAGTTGTTGGCGCGGGCGCCTTTGACGTGAATGTGAGATTGCATGGGAGTATCTTCTTCCTTTTGTGTTATTGCTGGGTGAGGTCCGCCACCTGCCCGCCCACCAGGGCGATCAGATCGTCGGGGGCCACCTCCACCTGATACCCCACTTTTCCGGCGGAGCAGATCATGGTGTCCACCAAGATCACCTCTTCCGCGAAGTAGGTGGGAAAGGACTTGGACATCCCCACCGGCGAGCAGCCCCCGTGGACATAACCGGTGAGGGGGAGCAGCTGCTTTTGGGGGAGCATGGAGACCGATTTCACCCCGGCGGCCCGGGCGGCCTTTTTCAAATCCAGGGTCTCGGCCACGGGGATGACATACACGAAGTGTTCCCCCTTGGGGCCCTGGGCAACCAGGGTCTTGAATACCTGCTCCACAGGCTTGCCCAGCAGGCCGGCGGCGGTGACGCCGTCGGGGACCTTGCCCTTGGGCAGGGGAACCTCATAGGCGGTGCAGGGGATGCCCGCCGCCTCTAATATGCGGACCACGTTGGTTTTTTCTTCCTTATTTTTTGCCATGGGATCACCTCAGAATGTACACGGAGGCCAGAATGCACACCAGGCCCAGAACGACGCCCAGGGTCATTGGTTCCCCGAAAGCGGCGATGCCCACCAGGGAGGCCACCACGGGCTCCACGGAGGCCAGGATGGAGGCCTTTCCGCTGTCGCCCAGGTCGCTGAGCCCCTTGGTGTAGAGCAGATAGGGAATGACTGTCCCCACCACCATAAGCCCCAGGGAGAGGAGAATCCCCATGGGGGAGTGGAAGGTGGTGCTAAGGTCCCCGGGACTCGTCATGAATAGAGAGCCAATGCCGGCGATGAGAAAGGTATAGAAGGTGACGGTAAAGGGCTGGTAATGCTTCAGCGCAAACCGGCCGAAAATGGTGTAGGAGCTGTAAAACAGCCCGCTGCCAATGCCCAGAAGCAGGCCCTCAGGGGTCAGGGTCAGGGCACCGTTGAGGATGCCGGCCACAAAGCAGCAGCCCAGGAAGGCCAGCACCAGCGCGGCCAGTTTCCGCTTGGTGATCCGGTCCTTCCAGAGAAGGGCGGACAGGATCACCACGAAGGTAGGGGCGGTGTAGAGCAGGATCGCGGCCACCGCCAGGGAGGACACCTGCTGGCTGCGGAAGTAGCAGAGGGTAAAAAAGAGAATGCTGATGAGGCCGGAGCAGAGGAAAATGGGCAGATGGCGGAGGCGAATGCGAAAAATACTGCGGTCATAGACCAGAAAAATCAGGCCGAGAATGAGGCAGGCCCCCAGATTCCGCAGCATGACCACGGTCTCCGGGGCGATCCCCAGGGCGGACAAATGCCGGTTAAACAGCCCCAGGCACCCCCACAGGGAGCCGGCAATGAGAATACAGACCATGGCAAAATAACCGGACTTGGGAAGGGCGGCAGCGCCCGCCTGTTTCGTTTGCTTCATCGGGAAAGCTCCTTTCTGTCAATCCAAAATACCGGTACTTGCTGGGGACAAGCAGAGGGACCCGGCCAGCGAAGCGCCAGGAGATACAGGGTCAAAAGACAGCAGTGGTACTGCATGGACATAGAGAAGCCTCCTTCAGGGGTCAGCCGGTCTCGCTGGCCCCCCTCAATTCTATGATTTGATCCCGCAGAATGGCAGCGTACTCGAACTCCAGCCGGCGGCTGGCCTCCTTCATCTCCTGTTCCAACTGGGCGATGAGGCTGGCCTTCTCCTTGGGGGTGAGGGCCTTGGCCCCCTTTCCCTTCCTCTCCTTGCCGTCGGCGGCGTGGGAGATCTCGATCAGGTCCCGGACCGATTTGACAATGGTCTTGGGGACAATGCCGTGGGCCTGGTTGTAGGCGTTTTGAATTTCCCGCCGGCGCTGGGTCTCCTCCATGGCCGCGGCCATGGAGGGGGTCACCCGGTCGGCGTAGAGGATGACCAGGCCCTGGGCGTTTCGGGCCGCCCGGCCGATGGTCTGAATGAGGGAGGTCTCCGAGCGGAGAAAGCCCTCCTTGTCCGCATCCAGGATGGCCACCAGGGAGACCTCGGGCAGGTCCAGCCCCTCCCGGAGGAGGTTGATGCCCACCAGCACGTCAAAGGTGCCCAGGCGGAGGTCCCGGATGATCTCCATCCGCTCAATGGTGTCCACGTCATGGTGCATGTACCGCACCCGGATGCCTGCCCCCTGGAGATAGCTGGTGAGGTCCTCCGCCATCTTTTTGGTCAGGGTGGTCACCAGGACCCGTTCCTGCCGGGGGGTGCGGGCGTTGATTTCCCCGATCAGGTCGTCGATCTGGCCCTCCACAGGGCGGACCTGGACCACCGGGTCCAGCAGGCCGGTGGGGCGGATGACCTGCTCCACGATCTGGCCCGAGCGGCTGCGCTCATACTCCCCCGGAGTGGCGGAGACATAGATCACTTGATTGACCCGCTGGGAGAACTCCTCAAAGTTCAAAGGACGGTTGTCAAAGGCGCAGGGCAGCCGGAAGCCGTAGTCCACCAGGGTGGTTTTCCGGGCCCGATCCCCGGCGTACATGGCCCGCACCTGGGGGAGGGTCACGTGGCTCTCGTCGATGAACAGAAGAAAATCCTTGGGGAAGTAGTCCAGCAGGGTCATGGGAGGGGACCCGGCGGGCCGGCCGGCGATGACCCGGCTGTAATTCTCAATGCCGGAGCAGTAGCCCAGCTCCCGCATCATCTCAATGTCGTACAAGGTGCGCTGGGAGATGCGCTGGGCCTCCAGCAACTGGTCGTTGGCCTTGAAGAAGGCCACCCGTTCCTCCATCTCCCGGTAGATCTCCTGGATGGCGGCGGCCATTTTTTCCTTGGAGGCCACATAGTGGGAGGCCGGGTAGATGGCCACATGGTCCACCACCCGGGTGGGGGTGCCGGTGACCACGTTGATCTCGCTGATCCGGTCGATCTCGTCCCCGAAGAACTCCACCCGGATGGCCCGGTCGTTGGCGTAGACGGGGAAAATTTCCACCGTGTCCCCCCGGACCCGGAAGCGGTTGCGGTCGAAGGCCACGTCGTTGCGCTCATAGCGGATCTCCGTGAGCTTGTTCAGCAGCTGCTCCATGGGCCGCTCCTGGCCGGTGCGCAGGGAGATGACCATGTTGGCGTAGTCGATGGGGTCCCCCAAGCCGTAAATGCAGGAGACCGAGGCCACCACGATCACATCCCGCCGCTCAAAAAGGGCGGAGGTGGCGGAGTGGCGCAGGCGCTCAATCTCGTCGTTGATGGCGCTGTCCTTCTCAATGAAGGTGTCGGTGTGGGGGATATAGGCCTCTGGCTGGTAGTAGTCGTAGTAGGAGACAAAGTATTCCACCGCATTGTTGGGAAAGAACTCCTTGAACTCCGCGCACAGCTGCGCGGCCAGGGTTTTGTTGTGGGCCAGGACAAGGGTGGGACGCTGGACCTGCTCAATGACCTTAGCCATGGTAAAGGTTTTGCCGGAGCCGGTCACCCCCAAAAGGGTCTGTTCGTTCAATCCCAGCTCCACGCCCTGGGCCAGGCTGGCGATGGCCTGGGGCTGATCCCCGGAGGGGGTGTAGTCGCTGACGACCTGAAATTTAGGCATAGAAACCTCCCGTACAGTTGTTTTCAGATGGGGGTTAAAAGGAATTTAAGTGACGGCTGTCCTTCAGGGAGACCATGTCGTCATCGGTCATGATGACATGGTCATACAGTGTGATGCCCAGGGGCTGAAGGGCGTCCCGGATGTAGTGGGTGATAAAAATATCTTCCTGGGAGGGGGTGGCGATGCCGCTGGGATGGTTGTGGGCCAGCACCACGGCGGTGGCGCCCAAGGCCAGGGCCTCCGTGGCAATCTTCCGCAGACTGATCTCATTGGCGCTGGGGCTGCCCTCGCTGAGCAGCCGGACCCCCAGGAGCTTGAGCTTTCCGTCGAAGCAGGCCAGAAAGGACATCTCATTTCGGGCCCCAAAGAAGTAGGGGAGAAACAGGGTGCGCAGGCTGGCGCTGTCGGAGATGATCACGTCGGCGCTGGTTCGGGAGGCCAAGTACCGGGCGGCAACGGCGGGGATGAGTTTCAGGAGGACCACGGTGTTCTCCCCCACGCCGGGGACCTTGGCCAGGTCGGCGGGGGAGGCGTCCAGAACGCCGGACAGGGAGCCAAAGGCCTCCAGCAGGCGGTGGGCCAGGGGGTTGACGTCTCCCTGGAGGCGGGAGTAAAATAGGAGGAGCTCCAGCACCCGGGGCTCGGAGAAATGGCGGAGCCCGCCCTGCAAAAATTCCCGCTTCATTCGGTCCCGATGCCCCTCGTGCACACCCATGACAGGCCCCTTCCTTTCCGGATTTTGTACCTTTTATCATACCGCTTTTTTGCCCCTTCGACAAGGGAAAGATGACCGGAGAAGGGTGAAAATCGGGAGAAAGACGCTGACAAAGGGAGAAACTTATGGTATGATAGCCAGAAAGTGACGAAACTCCCCGGGGTTTCGCAAGTTTGCGTCTGCCATCAGAGGAGGAAACCCAATGCGTATGAGAAGAAAAAAGAATCTGGTGCCCCGGATGGAGCGGTGTGCCCAGTGGCTGATTTCGGACCCCCAGGCTCTGCGGGGCAACTGGCGCTCCCTGCTGCCCGGAGCCAAGGAGCTCCGGATCGAGCTGGGGTGCGGCAAGGGCCGCTTCACCTGCCAGACGGCCGCCGCCGCGCCGGAGGTCCTGTTTGTGGCGGTGGAGCGGGTGCCGGACGCCATGGTCATGGCCATGGAACGGGCCCGGGACATGGAGCTGCACAATGTCTTCTTTATTGACGCCGACGCGGCCAATCTGCCGGCGTTTTTTGCCCCGGATGAGGTGGACCTCATCTACATTAACTTCTGCGACCCTTGGCCCCCCAAGCGCCACGCCAAGCGGAGGCTGACCCACCGGGATTTCCTGCTGCGCTACCGGCAGGTGCTGCGGGCGGGGGGAGAGATTCACTTCAAGACGGACAACGTGGGGCTGTTTGCCTTTTCCGTGACGGAGTTTCCCTTGGGCGGTTTCTATCCAGAGCAGGTGACCCACGACCTCCATGCCCAGGGCATCCAGGGGATTATGACCGACTATGAGGAAAAATTCCATAACATGGGCACCAAGATCAACCGCTGTGTGGCGGTGAAAGGGGATCTTCCCCCCCAGCCTGTACTGGAGGCGAACACTCCGGAGGCGTGAGGGGAGAAGGCCAAAAAGGGACGAAAAACCCCACCGGTTCGAGAGAGTATCTCTAGCCGGTGGGGTTGCCTTTTGAGAGCGGGAGCAAAAAACCCTGGGAACGAAGAAACTTCGGCCCAGGGTATCCAAAAGAAAGGGGAAAGGGGACTACATGCGCCGCCCACCGAACAGGCGGCTGACTTGGTCCTGGAGCAGGTGCACCCATTCCCACCCCATGTCCCAAAGGCGGCTCCACGTTCCCCAGAGGCCGCGGTGCTCCCGGCGGAACGCTTCCTGGGGGTCTCCCCGGAATCCCGAGGCCTGCGGCCCCACATCCGGCCCGGGGCCGGTGTAGGCGTTCTCCTGCGCGCCGCCGGTCCCATCGGGGCCCGGCTGGTCGCCGTCGTCCTCGAAATCGTCGTCGTCCTCGTAGGGGGCCTCGGTCACCAGGTACAGCATACGGCGGTACCAGGACGAGCCCTGCCCGTGCCAGAAGAGCAGGGGACGGAAAAAGACCGGGGGATTGGAGAGGGAGCCGGGGGGGTGCTTGGTGATATATTCCCGAAAACGGTGGCGGTCAATCAGGTTCAGCACCACCAGCAGCAGAATAATCCACCAGATATTGACCAGCAGGGTAAAGAGAATCCCCAGCAAAACATCGCCAAGGGAGAGAATCTGAACTTTATTGTCGTTCTGTAAGAACGGGTTGCCCGGTTCCGGGGTGTCATCCAAAACAGGAAGGGTCTCCGCGCACCAGTGCTCCAGATCATCGAACAGGGATAAAATCCCCGCGTCACTCTCGCCCTGGAAAAAATCCGTGTCCAGGTTATCCTTCAGCAGGGCGGCCAGGGCGTCGTTATTCTCCGCATAGGTTCGCAGTCCCCCGCCGTAGACCAGGTACCAGGCCTGGCTGCTGGACTCAATGACCAGCAGCATATCCTTCCGGCCCAGATCGACCTGCTGGAAGAGGTCCTTGGAATAGGATGCGATGTCCTGGCCGTTGAGATAGTTCACTGTCTTCAGCGCCAGCAGACATCCGTAGGTGTTGTTTAGGTCCAGGTTGTTTCGGGCCAGGGTGTCGGTGGTCTCCATGGAAAAGAGACCGGCGCCGTCATCAATCCAGTTGAGAAAGTAGTTGAGGCCGCTCTCCCCGGCCCGCTGGCTCTGCACCACCGAGTCGGGGTCGGAGTGGCTGGCCTCATAGGCCCGGGAGTAGCCCCAGACACAGCACAGGGCCACCAGCAGGGCCGTCAGCAGGATGGCGACGGATGTTTTCTTGAAAAATTTCATAGGAACCTCCAAGAGAGAATAGGTGTTCCAAACGATATCACCGTCTGCGGCGCAAACGATGCGCTGGCAGGAAACACGCGCCCCCAGGGCGGGGCGGAGGGATCATGTCCGCAGGGCCAACAGTTTTTGTTTCAGTTCGCCCTCAATCCGGCCCAGCTCTGCCTCGGCCTCTCTGCGCTTTTGGGTTCCCTCGGTTTGAATCCGCAGGACTTCGTCCAGGGATTCCATCAGCTGTTGGTTGGTATGGCGGAGGGTTTCCAGGTCCACAATGGACCGCTCAGCCTCCCGGGCGGTGTCAATGGTCCCTGTTTTCAGCAGGTCGGCGTTCTGCCGGAGGAGGTTGTTGGTCATCTCCGTGACCGCGTTTTGGGCGGCGGTGGCCTGCCGGGCGTGCTCCAGTCCCAGGGCCAGAACCATCTGGCTCTTCCAGAGGGGGATGGTGTTGACCAGGCTGGACTGAATCTTTTCAATCATCAAGGTGTCGTTATTTTGCAGCATCCGGGTCTGGGGCCCCATTTGCAGGGAGATCATCCGGGTCAGCTCCAGGTCGTGGAGCTTTTTCTCAAAGCGGTTGCACAGGCTGACCATGTCGTTGTACGCCTGGGCATCCGCCTGGGTCCCGCTGGCGGCGGCCTGCTGCTGGAGCTGGGCCAAGTCCTCCCGCTGAATCTGGGCCAGGCGCTGTTTCCCGGCCAGGATGTACATGGTCAGCTCCTGCTGATACTTGGCGTTCAGCTCAAACATCTGGTCCAGGTTGGCCACGTCCTTCATCAGGGTGATCTGGTGGGCCTGCAAGTTTTCCACAATTTGATCCACGTTGGCGGAGGCTTTGGCGTACCCGGCTTTCAGGGCGGCCAGCTGATTCTTTTTCCGGCGGAAAAAGCCGGCAAAGCCTTTTTTCTCCTCCTCCGGGTCAAATTCCTGCAGCTGCCGGACCAGGTCGGCCAAGGTCTCTCCGATCTGCCCCAGGTCCTTGGTGCGAATCTGCTGCAAGGTGTTTTCGGAAAACTCGGAGACATTTTTCTGGGCGGCGGCGCCGTACTGGAGGACCACATTGCTGTCGGTGATGTCAATGGTTCTGGCAAAGTCCTCCACAGCTTTCCGCTGGGCTGGGGAGGGCTTGGCCTCGTCCAGGTCGCTCTCCGGCAAATGCGCCTCTGCCGGCGGGGTGCTTGCTGCCGCCGGGGCGGGGGCCGCGGCGGCCTGTCCCTGGCCAGCCAGGGGAGAGTTGGGATTCAGCGTGAGTTCGGGAATGAATTCGTCTGCCATGAAACCGGTCCTTTCTTAGTCTTGGTCCGGACGCGCGCCGCCGAGCCCCTCCTGGGCCAGCAGATTTTCCATGACGGTGATATCCGAGGCAATGTCCATGGCATCGTCCCGGAAGAGGGCGTCCAGCTGCTTATGGAAGGCCATGACGATGGTGTCCATCATGGTTTCAATCCGCTGCATGGTGCTGTCAATATTCTCCCCGGAAACGCCCGCGGCGCCCATGCGGTCATAGGCGTTGAGGATTTTCAGGGTGGTGGGCAGGTAGTAGTTCATAAAGGTTCGAATCTGCGAGAGCTTTTCCGGGTGGGCCACTACCTGATCAATGATCTTGCCGGTGGTGTCCTCCAGCTGGTCAATGCGCCGGGAGATGATCTCATCCTCAATGGCGTCGTTCAGCCGGCGCATCTCCTGCAGGGCCCGGTCCTTTTCCTGGATCAGGGCATCTATTTTGGGGTCTCCCGTGGAGGACGGGGCTTCTTCCTGGGCCTCCTGGGCGGCGTCCTGCGCTGGGGGTTCCTCTTCCGAAGCAGAGGGCGCTGCTTGGGGTTGGGGGTCCGGCATTTCATAGGATATGGTGGGGAAAATGCCCTTTGCCACAATGAAGACCACGGCGGACAGCAGGATAACTGTCACATAGTCGGAGACCCGATACAGCGGGTGCACCAGGGTAAAAATCACCCAGACCAGGGCAATGGCGTAAATCGGGATGACAGGGCGCTTTTTGAATTTTGCCATGGGCGGGACCCGTCCTTTCCAGAAAGTTGTATACTCTAATATTATAACATTTTACCCGCAGAAAGAAGCCCTGTCAAGGACTGCTTTCCATTGACAGGGAGGAAAAAGGCGGATAGAATGGAAACCGCCGGGCCGGAGAACCGGCCGCGGCGGCCGAATGTCCCGACCAAGGGGGAGAGGCCCGGGGGCCCCAGGGTCCCAAGACTGTTTGAGGGGGCGCCCCAGGCGTCTCCGCGCCCATGGAACAGGGCGCCCTGCCGGACAAAAAAGACCGGCAGAGCCGGCACCCGTTCCAAAGGCTATATGATGCGGCGGGCTGCCAGGTCGTCGCCGTCGGGGCCGGTCCGTGGCGTAAGGAAAGACCGACGGCGGTCCCGGTGCTCCTGGGCGGGGAAGGGCTCCCCGCCGCCGCTTGCCGTATCCTATGCGGCGGGCGGACCATGTGTGCCCTGGCCGGGGCCCTGTCCAGCCAGCGGCTGACGAGAAAGGAATGATGTGTCATGATTACAATCGCCCCCTCCATCCTCTCCGCCGACTTTGCCAACCTGGGCCGGGATGTCCAGCGGGTCCGGGAAGCGGACTGGCTCCATGTGGATGTGATGGACGGTATGTTTGTCTCCAACATCAGCATTGGCGTGCCTGTGGTGAAATCTCTGCGAAAGTTCACCGATCAGTTTTTGGATGTACACCTTATGATTGAAAAACCGGTGCGCTACGTGGATGCGTTTGCGGATGCCGGAGCGGACCTTCTGACCGTCCATCTGGAGGCGGATATGCCCCCCGGCATTCAGGCGGCCCTGGCGGCCATGGAGCGGCGGGGCGTCCGGAAGGGCATTGCCCTGCGGCCCATCACCGCGGCGGAGGCCGTGCTGCCCTATCTGGACAAGGTGGACCTGATTTTGGTGATGACAGTGGAGCCCGGGTTCGGCGGCCAGGCGTTTATGGCCGATCAGCTGCCCAAGATTGCCGCCATCCGCCGCTATATTCAGGAACGTAACCCCGCCTGCCGGCTGGAAGTGGACGGCGGCGTGGACCCGGTGACAGCCCGCCAGGTGGTGGAGGCCGGCGCCGACGTACTGGTGGCGGGCAGCGCAATCTATGGCGCGCCGGACCCCGCCCAGGCCATCCGGGCCCTGCGGGGAGAGTAACCCCGGCCCGCAGACGCTGGCAAGAGGCCCAGCAGTATCCCCAAGAAAAGAAGGAAGAGGTAGCTTCATGGAATACTTCCCCCCCGCATTGGAAAAAATGGTGGAACAGTTTGCCCGCCTGCCCGGCATTGGCCATAAGACTGCCCAGCGCCTGGCGTTTTTTGTCCTGTCTCTGCCCGAGAATGAGGTGGAGCAGTTTGCTCAGGCGATTTTGGAGGCCAAGCGGCCCATTGCCCTCTGCCCCG
>OLNI01001572.1_pt1 | contig 11530 bp, 10 predicted proteins | sample 1672921 | NCBI WGS metagenome assembly OLNI01 (sample SAMEA3136737, study PRJEB25190) | human gut metagenome | biome: human gut; feature: human-associated habitat; material: faeces | place: Austria | collected 2013 | reverse complement strand
AACCGAAACGATATGTCATTTAAAGTCACGCATATCAATGTCATATCGTTTCGGTTTACGGCAGAAACCAAACACCTGCCTGCCGCCTTTGTAAATCCGGTCTTAACGCCTATACAGCCCTCTAAACTTCCCAAAAGCTTATTATGATTTGTCATGCTCCTGTCATAACCCTTGCCCTCCCAGGGTATCGTCTTGCTCTTTGTCGATACTATCTGAACAAACTCCGGCATACTCATAGCATACCTGGTTATTTTCGCCAGCTCTAAAGCCGTGGTGTAATGAGTATCTGACGGCAGACCGTTAGGGTTGTCAAAATGGGTATGTGATAAACCAAGCTCTGAGGCAGTTTTGTTCATCAGCTCGACAAATCCGTCCACTCCGCCTCCAATATGTTCAGCTATTGCCACGGCCGCATCGTTGCCCGAGAGAAGCATCAGTCCATACAGCAAATTTTCTAAAGTTATCTTCTCACCGCACTCCAGATACATGCTTGACCCCTCAACTCCTGCTGCAGTCGCGCTAACCTCTATAACATCCGAAAGATTGCCGTATTTCAGCGCCACTGCGGCGGTCATTATCTTAGTAGTGCTTGCCATCGGCAGTTCCTGGTCGGCATTTTTGTTATACAGCACTCTCCCTGAGTTCTGTTCAATAACGGCGGCAGCCTGAGCTGATGTCCCCACCGTCCCCGTATCCTCAGCTCTGACGGCATAAAAATTAGTAAGCAAAACAGAGGCCGTTAACAAAAAGACCCCTATATATTTAATTGCCGCATTATGTTTTTTAATACCCAATTTATCATCTCCGTTTTCAAATGACGTAAAAACAATCAATCATACAAACATTACCTATAAAAATAAGAATTGATTATCCATATAAATCAATATATTCAAAGTTTCCTCAACTATTGACCCAAAAACTTTGACAAAATACGAGCCTTACACCAAAAATAAATACGGACAAACATATTGTCCGCATTTATAATATTATTTATGTTTAATTATCGAACCTCGTGTGATACTGCCGCTTCCAAAATATTGTCATAAGCCCAGAATCCGGGAGCTATATCCGTAAACGGATTTTCTTTCTGAGTGCTGCAAACCGGGAATCTTCCGAGTATCCTATTCATCATCATAACAACCGAAGAACGTATCATGTCGTCATTTGGATGGAACTCGCCGTTTTCATCACCGCCGACGTAACCATTATTTCTAAGAGCGGCAATGTAGCCGTCCGCCATATGTCCTTTGCAATCGCTGAATCCGCTTTCTCCGCCCGGCTGAAGCCCCAAATACCTGCAGGCAAGAATAGCGAACTCGGCCCTTGACATATTGTCGTCAGGCCTATATGTTCCATACACGTCTCCGGTTATGAACCCAACTGAATTCAAAAACGCAATATACTTATAATACCACGCCCACGCCGGCACATCGCTGAGCGTAGTGCTGTACTGCTGATCCGGGTCAAAACTATCGCTGAGTTTTGCCAGCATTGTAGCAGCTTCCGCACGGGTTATTGTTCCCGACGGTCTGAATGTGCCGTCCTCATATCCGTTGATATATGCGTTATCATATGTTCTGTCAACATTGCCCTCAGATTTTTGAAGCTGCAGACCATATTCCTCAGCAATTCCCCTCACATCGGCGGCCGCCAGCTTTCTCAGCGCAATGTCGTTATTATAGTAAATAAGCTCGTCATAACAGCTTAAGTAACAGTGCTCGACAGAAATCGCCGGTATATCACGGTAAGCGCACTCACGCATAACGCCTGAAAAGTCAGCTAACCTCTCACCGTCCCACCACATGTTTCCTGTGGTTGAAGCCTGAGTATAAACCCCGGCTGACGTGTCTATACCAAGCCCCGCCAGCTCCGATAATATATTATATCCCAAATCGGGCTTAGTATATTCCCAAAGCCCTGACGCGCAGACAGCGGCGCCATGAACAGACCTGTCCGAAGACGAGTTAAAGTGCAGGCTTACTACCACATCAGCCCCAACTCTCTGAGCATAATCCGCTCTTTCAGCGTTGGTCATATGGTAGTCGGCATATCTGGTCATATTCACAGATACGCCGCTGTATTTTCTCAATTCCAGCTGTATATACTGGGCAAGCTTAAACGTGATATTCTTTTCCTGAAACTCCAAGCCTCCGACCGAAGTCGCACCATAATCAGTGCCGCCGTGACCCGGGTCCAGCACAATATTTATAACTTGATTATCCGCCGCATATGCAGGCTCTGTACCCACGAAACAAGCCGCAAAAATAAAGATACTCAGCATAAACGGCAGAACTTTCTCTCTAATCAGCATTAAATAACATTACTCCTAATCATTAAGTCTAAAACGCAGACCGCCTAGCCTTCAAACGAACCTGCAACATAATCATCGCTTTCATCATCCGGAACATAACTGTCAGGCTCCGCTGGTTCATGATCAACCACCACATTGCTCTTTCCTTTGGCTGAAGAAATTATCTCGCTAATCTTGTCTATAGCCGTCGGAACCGCGTCTATAATCCTGTCATAGATACTGTTCTCCTCGCTGACCGGAACCATTCTTATAGTGCCGTTGCCAACAACCAAAAATCCCACAGGGGTCAAAGACAGTCCGCCGCCTGTTCCGCCGCCGAACAGGTTATTGACCTCTTCCTGTTCACCGCTGAGCAGTTTTTTGTTTTTAGGAAACTCAGAGCCTCCGACTCCAAAACCCAAAGCCACCTTTGAAATAGGCATTATAACAGTTCCGTCCGAAGTCGTAATAGGGCTGCCCACGATTGTGTTAACGTCAATCATTTCTTTGAGTCCCTGCATTGCAGAAGACATCAACCCCTCAATTGGATGCTTGTCCGATAGTTCTGACATTCTCAACACTTCCTTTTCTCTTTTTTATTAAATAAGACACAAGAGCTATAACTGCGGCATTGATAATATGAGCCGCCCTTGTTTTAATTATACTTCCCACTTCAAATTCAAAGCACCGGGTCACATAGTTTGGGTCAAGAAACAGTTTTGGGCTGTCTTTCATCTTGAAAAACTTTTTCAGCAGAGGACTTATGCTTCCTGCCAAACCATACAGCGCACCGTATGTCATACCGGTTTTATCAGGCTCGCCTGTCCCAAAACGAATATACAAATCCAGTCTGTTAATCCTAATCTTATGCTTCATATATCCAAAAAACTTATTAAGCCCGTATTTGCCGCTTTTTATTATATTAGTATATTTTAAAATCACTTCATATATCCGCGGAATATCAAGATTGTGGTTTTCACTGTCCCAAATACTTTTTAAATCCTCTTTAAAGGTTCCCATAAAACTTTTTTTATTTTCATAAAATCCTTTATCTGTTTCAGAGGAATTATTATCTGAGCCGCCGGCCTTATCAGCTTCCTGCTCTTTAAAATCTGATCTGTTACTATGAAATTCTTTTTCATCAAATTCTTTTCCTATTGAATCATTGTCTGCACTATCAGCCGTCCCGGCTTTCTGCTCCGCAATATTTCTTCTATTACCGTGAAATTCTTTTTCAGAGAATTCATTTCCCATAGTTTCATTTTCTGTGGTATCAGCTTTCTGCTCCGCGTCAGGCTCCTGCTTGTCCTCGTCTAATTCGGATGGCTTCGGCAAAACTATTTCATATTTAAGAAACCTGTACATACTGGCGGTAATAATAGTTTTTTTACCGTTAGAGGCTATATCCAGCGTAACGGTTGACCATAGCACAAAACAAATGATAAATACTATTATACCAAGTATTATCCAAACTACGTGCATTATACCACCTCTCAGTATTATACATCGTCTCACGTCTAAACAGTTTTCTAATAAAACTCATGCGTTTCAAACAAAAAGACTTATATCCCTTGCCGAATAAAAATTACTCCCCTGCATTTTCAATATTTTTATCGGATGTTTCAGTTACCGCGGCTTCCTCAGAAACGGCGCTGTTAAACTCCAGCTGTTCCTGCTTCTCATCAATCGTCATCTGCTCCATGTCAGTATCCTCAGGCACGGCCAAAGACTCAAATTCGGGAAGGTCGCTTATACTCTCTATACCAAATGTCTGCAAAAACTCCTTAGTGGTGCCGAACAGTATCGGTCTGCCCGGAGCATCTTTCAGCCGTCCCATCTCGGCTATAAATCTTCTCTCTATAAGCCGGTTCACTATATAGTCACAGTTTACGCCTCTTATATGCTCTATTGTAGCCCTTGTAACAGGCTGTTTATACGCGACAATCGCCAAAACCTCTATAGCGGCATTAGAAAGCTGCAGCTTTCTGCCCGGCTTCATCAGCATTGAAACATAATCCTTATATTCGCCTCTGGTGCACATCCTGTATGAATCCTCAAGCTTTATTATATGGATACCGCGCTTTTCATAATTATAGGTATCCATCATTTTTTTTATTATTTCTCTCAAAGATTTTTTATCAACATCCACTATATCGGCAATCTTTTCCAGCTCCACCGCTTCCCCTGCCGCAAACAGCAGGCTTTCCACAATGGCCTGAATTTCCCTGATTTCCATCTTTATCTTCTCCTAGTCCTCAATCGCGCTTAAATCAAGTTCCCCGTCTCCGCTTTTGGTTACGATAGGATTTGATATGTCTCCGCTCTCATCATACTCGACTTTAACTTGATTTAGCTTTATCATTTCAAGAACCGCCAAAAAGGAAGCAACGGCCTCAGGCCTGGATTTTGTTCCTTTAAAAAGTTCTTTGAAAAAGACCTTCGTTTTTCCGAACATCCTGCCCCAAATTTGCTTAACCTTTGAGCGCACAGAAACTTTTTCACGCCCCACTATTCCGTCAAACGAATATTTCGGCGGCGGAAGTTTGCGTTCCATCTTCTGATAAGCCTGCTTATAAGCTAAAAGCAGGTTTTCAGGAGTCAGCTTGGAATAATTCCATTCAGCCGGAGGTTTCTCGATTTTGTCAGGTTCTTTGAAAAACATCGACTCCCCAATATGCTTTCTGGCTTCAAGATACTCCGCGGCTGCTTTAACGCGCCGGTACTCCTCCAGCCTTTTAACAAGCTCTTCTCTCGGGTCAGTCTCGTCTTCCTCAACAGGTTTCGGCAGCAGCATTCTCGACTTTATTTGCAGCAGAGTAGCCGCAAGCACCAAAAACTCACTGGAAATGTCCAGGTTATATTCCTTCATTTGACGCATAACGCCAAAATACTGCTCCACTATTGTGGAGATAGGTATATCATAAATGCTGACCTTATTCTTTTTTATAAGGGCCAGCAGCAAATCCAGAGGGCCCTCAAAGTCCAAAACCTTAAAGTTTAATTGTTCCATTTATCAAAATCACTAATCCCCGCTAAAATTTATCCCTAATGAATGAACAGTGAGATAATCTGAGAATAAAATCCCATTATCCCATACACGCACATATTCAGCAATCTGCTGAAAAACGGCAGGTTTATCAGCAGGATAAGCAGTATAAAACCAAACTGTTCATACTGCATATATTTAAAATACAAATCAGTAGGCAGCACAGAGCTAAGCACCTTTGAGCCGTCAAGCGGAGGCACCGGTATCAGGTTAAAAATTGCGAGACCAAGGTTCATAATAACCATATAGCTGCAAATCATATAGAAAACCGAAGCTATATCATAACCAATATTCGCAGACCTGAATGTTATGCTCCCAAGCGCAGCAACGCCGATTTGAGCGATAAACGCCAAAATAAAATTGGTAAACGGACCGGCCAGCGACGTCAGCACCATACCGCCCTTTTGATTTTTAAAGTTATATGGATTAACCGGCACAGGTTTTGCCCAGCCGAATCCAAACAGAAAAAGACAGATAGCGCCGATAGGGTCAAGATGATGCAGTGGGTTAAGACTGAGCCTGCCGCTGCTTTTCGCGGTATAGTCACCCATAGCGTAAGCCGCCAAGCCATGTCCAAGCTCATGAACAGACAACGACAGAAGCACACAAAACACCAAAACTAATATGGTGAGCAGCTTCTGTCCAAAGTTCATCGAAGCGTCACCCAAAACACTAAATAACATAAAAATTCCTCCGGTTTACAGGTCGTTAGCAATCAAATCGTCATATGATTCGCGCTTTACGGCTAATCTTGATTTTCCGCCGCTCACCATTACTATAGGCAGACGCGGTATTCTATTATAATTGCTGGCCATTGAATAATTATATGCGCCGGTAGCCAAAACCGCTACCAAATCACCAACTTTGATTTCAGGCAGCTTAGCGTCCTTAATCAAAATGTCTCCGGATTCACAGCACTTTCCGGCCAATGTTGCCGTAACTGTTTTTTCAGCTAAAGGATTATTTACTCTGACAGCTTCATACTCGCTCTGATAAAGTATATATCTCGGATTGTCTCCCATACCTCCGTCAACCGAAATGTATGTTCTGACCCCCGGTATCTCTTTCACAGCGCCTACCCTATAAACAGTGAGACCTGTTTCAGCGGTTATAGAACGTCCGGGTTCCATAACTATATAAGGCAGAGGTATTCCCCTCTCCTCAGAGATACGGCGGACAACCTTAGACACCGCCTGTATATACTTGTCATAATCAATAGGAGTGTCGCCCTCAGTATACTTTATGCCGTAACCGCCGCCCAAATTCAGCTCTTTTATAGAAATATCATATTTGTCTTTAAGGTCGGCTATAAACGTCATCATCTTCTCGGCCGCCAGTTCAAACGGCTCAAGCTCAAAAATCTGAGAGCCTATATGGCAGTGAACTCCGACAACATTCAAGTTTTCCATATCGTCAGCCATCTTTATTATATTTTCAGCCTCGCCGTTTTCAAGCGAAACCCCAAACTTTGAATCTATCTGACCTGTTCTGATAAAGCTGTGGGTATGCGCGTCTATACCGGGTTTTATTCTAAACAATATATCCGCGGTCTTTCCCATTTCCCCTGACAGTCTGTTAAGGCTTTCAAGCTCAAAAACATTGTCAACAACTATTCTTCCAACACCGTTCTCAAGCGCCATTTTAAGCTCGTCGTCAGTCTTGTTGTTGCCGTGAAAGTATATCCTTTCAGCCGGGAATCCGGCTTTTAAAGCAGTGTACATCTCACCGCCGGAAACAACGTCTATACCCATGTTCTCCTCTTTCATCATTCTGTAAATATACTTGCATGAAAGAGCCTTGCTGGCATAAAGAACGATACCGTTACCGCCGTAATACTCCTGCATCGCCCTGTTGTAAACACGGCAGTTTTCACGAATCTGGTCCTCATCCATTATATACGCCGGGGTTCCATATTCCTCAGCTAGCGCGGCAACATCGCATCCTCCAATAGAAAGATTGCCATTTTCGCCGACGCTCAAACAACTCATTACAAAATCCATGGTTTTTCCTCCTAGTTCTGTTGGTTTTATCCCAAAGTGCAAGCCCGTTTTAACACAGACAAAAATTCTAATCAATTATCTTGTAATACTATCATAAACGATAAAATTTGTCAACAAGCAGACCTGAAAAATACTGAATAAACGTTATTTTTACAGTATCCGCAGAAACGATTCTTAAACTAATAATTTATCCCGTGTCTGTTTTTCTATTAAGTAAAAATCAGTTTCGATTTGAATACATATACGGTAAGTTTAAAAATAAATTGGAAACGCACAAGCTTATATTATGCGCTTCCGTACAGTATATATGAAAGAGCGACAGATAAGTGTTTAAACAGGCTGATAGGTTGATTTATACTTAATATAGTTAAAACACAAAAACAATAAAATACATTCATAATTATCCACGTCGTATATTTGGCGGATATTTATCAAGCGATATGTTAGATGCACTCAATTTGTCATTTTAATTTTTGGATATATATAGCAATTTATATACTTAAAATAAATGTTGCATTTATTCTTAAACACTGTTAGAATATATGTATTTATGAAATATCTGTATATTGAAAGGGGCAGTAAAAGTTATGAGTGAAATGATAAAACTTATAAAAAACCGTGACCTGAATAAAATCAAAGAATTATTAAACGAAAATCCAAAGAGAATAAATGAAGAAGACGAAAACGGCGTCCCTATGTCTTTTTATATAGCCCGAACTGGAGATTTTGAAATGCTGCGTTTTCTTATTGAATACTCTTTCGCCAGCTTTAATATCGGAGACAAGAACCATAGAACCTGTCTGCACGAAGCGGTTATGTCAGGCAGTCTTGAATGTGTGAAGTATTTGGTTGAGCGTGTTGGAATGTCTCCCTGCGACGCTGACAAAAACCTTGTGACCCCGTATCAGCTTGCTCACGAAAACGGACTTGCTGAGATAGAGGCCTATTTTGAAGAGGTCACCGGAGCCAAATATGAGGATATGTATCACAATCCGATAAGACGCGGATTTTTCGCTGACCCGTCTATCGTTCGTGTGGGAAGTGATTATTATATGGTTAACTCCTCGTTTATCTTCTTCCCCTGCATACCTATCTCTCATTCCACAGACCTTGTGCACTGGGAAGTTATAGGCCATGCAATCACAAATCCCGACTGGGCGCACATAGATGATTTGGAAGGCGGCAGAGGCTACTGGGCGCCGGATATTTCGTACTTTAACGGAAAGTTTTATATCACGGCCACCCTCAGATATAATGATGACGTAGATGTAAAGCGCCGCCAAATCGTGGTTTCATCCGAAAAACCTGAGGGACCGTACTCCGAACCGGCATTTATTGAAGAGGACGGAATCGACCCGTCTATATTTACCGACAAGGACAACAGACGGTATATGCTCCTGAACAGGGGTGCCAGAATACTGGAACTGGGAGAAGACTGCACGAAAAAGATTTCAGACGCGGAGCTCTTATACTACGGAACCAATAAACGCGCTCCCGAAGGACCGCATCTATTATATAAAGACGGATATTATTACCTCTTTGAAGCGGAGGGCGGCACCGGGCTTATGCACCAGGTTACAGTTTCAAGAAGCAAGACCTTAAAAGGCGTTTATGAACCCTGCCCATACAATCCGATTATGACCCAGAGGGATTACGACGCTCCAATCACATGCTGCGGACACGGCAAGCCTGTTGAGACTCAAAACGGCGAATGGTATATGGTATATCTGTGCAACAGACTGCTCGACGGCGAGTATGGAATTTTGGGCAGAGAGACATGTCTCGACCCGGTGACATGGACCGCCGACGGCTGGCCTATCGTTAACAGCTTGAACGGCCCCAGCTATCTGCAGAAAAAACCAAACCTCCCGGCTATGGATACAGAAGAAAAATCAAGATTTGACGATTTTGACGGAGACAAATTAAAACCTGACTGGATATTCCCAAGAACGCCGGAAGCAGACGGAATCACTGTTAAGGACAGTAAGCTGATAATAAAAGGCTCACGCTGTCCGCTAAGTTCAACGTCCGCTAAAAATATTACGGTCAGAAGACAGCCGGACTTTAATTTTGACGTTGTATGCAAGCTGGATTTGGGAATCAAGCTGGACAGCGAACAAAATTATGGAATGACCGGATATTATGATGAGAATACATACTTCACATATGGAATATATAAGAACGGTGACGGATACGCGTTAAAACTGTTTGAAAAAATAGACGAGGACGAGAAATATACCTGCACCGTTGATATAACAGAGGTAACCGACAGCCTGTACCTGAAAATTTCAACCGAAGGATTAAAACGCACATTCAGCTACAGCCATGACGGCAAAACTTTTACAGAGGTCTATGCTGCCGAGAACCTGTATTACCTTTGCAGTCAGGCAATCAGCAAGGGCAAACGCTTTACTGGCGCTATGATTGGTCTATATGCCTACAGCGGAACTGAAAGCACTATTTATCCCTCGTTTGACAGTTTCGAATATTCAGCTAAATAAAATGGAGAAAAATATGAGAATAGGATTTATAGGAGCAGGACGGGTCGGCACTTCACTCGGCAAATATCTGTCTGAAAATGGCCTTTCCGTCTCCGGCTTTTATTCAAGAACCCAAAGCTCGGCTGAGGAATCCGCAGAATTTATCGGCGGCTCTGCCTCTGCTTATTCCGGAATAAAAGAGATAATCACAGATTCAGATTTAATATTTATAACGGTGAACGACGGCGCTATTGCCGATGTAAGCCATAATATAGCCGGTGAATGCAGAAAATATGATATTGATATAAGCAATAAAATTTTCTGTCACACCTCCGGCGCGCTTTCCAGCACAGTTTTGTCCGAACTCAAAATATTAAAAGCTGAAACCGCAAGTATACATATGCTGCTTGCAGTGAATGATAAATTTACAAGCTATAAAGATTTTAGAGAAGCATTTTTCACCGTTGAGGGAAGCGGCGTTCCGGCGGAAGTTTTAAAAAAGTGCGGCAGCCGCTTTCAAATTCTCAGCGCCGAAAACAAAAGCAAATACCATGCCGCCGCTGTTTTTGCAAGCAACTTTGTTGTGGCTCTCGCTGAACTTTCCTGCGAACTTTTAGAGGAATGCGGTTTTTCATATGACGACGCCTTCGCCGCCATAAGACCTCTGCTGAAAAATAATATGAACAATATTCTAAAAAACGGACCTAAAAACGCTTTGACAGGTCCTATAGAGCGGGGCGATTTTGAGACAGTAAAGAGACACATTGAATGTTTCAAAAACTCCGAACCGGACATCACAGCCAAAAAAGTGTACGCCGCAGTCTCGGAAGCACTGATACGTCAGACCGGCAGACAGCCTGACAGCGAGACTGCCGAAATGCTGAAAAATAACTAAACAAAAGGAGAGCAATATGATAAACAGTAAACAGCGCGCTTATCTCAGAGGCCTTGCCAACAGAGAACCGGCGCTATACCAAGTTGGAAAAGACGGTATAAACGATAACATGGTCGCCCTTATTCTAGACGCACTGGAAGCCAGAGAACTGATAAAAGTTCACGTGCTTGAAAACTCAATGCTAACCGCCCGGGAAGCGGCGGGGGAGCTGGCGGAAGCCGCCTCCGCAGACGTGGTTCAAGTTATAGGAAACAAATTTGTGCTCTATAAAGAATCTGAAGAAAACAAAAAAATAGAGCTTCCAGTCAAAAGCTAAAAAACAATATATAATTTAATCATATTATTAAAACAGAATAAAACATAAAACTCATATAAATAAAGAATAAATTTCTTTATAAATATGAGTTTTGTATTTTATAAATAGCTTTGCATAAATTAAAATTATGTTTCAGCAAGCATCGAAAGGGCGCTGATAGGCGCCGTCTGCCATACCGATGTTCGCCAAAACACCAGCTTATTTTTATTTATATTTTTATTATATAATCACACTTTCAGGCAAGCATCGGTAGGGCGCTGATAGGCGCCGCGTTAGGCGCGCAGTCGCGGAATAAATTTTATAAAATGGATTATAACAAATGTTATACGTATGTTCACGCTTCGCATGAGATGACAGCTCACCTAACGCGGCAGACAACGTCTGCCCTACCGATGTTCGCCAAGACACCAGCTTATTTTTATTTACATTTACATTTATATTTATATTTTTATTTAATTATATAAATCACATTATCAGGCAAGCATCGGCAGGGCGCTGATAGG
>OLNI01001561.1_pt1 | contig 11667 bp, 9 predicted proteins | sample 1672921 | NCBI WGS metagenome assembly OLNI01 (sample SAMEA3136737, study PRJEB25190) | human gut metagenome | biome: human gut; feature: human-associated habitat; material: faeces | place: Austria | collected 2013 | reverse complement strand
ACTTGTTATTACTCACCACTTGCAGAAGTGGGAGTCTTCTCGACTGAGATAAAATTGATGTTTTCTGCATAGTTTGAAATATTTTACTCATAATCTAGTTTGGCAATACTCCTGTATTTTGTAAAAAGACCTTATCTCCTTTAAAGTGGAGAAAAAAGGAGATAACTATGTTCGGAGATCAGATAAAAGCACTTCGACAGGCTGCCAAGCTCAATCAGGTACAGCTTGCCGAAAAATTAAACGTGTCAAAACAAAGCGTCAGTAACTGGGAAAACAATAACATCATGCCATCCATCGACATGTTAAGACGGATCTGTGAAGTTCTCTCCTGTTCTGCCGATTATCTGTTGGAATTACAGGATGATCAGAAAATTTATATCGAATCCACTGGTCTGACGTTGGAACAGAAAGCGCATATCCAGCAGATTGTGAATGATTTGAAAATTTTGAATGAGCGCCGATAAAATGTTGCCGACAACGTGAAAACTTCAGGTTTTGGGAACTTTTAGTTTTGGGACTGTGTAAAAGGGAAGAGGATATTTTGTCTTGCTAGCTAACAATCGCTTCGCAAGAAAAAATATCCTCTTCCCTTTATTTCAGTTACATCACCTAGATTTTATTCACCACAGAATTTAAACGTTGATTTCAGCGGTCATTCCAAGAATTTCTTTGTTTGCATCCAGAACCGGATTTACATGATTTTTCAGGAAGTTATCTACCTGCAGCGGAGCACGTCCCACATACTTGGACGGATCCATATTTGCCTGCAGTTCTTCCAGTGTCAGACCAAAGCTCTCATCTGCTGCGATGAGCTCCAGCAGGTTGTTATCCAGACCATTCTGTTTTACATTTGCACCTGCCTGCATGGAAAGCTGACGGATCTTCTCATGAAGTTCCTGACGGTCTCCGCCTTTCTTTACGGCATCCATCATGATGTTCTCTGTTGCCATGAACGGCAGCTCGCTCATCAGATGTTTTGTGATTACTTTGTCATATACAACCAGTCCGTCTACGACGTTCAGGCACAGATCCAGTACGCCATCAATAGCAAGGAATCCTTCTGCTACACTCAGACGTTTGTTTGCAGAATCATCCAGTGTACGCTCAAACCACTGTGTTGCGGATGTGATCGCCGGGTTTAATGCGTCGATCATCACATATCTGGAAATAGAAGCAATACGCTCACTTCTCATCGGATTTCTCTTGTATGCCATTGCGGATGATCCGATCTGATTTTTCTCAAATGGCTCTTCTACTTCTTTCAGATGCTGAAGCAGACGGATATCGTTTGACATTTTATGTGCGCTTGCAGCGATTCCTGCAACGACATTTAATACTCTTGTATCTACTTTTCGGGAATAAGTCTGTCCGGATACCGGATAGCACTCTTTGAATCCCATTTTTGCAGCGATCATCGGATCAATCTTGTCAATGGTCTCCTGATCTCCGTCAAACAACTCTAAGAAACTTGCCTGTGTACCAGTCGTTCCTTTGGAACCAAGTAATTTCAGAGAACCAAGCACATAATCAAGGTCTTCCAGATCCATCAGGAATTCCTGTGTCCACAGTGTGGCACGTTTTCCAACCGTTGTCGGCTGCGCTGGCTGAAAATGTGTAAATGCCAGTGTCGGCAGGTTTTTATAGCGGTCTGCAAATTTTGCAAGCTCTGCGATTACGTTGATCAGTTTTTTACGAACTAATTTCAGAGCCTCAGACATCAGAATGATATCTGTGTTGTCACCAACGTAGCAGGAGGTTGCGCCAAGGTGAATGATACCTTTTGCTTTCGGGCACTGTACACCGTATGCGTATACATGAGACATAACGTCATGACGCACCAGTTTTTCACGCTCTTTTGCGACTTCAAAGTTGATGTCATCTTTGTGTGCTTTCAGCTCGTCGATCTGCTCCTGTGTAATGTCCAAACCAAGCTCTTTCTCAGTCTCAGCAAGGGCGATCCAGAGACGTCTCCAGGTACGGAATTTCATCTCCGGTGAAAAAATATACTGCATTTCTTTGCTTGCATAACGCTCGGAAAGTGGACTTGTATATCTGTCTGTACTCATATTTTTTTCTCCTTTACAAAAGCAAAACTGTAGCAAACGGAACAACGGTCTTCAGTCATTCCAATTTGCTCCAGTTTCTGTATACATGCTTATATTATAATAGTATGTTTTATGCTTCTAATGCAAGTTTTTTTACTCAAAATAACAAACGTCTCAAATTGAAAATGTTTGCTGTTTATCGCTCATACTCGCCACGAATATCTTCAGTTGGCGGAGCTAACGGGTATGTTCCTGTGAAACATCCCTCACAGATCGGCAGACCGCTTACCATCTCTTTCAGGCGCTCGATGCGCAGATAACCAAGGGAATCTGCTCCGATGAGATCACGGATGTCCTCAATGGAACGGTTATAGGCGATCAGCTGCTCTCTGGCAGGAATATCGGTTCCGAAATAACATGGCCATAAGAATGGCGGTGCACTGATGCGCACATGTACTTCTTTTGCACCTGCTTCTTTCAGCATATTTACGATCAGTCCGGATGTGGTTCCACGCACGATGGAATCGTCGATCATAATGATTCGTTTTCCGGCAACTGCCTCTTTTACTACATTTAATTTTACGCGGACACTCTGCTCACGGCTGCTCTGTTTCGGCTTGATGAACGTACGTCCCACGTAGCTGTTTTTGACAAATGCGGTACCATATGGAATACCGGATTCCATTGCATAACCAAGTGCTGCGGCATTTCCGGATTCCGGAACACCGACAACCAGATCTGCTTCTACCGGTGAATCCTGTGCAAGGAATCTGCCGGCTTTGATTCTGGCATCGTAAACACTGATGCCGTCAAAGTGACTGTCTGCTCTTGCGAAATAAATGTACTCAAAAATACATCTTCCTTCTTTGCACGGATCAATGGCATTTGTCATATCAGAAAAAATTTCTCCCTCGCCATTGATCGTAACGACTTCTCCCGGTTTTACATCACGTACGAACTCTGCACCGATAGTCTCAAGAGCACAAGTCTCGGATGTAATAATATAAGAATTATCGCGTTTACCAATACATAATGGCTTAAACCCAAACGGATCACGAGCGCCGATCAGTTTTCGCGGGCTCATGACAACGATGGAATATGCACCTTTCATTTTTGCAGCGGCGCGCTGTACGGCCTCCTCAACGGTGCCGACTTTCAGACGCTCTCTCGCGATATGGTATGCGATAACCTCAGAGTCAATGGTGGTCTGAAAGATCGCACCTGTATACTCCAGATCGTGACGCAGTTCATTGGCATTGATCAGGTTTCCGTTGTGTGCCAGCGCCAGTGTACCTTTGACATAGTTCAGTACCAGCGGCTGCGCATTTTCTCTGGTGGAAGCTCCGGCAGTAGAATAACGCACATGTCCTACGCCGATGTCACCTTTCAGACGCTCCAGATTTTCTGCGTTAAACACCTCATTGACAAGCCCCATATCCTTGAAACTGGATACTTTTCCCTTCGGTCCCTGTGTCTCGCTGACCGCGATACCGCAGCTCTCCTGTCCACGGTGCTGCAGGGCGAACAGTCCATAATAAATGCTAGATGCCACATCATGTCCGTCTAAATCATAGATACCAAAGACACCACACTCCTCATGTAATTCGTCCTGTGCCATGGTCTGTTCCATTTTGTTTTCCAGCATGAATCTTTTCCCTCCAACTTACACAGTTTTATGCTTCGAATTTCTTTCCAGTCAGCACTTCATATGCCTCTTTGTATTTATCCACTGTTTTTTCGATTACTTCATCCGGAAGCAGATAATCGCTGTCCGGGTTTGCTTTTAACCAGTCTCTTACAAACTGTTTGTCATAGGATGGCTGTCCTTTGCCTGCCTCGTATCCCTCTAATGGCCAGAAACGGGAGCTGTCCGGTGTCAGCATCTCATCACCAAGGATGACATTTCCGTTCTCATCCAGGCCAAACTCAAATTTTGTATCTGCGATGATGATACCTTTGCTTAATGCGTACTCTGCACATTTTTTGTAAAGTGCAATGGTGTAGTCACGCAGTTTCTCCGCATACTCCTGTCCTTTGCCCGGATAGATTTTCTCCAGATTGATGACTGTCTGCTCAAAGCTTACGTTCTCATCATGATCACCGATCTCAGCTTTTGTGGATGGTGTGTAGATCGGCTCAGGAAGTTTCTCGGACTCTTTTAATCCTTCCGGAAGCTTGATGCCGCAGACAGTACCGTTCTCGCAGTAGCTTGCCCAGCCGCTTCCTGTAATATATCCACGTACAATACATTCTACCGGAAGCATCTCAAGTTTCTTACATTTCATGCTGTTTCCATCAAATCTCTCATTCTGGAAAAACTCCGGCATATCTTTTACATCAGTAGAAATCATATGGTTCGGTAAAATATCTTTTGTAAAATCGAACCAGAACTCTGACATTTTTGTCAGAATAGTACCTTTTTTCTCAACTTTATTTTTTAAAATTACATCAAAAGCAGAAATTCTGTCTGTGGCGGTAATGATCAGGCTGTCACCAATATCATAAACCTCACGTACTTTTCCTTCTTTCACCGGTTTGAATGTCTGAATACTCATAGCGATTGATTCCCCTTTTCTCTGTATTGTACTTATTTAGTTTCTGTATGTCCTGCAAAACATTTTATCCATAAATAGATTTTCCAAATAAAACGGAACACATTTATAAATAAAACTTTCGCAATGTAATTTAAGTATAATACATTCGAAAAACATTCGTCAATCGACAATGACCGCAGATTGGAAAAGTGAGTGTAGAAAATCCGGCTCTATTTATAAGTATTTTTGTATATTTTTTCTTGCTAATTAGTTATACTTATATATAGTTTTCGCTCTGCTTCTATGTACTACTCTCTTACACTGCGTTGATAGATGATTGCTGCAAATATAGCTGTCAATGCTTCTGCCACCCAGAAAGCATGCCATACACCAACTGCTCCCCAGAACCGGCTGAAAATAAATGCCAGCGGAATGATCAGCACCACATATCTGGATAACGAAATCAACAAGGACGGTACGCCTTTTCCCAGTCCTTCCAACGCACCGCATCCAGTAACAGATACTGCGGAAACCACAAATCCAAAGCAGATAATGTGTAATGCCGTGATACCCACCTGAACAGTCTCCGGATTTTCCGCAAATGCTCCCATTAGTTTTCCCGGGATTGTCAGGCACAGAATCATACCAACTGCCATAATGCAGACGTTCATGATCAGTGTCAGTCGATAAAGCTGATTCACACGCTTATGCTCTCCGGCTCCGTAATTGTAGCCAATCAGCGGACGCATACCCTGAATGATTCCGTTCGCCGGCATGTACAAAAAGGTCTGCAGTTTATAATAAATACCAAGTACCAGCACATAGGTCTGGGAAAATGCTGCCAAAATCGCATTTAATGCCGTGGTCAGCACGGAAGTCAGCGCCATATTTAAAATAGCAGGCACACCAATGCCGTATAACTGTGTCACAACCGGTTTTGTCAGATGCATATATTCCCGACGGAATGCGACTCTCTTTGGTTTTTTCACATACACAATCAGATAAATCACCACTGGCACACACTGTCCTACTCCGGTTGCCAGCGCTGCTCCCGCAATACCAAGTTGCGGGAACGGTCCGATGCCAAAAATGATCATCGGATCCAGTAAAATATTCAATCCACAGCCGATCAGCAGACATACCATGGTAATATTCATATTTCCGATCGCCTGATACATTTTTTCCAAGGTCAGATTTACCGTGATAATAATGGAAAACGAAAATGCGATGGTCGCGTAACGCACACCAAGCGCAATCACATTTGCGTCTGTGGTAAATAATTTCAAAAAGTATGGAATTCCAATGATGCACAAAATCATCATAATAATTCCATGAATGACCGACAGCACCATACCCTGTGTCAGCGCCTCGTCTGCTTTGTCCCTTCTTCCTGCACCAAGATGCTGGGCGATCATGGCATTGATTCCGACACCAAAACCAATGGCTACTGCATTGATAAAGTTCTGGATTGGAAACACCAGTGAAAGTGCCGTCATAGCATTCTCACTGATCTTTGCCACAAAATAACTGTCTACAATGTTGTAAAGCGAATTTACCGCCATGGAGATGACCATCGGAAGGGACATCGATAGCAACAGCGGAAAAATCGGTTTTTCCTTCATAAATGTCTCGTTCAATTACTTATACTCCTCCTATCACAAAGCTGGTATTGCCTTGTTACTTATATTTATTCATATCTGTTCAAGAATCCTCCGGCATTCTTGAACTTATCTGTCTGAACCGTATCCATTTAAATCAATAATTTCTTTTCAAGTAAATATACATAGAAAAAGCCACACAACAATTAGAATAACTGTTGTGTGGCGAAAAAAGCTCACTTTACCAGTGATACTTCCTGATTCAATTCTTACATACGTTATATTTGAATCAGAAAGGGAAGAAAATCCACATCTTATTTCTTAGTTAATAAACTGTGACCGGTCATCTCCTGAGGCTGAGTCAAGCCCATCAGCTCGATCAGTGTCGGAGCGATATCTGCCAGACATCCACCCTCTGCCAGTCCGTAAGACGGATCTGCATTTACCAGAATAAACGGTACCGGGTTAGTTGTATGGGCAGTATGTGGGTTGCCGGTTGTATAATCGATCATCTGCTCTGCATTTCCGTGGTCAGCACAGATAAACAGGATTCCGTCTACGTCTTTGACAGCCTGTACAGCATCGCCTACCAGGCTGTCCACACGCTCTACAGCTGCAACCGCTGCCGGGATCACACCGGTATGACCTACCATATCCGGGTTCGCGAAGTTGATGATGATCACATCGTATTTGTCGGATTTGATTGCTTCTACCAGATCCATACCTACTTCCGGAGCACTCATTTCCGGTTTCAGATCATAAGTTGCAACATCTTTCGGAGATGCAACTAACAGACGTGCCTCATCTACGTTCGGCTCCTCTACGCCACCGTTGAAGAAGAAAGTAACGTGTGCGTATTTCTCTGTCTCTGCCAGACGGAGCTGTTTTTTGCCCTGTGCAGCAAGGAACTCACCGAATGTATTTTTGATGGATTCTTTCTCGAATGCAATAATCTTGTTCGGGATTGTCTCATCGTAATCTTTGAAGCATACATAGGTCAGCGGAATGAACGGACGCTCAAATCCGGTAAATGCATCGTCACAGAATGCTCTGGTGATCTCGCGTGCACGGTCCGGACGGAAGTTGAAGAAAATAACGGAATCATTCTCTTTTACAACAGAAACCGGTTTTCCTGCTTCATCTGTGATAACCGTCGGAAGTACAAACTCATCTGTTACGCCGTCTGCATAAGAAGCTTCCATTGCTTTTACTGCATCAGTTGCCTGTACACCTGTTCCGGATACTAAAGAATCGTATGCTTTCTGGATACGATCCCAGTTGTTATCACGATCCATTGCATAGTAACGACCGGAAATAGACGCGATCTTACCTACGCCGATTTCCTGCATTTTTGCTTCCAGCTGCTCGATATAATCTTTTCCGGAAGCTGGCGGTGTATCACGACCGTCTAAAAATGCATGTACATATACGTTTGTCAGACCATGTTTTTTTGCCATCTCAAGAAGACCGTACAGATGTGTGATGTGACTGTGTACGCCACCATCGGATAACAGTCCCCACAGATGCAGGTCAGAATTGTTTTTCTTGCAGTTTTCAATCGCTGTCAGCAATCCTTTGTTTTCAAAGAAATCGCCATCTTCGATTGCTTTTGTGATTCTGGTCAGATCCTGATAAATGATACGGCCTGCGCCGATGTTCATATGTCCAACCTCAGAATTTCCCATCTGACCATCCGGCAGACCAACTGCCAGACCAGATGCGGCACCTTTTACAAACGGATAGTCTTTCATCAGGCTGTCCATTACCGGAGTTTTTGCCATTGCGATAGCATTTCCTTCCGGATTGTCATTTAAGCCATATCCATCTAAAACCATTAATACGACTGGTCTTTTACTCATGTTTTCCTCCAAAATATCTGTATCGTTGTCCCCGTCAAAAAGTCATTTTCAAAACTTCTTCATATGAGCAGAAACACCAATTTAGTTTGAGATAAATTCAGAGCCAAACGGACTTGCGGATGGCTCTGAATTGTTAAAGCATTGTTAATGTTTTTTATTTATTGTAGTTAACGATTTTGCCGAAGTCAGCTTTCAGAGAAGCGCCGCCTACCAGACCACCATCGATGTCCGGTTTTGCAAATAACTCTGCTGCGTTTCCTGCGTTTACAGATCCGCCATACTGGATGCGGATTGCTTCTGCAGTAGCCTCATCATAAACTTCAGCGATGCATGCACGGATCGCGCCGCATACTTCCTCTGCCTGATCAGAAGTAGCTGTCTCACCTGTTCCGATTGCCCAGATTGGCTCGTAAGCGATTACTGCTGTTTTTGCCTGATCTGCAGTTACGTTCTGGAATGCAATCTTGATCTGCATACGGATCCAATCAAGGTAGATACCCTGTTTTCTCTGTGTCAGAGTCTCGCCACAGCAGATGATCGGTGTAATGCCATGCTCGAAAGCTTTCAGAACTTTTTTATTTACAGTCTCATCTGTCTCTGCAAAATACTCACGTCTCTCAGAATGTCCAAGGACAACATATTTTACACCAGCATCTACTAACATGTTCGGGGAAATCTCGCCTGTGTAAGCTCCGCTCTCCTCAAAATACATGTTCTCAGCACCGATGCAGATATTGCTGCCTTTTGCAGCTTCCATAGCCGGGATGATGTCGATTGCCGGTACACAGAATACTACATCAACATCCTCGTTAGCTACTAACGGTTTTAACTCGTTCACCAGAGCAACTGCCTCGCTCGGTGTTTTATTCATTTTCCAGTTACCTGCAATAATTTTCTTTCTAGCCATTTTACCTTTTCTCCTTACATCCATTTCAATACATATTTTTCTGATTTGTATATAATTTTCCAAAAATTTCAGATATGGAATCAGTGCAAGGCAGATGAGACGCAGGCGTACACAAAAAAGTACGTCAAGTCTCATCTAACGAAGCAATTATTTCATATATGGGATTTTTATTTGTCGTTTGCTGCTGCTACGCCTGGTAACTCTTTTCCTTCAAGGAATTCCAGAGAAGCTCCACCACCAGTAGAAATATGAGTCATCTTGTCACCAAATCCAAGCTGGTTTACAGCTGCTGCGGAATCACCACCACCGATGATTGTTGTAGCGTCTGTCTCTGCAAGGGATTTTGCAACTGCGATGGTACCTTTTGCAAGGATCGGGTTCTCGAATACACCCATCGGTCCGTTCCATACAACTGTTTTTGCGGATTTTACTGCATCTGCATATAACTCAGCTGTCTTTGTTCCGATATCAAGACCTTCTTTGTCTGCCGGAATTGCATCAGACGGAACTACTTCTACTTCGATTTCTGCATCGATTGGATCCGGGAAACCTGCTGCGATGGTTGTATCAACCGGAAGAAGTAATTTCTTGCCAAGTTTCTCAGCTTTTTCCATCATTTCTTTGCAGTAATCGATCTTTGTATCATCTACTAAGGATTTTCCTACTTCATATCCTTTTGCTTTCAGGAATGTGAATGCCATACCACCACCGATGATCAGAGTATCGCATTTTTCAAGCAGGTTGGAGATTACATTTAATTTATCTGCTACTTTTGCACCGCCAAGGATTGCTACGAACGGTCTCTCCGGATTGTTTACTGCGTTTCCAAGGAAATCAATCTCTTTCTGCATTAAGTAACCAACAACAGCTGTGTCAACCAGACCTGCAACGCCTACGTTGGAGCAATGTGCTCTGTGAGCAGTACCAAATGCATCGTTTACGAATACATCACAGATGGACGCAAGATCTTTGGAGAAAGCCTCTCCGTTCTTTGTCTCTTCCGGTCTGAAACGTGTATTCTCAAGAAGGATCACATCGCCGTCTTTCATAGCTTCTACAGCAGCTTTTGCGTTCGGTCCTACAACTTCCGGATCAGCTGCAAATTTTACTTCCTGTCCTAACAGCTCGGATAAACGTGCTGCAACCGGTGCAAGAGTTTTTGTTTTTTTATCTTCTTCAGTTTTTACTTTACCAAGATGGGAGCAGAGAATTACTTTGCCGCCGTCAGCGATCAGTTTTTTGATGGTCGGAAGAGCTGCAACAAGACGGTTCTCGTCTGTGATCTTGCCATCTTTTAACGGTACGTTGAAATCGCATCTGCAAAGAACTCTGAGTCCTTTTACATTAATATCATCTACTGTTTTTTTATTTAATCCCATGATATTGTCTCCTTAATCCTGTTTTTCATTTTTGCAAGTGCAAATCAAAAACAGGATCCGGTCCAAAAGACCGGACCCTGCAGTGAGTCTTTGTTATACTTTATAGAGTGCCGATTATGCTAACTCTGCGAAGTATTTGATTGTACGAACCATCTGGCTTGTGTAGCTGTTCTCATTGTCATACCAGGAAACAACCTGTACCTGAGTTGTACCGTTGTCTAACGGAAGAACCATTGTCTGAGAAGCATCGAATAAAGAACCATATGTCATACCAACGATGTCAGAAGATACGATCAGGTCTTCATTGTAACCATAGGACTCGTTAGCTGCTGCTTTCATAGCTGCGTTGATCTCGTCAACTGTTACGTTTCCTTCTACTACTGCGTTTAAGATTGTTGTAGAACCTGTTGGGGTTGGAACACGCTGTGCAGCACCGATTAATTTACCGGATAACTCAGGGATAACCAGACCAATTGCTTTTGCAGCACCTGTGCTGTTCGGAACAATATTAACTGCTGCAGCACGGCTTCTTCTTAAGTCGCCTTTTCTCTGCGGTCCGTCAAGTGTCATCTGATCACCTGTGTAAGCATGGATTGTGCACATGATACCGGATTTGATCGGTACAAGGTCATTTAATGCTTTCGTCATAGGTGCAAGACAGTTTGTTGTACAGGAAGCTGCGGAGATGATTGTATCATCTTTTGTTAATGTATCATGGTTTACATTGTAAACGATTGTAGGAAGATCATTTCCTGCCGGAGCGGAAATAACAACTTTTTTAGCGCCGGCAGCAATGTGTGCTGAAGCTTTTTCCGTTGTGCAGAACACACCTGTAGATTCTACCACATAATCAGCACCAACAGTTCCCCAAGGAATTTGAGCCGGGTCTTTTTCTGCAAAAACGCTGATTTCTTTGCCATTTACAACTAGTTTACCGTTTTCAGCTTTGATGCATCCGTCAAATTTACCGTGTATACTATCATATTTTACCATGTATACCATATAGTCTAAATTGATAAACGGGTCATTAATACCCACAATTTCAAACTTTTCCGGTTGTGCAACGGCTGCACGAAATACCAATCGTCCAATACGTCCAAATCCATTAATACCAACTTTGATTGCCATTATAGACCTCCTAAAAAAATGAAATAATGGTATCTTCTTTATTTATATTTTATAACATCTCATTCTACTTTACAATAGCTTTCGGGAAAATTCAATAATCGTTAATTATTAAACAAAGAATGGCCTCGAAAATACGCTAAAATACAGATTTGCTTTGTACATAAAAAGAGATTTTCCACTTTAAGTATAAAAAGCGGCACAGAAAATCTGTACCGCT
>OLNI01001558.1_pt1 | contig 11727 bp, 10 predicted proteins | sample 1672921 | NCBI WGS metagenome assembly OLNI01 (sample SAMEA3136737, study PRJEB25190) | human gut metagenome | biome: human gut; feature: human-associated habitat; material: faeces | place: Austria | collected 2013 | reverse complement strand
CGGAACAGATGTAAGAGTTGGAAGTTACAGATAGCTGCTTAATCAGCAGACACTAAATAATATAGAGTTTATCAGATTCTTTTTTGCAGCAGCAATTATATATTTTCATCTTCTTCATTCTTTTATGATGCCTTATACGGGAGAATCGGTGATTTATCAGAATCTTGCAGAACAGTCAAAGTACGCAAAATATATTGTGGAATGTTTTTTTATTATATCAGGATATTTTCTGTACCGCTCTTTACTGTCCCGGCCTGAACAGAAAACAACTGATTTTTTATGGAAAAAAATTGTCCGTCTGTGGCCGGTACTGGCAGTTTCTACGGTTTTTTCAGTTGTATTTCTTGAAGTTCCGGCAAGCGAGGGGATTTTAAATCTCTTCTTTTTGCAGTCTACAGGGCTTACAACAGGGTGGACCGGTCTGAACTGGTATGTTTCCGCCTTCTTTTTTGCAGAGGTTTTTTATTTTCTTTTACATAAAGCAATGAAAAACTCAGCGGGAATGAAGCTTTTGATATGCGTAATCGCGTATTTTGGCTATACGTTGAATATTATGACTACAGACGGCGGCTTTGGCAGAAAAGTTGTTTACGGAGTATTCAGCCTTGCTATGGCAAGGGCGGTTGCCGGCATAGGAACAGGCTATCTTCTGGGAGCTTTTTATGATTCCGTAAAAGAAAAATGGGAAAAACCAGAAGGAGATCTTTTGCACGAAAAAAAGAGGACCATAATGATCTCTTTCATAGAGCTGGGAAGCTTTTTGTTTCTTCTGACAGATTTTTTTGCAGGAAAAAATGCAGGGAAAAATCAGTTTTCTGTAGTGGTCTTCTTCTGTATATTTTTCCTCTGTATGCTCACAGAAAAGGGGCTTTTATCCAGAATCATCAGCAGGACAGGTTTCTGCAGATTGGGAAAATATTCCTATTCCATATATGTAATGCAGGAAGCTGCTTTTTATATTCTCAGCCATACACTGTGGAAAAATGCAGGATTTTTAAAGCGATGTCCGGCAGCTGCACTGGGACTGTCTGTTGTCCTGACCATTCTTTTTGGCGCTGGTATTTATTATCTGGTGGAAAGACCGATGCAAACAGCGGGAAAAAATTAATTTTTCCTGCTGTTTGTAAATTTAGATGCAATTTCTACCAATTGGTAGGCTCTTGCTTCGAAAGAAAATTTTTCATGTATCAGAGCTTGTTGTTCAAGGACTGTTTGAGATATCTGGGAATAGTTATTTTCTATGTTATGAATGCAGTTTTTGAAATCTTGTCTGGTATGATAATACAGGATAGCGGTTGGGAATATTTTTTTTAATTCATCGCATTCATCGGAAATAACTGGAAGTCCACAGGCCAGCGCATCAAAAATCCGATTATTAATAAATTGCTTTTGCAGCATATCGTCCCAATGATCATTTAATGTTACTTTGGCTGAACGGTAGATATTGGGAAGTTCATAATTTTCTACAGAAGGCGATTCAAAAAGATCCATATGATCTTTGAGTATAGTATTCCAGCCACTTCCCCACATACGAAGCGGAATATTTTCATCAATGGCCCACATAACACAATTACGGGCTACACCTCTGGAATTCCCGATAAAAATATAGTCCCATTTTTTTTCCTGATGTTTATCTGCTGGAAAAAACAGCTCTGTATCAGTACATTGTAAAAGGGGAAAAACAGGTACTTTTACCTGATTTCTGATTATCTCAGCATAGTAATCAGAAGCAATACATACGACATCATAAAGATTGTATTCATCAATTGTAATCTTATCTGGATGACTGATGTTCCACATGATATAGAGCGCTGTTTTGTTACGGCGGTCAGGGCGGTAGAAATAGGTTCCTCTTAAAACAAGAACAACATCAGCGCCTTCTTCACATCCCCAGTCTTCTCGTGTATCAATAATAACAAAACAATTCAGACGCTCCAGGTACTTTTTCAGAGCTAATGCATAGGGATAATCACCCCACAGTACTTTATCTTTACCTTCTGGAGCAGGACATTTGATTACCCAGATTGGACGCCCGCCAGCAGAACGTTTATTTTCAGCTGACATTGTCTTCCATCTATCCCGGCGCTTAAGTTCCCAGTCAAGATGATCATTTATGGTTGATGCAATACGATTATGTTCGGTTGTGATATGGTGCAGGAGATTTTGAATATTATTTTGTTGTTGCTTTGTTATATGTGTTTCCAGAGAGGAGAGTTGCTGTATGATTTCGTCAAAAGATGCACTCTGATAGTTGGTTAATTGGTTGAATAGAGCAGATTGCTTTTCAATTTGATTTGTATAAGTACTTTCAAGGTCTTTAATTTTTGCGTCAACATAGGTTCTGCTGACCGGGACAAAGCGCCGGAGATATTTTTTTATTTTCATAAATTCCCTCATAAAATAAATGTTTGTAGTCTTTTGTATATCATAGCATGATGCTGCAAAAGATTCATGATAATTACGTGAATGTGAATGAAAATTAATTAACAGATAATAAGATTGTTTTATTATTGTGAGAAATAAAAACTGTTTGTAACAAAAATGTTACATTGGTTTGTAGTTAAACTTGATATTATGATTGTATCATGTTATACTTACGAAAAAATGTAATACAGAGGATTGATATGAATTATATACCACAAGCAGAAAATTGTATGAAAAAAGGCGGAAGGATTGAAACAATTGATATTGCAAAAGGGTTAGGGATATTATTTGTAGTGTGGTCTCATGCAAAAGGTCCTTTTACGCCGTATATGTATCAATTTCATATGCCGTTATTTTTTTTGATTTCAGGTTTCCTTTTTAACAGCAGAAATACTCCGGCTCAGTTTCTTGGCAAAAAGGTCAGATCTTTATATATTCCTTTTGTATTTTGGAATCTTTGCTCTCTTCTGATTACAACAGCTCTTCATATACAGGAGTTTTCAGATATCCATTTAGTTAAAAAAATACTTAAAATTATTCTTACATTAGACAAGGACGGCAAATTTATGGGAGCGACCTGGTTCTTGGGAGCTTTATTTGTTGTATCAGTAGTGTATAAATTAATGGATTATTATATGCCATCGGTAAAAGGGAAAAGTATATTTCTTGTGATTTTATTTGGATGTGTTGCAGCAACTGGTTTTTCAATTAATTTTCCATATTTATTGAGCAGGACATTGATTCTTTCTTTTTATTTTGCAATCGGACGGGCAGCTAAAGAGTACAAAGAAGTAATATATGTATATCATTCAGGTATTTTGGTTTGTTTTTCAATTATATTGTTTGCCATAATTGGCCATTATAATGCCATCAATATGGCGAAGAATACATATACTTATCCGTTTTTATTTGCGATAGGGGCATTGCTTGCATCATATGTGGTTATTTATGTTTCGGAAATTTTGCAAAAAAGAACCATATGGATAAAAAAAGCATTGATTGTAATGGGGGAAAACAGTATTTCAATTGTAATCTGGCAATTTGTTGTTTTTTGGATTATTGAGGCAGTACAATTTAAGTTGTTTGGGATTCCTTTCGTACAACTTTTTGAAAATTATCCACCATATAAAACCACGAACGGCTGGTGGATTGTATATTTGATTGTTGGAGCAGTTGCATCCATGCTGATTGGAGAAATTATTTCTGCAGTAAAGCAGGGAATTGGGCGTGTTACGAAAAAGATTTTAATGAAGCCATATAAAATGTAATATTCAGAAATTTTACTGGGAGGAAAATAGATAGTGCAGCATGAAAAAGAAATACCGGATGTTTCAATTATTATTCCTACATATAACGTGGAGAAATATATTGAACAGTGTTTGAAAAGTTTATTCGCTCAGAAATATAAAAATTTTGAGATAATCTGTGTAGATGATGGTTCTGATGATCAGACGGTTTTTATAATTAAAAAATATATGCGGTTGAATAAAAGAATTCGATTATATGAATTACCGCATTGTGGTAAAGCCGGTATTATGAGAAACCTGGGAATAGAAAAGGCAGAGGGAGAATACTGCCTTTTTCTTGATGGAGATGATTTTTTTGAACCTGAATTAGTTGGAGATACATTAAAAAGAATCAGGGAAGATAAAAGCGATATATGCCTTTTTGATGCACGCTTGTATTATGAGAAATCTGGCAATTTTATAGATGCAGGGCACATGTTAAAAAAGGAGTATGTTCCTCAGAAGATTCCGTTTGAAGGCAAAAGCTTTCCTTATATTTTCAATATCAGTACAGGCTGTCCGTGGACTAAATTATATCGGAAAAATTTTATAAAAGAAAATAATTTACAATTTATGGAAACACATCGTTCTAATGATCTTTATTTTGTATGCATATCACTGGCAATGGCAAAACGAGTTACGATTCTTGAAGAAAAACTGGTTAATTATCGAAAATCATCAGGAAGCTTGCAGGCTAATAATGCCAACAGTCCGTGGGACTGGTATGAAGCATTGAAAGCGGTAAGGACAAAATTAATGGAACTGGGAATTTATGAAGATGTTGAGTACAGTTATAAAAATTATGTTCTTGATGTCAGTTTTTATAATTTGGAATCAATGGGAAATGCTCAGGTATTTTCTATGGTATATGAAAAAATAAAAAAAGAGATTTTTAAAGAATTAGGTATGGAAGAGTTAAAAAAAGAAGAGATTAATTCCTGGAATGAGAAGTACTATGAGCAATATCTTCAGTTAAAAGCATCCGGTGAAAAAGAATATTTATTTTACAGGATAAAAGAATTGAAAAAAGAAAATCAATATTGGATGGAGAGGGCAAGGAAAGCAGAACAGGATACTAAAAATAATATTATATATATTACAGCCAGGAATATATGGATTATGGCTAGAAGAATATTGAGAAAGAAAGGAAATTAAAAAAGCATAGTATTATGTGTTTCGATGAAAGTGTTGGCAACAGGAATGTTCTATGTTAAAATGTACATAGCTGAAATTGGAACAATTTTATGAGAGGAAAGAAAAATGACTGTAAAAGTATCTGTGATATTACCTGTATATAATGTTGAAAAATATTTGAAAGAATGTTTGGATTCTATATTAAATCAGACATTACAGGAAATAGAAGTGATTTGTGTTGACGATGGGTCAACAGACCGTTCTCTGGAGATTTTGCGAGAATATGAAAAAAAGGATAAAAGAGTTATTGTACTGACTCAGGAGAATAAAGGCGCAGGCGCTGCAAGAAATAAAGGACTTGCTATTGCAAAGGGCGAATATTTATCATTTTTAGATTCCGATGATTTTTTTGCTTCCGGAATGTTGGAAGAAGCTTATCGAAGGTGCGTTGAAAAAAAAGCACAGATATGTGTTTATCAGGTTTTGCGCTATAATGAAAAAACAAAAGAAACAGTATATGACAAAGGGTCATTCAAGAAAGAGAATGCACCCAGAAAAGATGTATTTTGTTATAAGGATATGCCGGATCATATATTAGATTCATTTCAAAACTGGGCATGGAATAAGCTGATTAGTCATGAGCTTGTAAAGAAATATCATATTAAATTTCAGGAGATTTTCAGAACAAATGATTTCCTTTTTGTGGCATCCTGCATGATGCTTGCGGACAGGATTACTCTTTTAGAAAAGAAATTGGTTTATTATCGGATTGGAATGTCAAATAATTGTCAGGCAACAAACTATAAATTCCCATTGGATTTTTTGACGGCATTTTATGCGGTAAAAGATTTTCTTGAAAAAAATAATTTTTATTCTGCTGTTGAACGCAGTTATGTGAATAAAGCTTTAGCAGGTTGTATTTATAATATGAATTCAATAGGAGATGTGCAGGCAAAAAAAGCTGTTTTTGATGAACTGAAAAAAGACGGATTTAAAAAGCTGGGAATTGAAGGGAAAAACGAGGAATATTTTTATAATTACAATAAGAATAACTATAAAATTTTTCGGGAGATTAGTATGAGTGATTTTGACGAGTTTATGATTAAAAACGGATCCAGAATGGAAAAGAGACAATTTTTACAAAACAAGTATCTTCAGGTGAAATCTGATATTCCCAAAGTGTCGATCGTGGTTCCTATTTATAACGTTGAAGACTATCTGGAAGAATGTCTGGAGAGTGTGGTCAGACAGACTTTGGAAGATATTGAAATTATATGTATTAATGATGGATCAACAGACAGATCAATGGAAATTCTTAAAACATATGCAGCCGCAGATGCCCGGATTATTGTTGTTGATAAAAAAAATGAGGGATATGGTATTGGGATGAATATTGGTCTGGACAAAGCTACCGGTGAATATGTCGGTATAGTAGAGCCTGACGATTATGTACCGTTAAATATGTTTGAAGATCTTTATTTAAAAGCCAAAGAATATGAACTTGACTTTGTAAAGGCTGATTTTTATCGCTTTGTTACTGCTGCAAATGGAAATATGCAGCTGACCTACAATCATTTAACCGGAATGAAAGAAAAATATAATGTTGTTTTTAATCCCAGTATGGAGCCTGAAGCATTGACATATGTTATGAATACCTGGAGTGGAATATATAAAAATGAGTTTTTAAGAGAAAACCATATACGTCACCATGAAACCCCGGGTGCGTCTTTTCAGGATAATGGTTTTTGGATTCAGACGTTCTGTTATGCAAAACGTGCTATGATCTTAGATATACCATATTATATGAACAGAAGAGATAATCCAAATTCTTCAGTAAATAGTCCAGAGAAAGTTTACTGTATGAATGAGGAGTATAAATACATTAAAGAAATGCTGTCAGGAAATACTGAATTGTGGAATAGATTTAAGTATTACTATACATGGAAAAAATTTAATAACTATATGTTTACATTAAACAGAATAAACGTTAAATTTAAACATCAGTATATTCTTGATATTAGTCAGGAAATGAGGCAGGCAGAATCAGATTATGAATTGGATAAAAGCCTGTTTAGTGACATGAACCGAAAACGTCTTGATATGCTGATGGCAAATCCGGAAGCTTTTTACCATTTGGAATGTATCAGCGGAACATCAAATCTGGAAAGACGTGTTGCAGAACTGGAAAATTCCACTACAATGAAAGTGGGACGTATGGTAATGTACATTCCTATTAAGATTAAAAAATTTATCAGAAGAATGGGTAAAAAATAATTCAGATATTTTTACTGTCTGTAGAAAGGACAAGTGGCAGATCATGCAGAATAAATATGATTATTTAGTAGTTGGAGCCGGATTGTACGGAGCTGTTTTTGCACATGAAGCCCAAAAAGCCGGTAAATCAGTTCTTGTGATTGATAAGAGAGAAAATATTGCGGGAAATGTTTATACAGAAAAAATAGAAGGAATTCATGTTCATAAATACGGAGCACATATTTTCCATACAAACAATAAAAAGGTGTGGGAGTATGTCAATCAATTTGCTGAATTCAATCGTTTTACGAACAGCCCTGTTGCTAATTTTCATGGAGAACTATATTCGCTCCCATTTAATATGTATACCTTTAACAAGATGTGGGGTGTGGTAACTCCAGAAGAGGCAGCAGCTAAAATTGAGGAACAGAAAAAAGCGGCAGGTATTACAAATCCTGAAAATCTTGAAGAGCAGGCAATTTCTCTTGTAGGCAAGGATATTTTTGAAAAGCTTATTAAAGGATATACAGAAAAACAGTGGGGACGCAGTTGTCGGGAACTTCCGGCTTTTATTATCAAGCGTCTTCCGGTTCGCCTGACATATGATAATAATTATTTTAATGCGCTTTATCAGGGCATTCCGATTGGTGGATATACCAAAATGGTTGATAATATGTTAAAAGGAATAGAAGTTCGACTTGGGGAGGATTATCTTCAGCAGAAGGATGAATATGATTCAATAGCAGACAGAGTAATTTATACAGGTGCAATCGATGCATATTTTAATTTTGCTATTGGTCATCTGGAATACCGTTCCGTACGGTTTGATACAGAAGTTTTGGATAAGCCGAATTATCAGGGAAATGCAGCAGTGAATTATACGGACGTAGAAACGCCATGGACCAGGATCATTGAGCATAAATGGTTTGAGTTTGGCAAAGATGAACAGGGAAACGATCTTCCGAAAACAGTTATCAGTCGTGAATATAGTTCTGAATGAAACCCAGGTGACGAGCCATATTATCCTGTAAACGACGAGAAAAACGGTGCGCTTTATTCTGAGTATAAAAAAATGGCTGATAAAGAAGATAAAGTTGTATTTGGCGGACGACTTGGAGAGTACAGATATTATGATATGGATGCTGTAATTGCATCTGCTTTGGACATGTGCGAAAAGGAGCTTGGAGTATAATGCTCTTTGGCTGAGAGAGGTAAATAAAATGAAACGTGTAATCACTTATGGAACTTTCGATTTGCTTCATTATGGGCATATTAATCTGTTGCGTCGTGCAAGACAAATGGGAGATTACCTGATAGTGGCATTATCGACAGATGAATTTAACTGGAGGGAAAAACGCAAACAATGTTATTTTTCCTATGAAAAACGCAAACAGCTGTTGGAAGCAATACGATATGTGGATTTGGTGATTCCGGAGGAAAATTGGGAGCAGAAACGTAATGATGTAAAAGAGTATCATGTGGATACCTTTGTTATGGGAGATGACTGGTCAGGCAAATTTGATTTTTTAAAGGAGGAAGGGTGCGAAGTGATTTATGTGCCACGGACACCTGAAATTTCCAGCAGTCAGATTAAAGAGGAACTTCACTCTAAAAAGGATATATGAAAGTGAACGAATTGACCGGGATTATATCCCGGTCAATTCGTTTAAAGAACCAAATCGGTATCCCATTTCTTCCCATTTGCTAAGAAGTTCGTCAAGAATTTCTGCATTTGTTGAAGATGTATTATGAAGAAGAACGATGGCACCAGGATGTATGCGGGAAAGCAATTTGTCAAAGGCTTCTTCTTTTGAAGGTTGCTGATCCTGAATCCAGTCTACATAAGCAAGGCTCCAGAAAAAAGTTGAGTATCCGAGGTTTTTGGCCATAGTTAGATTTTCCGTACTGTAAATTCCGCGAGGAGGACGATAAAGTTTAGGCATATCTTGATCGGTTATGTTCTTGTAAAGTTGTTCGACCGAGGAAAGCTCATTTTGAAAAGCTTGTACAGAAGAAATTTTGGACATATCCGGATGAGTCATTGTGTGATTTCCGACCGTATGTCCTTCTGAAATCATGCGTTGAATAAGTTTGGGATTATCGGCTATAAAATTTCCGACTACAAAGAATGTGGCAGGACAGTTGTGTTTTTTTAATGCATCTAAAATAGCTGGGGTATTTCCGTTTTCATATCCGGCATCGAAAGTAAGATACAGAATTTTTGAGTCTGTATTTTGAGCATAGTAAGCATTATATTTTTTTAATTGTTCGATTGATGCGTTACCGGTAGGACGCTTCCCTTCTTCGTCAAAACCAAGACCCCAGTTTGTGGATTCTGAGGAGATGGCAGAGGAACTGGAATTTATAGAGGATGATGCTATTGACGGTACATGCTTGGGGAGCTTTTCAATCCGTGTGACAATTTTTCCTGTTCCTGCACCCAGGATAAAAGAGCCTGTCAGAATTACAGCAATTTGATATTTGAGAATAAATCTGGTAAGAGCATTCTGCTTTTTAAAAAACATATTTATAAAACTCCAGTACAAATATTTGATATTAATATATGATAGAAAAAGGATAATAGAATATAAAAAATCAAAATATAACGAAAATATGAAAGAAAGATGAAAATTATATTGAATTTCATATAGAACCTGATATAATCATAACCAGAGTAACAGAAACAGACAGTATGAAATAAGGAGTAATATATGAATCGGAAGCTTTGTAAGTGGAAAGGTATATTTTTTTTGCTTATGTTATTTTTTTTGTTGTTTGGCGGAAATAAGCAGGTTTCTGCTGCATCGGCAAAGTGTAAAGTAGTATTTGCTAATGCCCGGGGGGTAGTGTCAACGCCAACGTATAAAAGTTGGGAGAGGACAGTAAAACCAGGACAGTGGATTAATCTTCCGGAGTATTCATGGTCCGGATACAGATGTTATTGGGAAGAGAAGTCGGGTAATACGGTAAAAAGATATAGTCCCGGGGCAAAATATAAGGTGACAAAGAATACAAAATTCTGTCTGCATAGATATGAACTGTATGATGTAAAATTTTACAGTGAAGATGGGAAAAAAGAACATAAAGATTTAAGAAAACAGGCGATTAAAGGTGAAAATATAACACTGCCGTCAGTGCCCCATTCGTCAACAACAATGGGACTGGGATGGTCGACTACAGCGAATGCTAAAACGTATCAAAAACCGGGAACAAAAATTAAAATAAATGGGGACATGAAGTTTTACTCAAAAACTCAGACAATCACTAGTGTAAACTTGTATAAATATGATGGCAAATTCTGGAAATCAGTACCTACCAATACAGGAAGTACGCCAGTATTTCCATCAGTAAATTTAGGAAGCATCAATATGTGCCTTGGGTGGTCTAAGACAATGGGAAAAAATTCCAGACCAGAGTATTATGCCGGAGACAGAATCCCTACAAAAACAGGTAATTATTATATGGTAAAATTTGGACCTGAGGATGACAAAGCACCTTCTTATATACGAACTCCGGAAGGATATGATATGGTTTACTTTGTTGGAGATTCCAGAACTATTGGACTTCAATGGGGACTGGGATCAAGAAAACCATCTAATGTGGATTTTGTAGCTGATAGCGGTGAAGGTCTGGAGTGGTTTGAAAGACGAGATGATACAGGAGGATATAAAAACCTTTATAGGAAAGTGCGTAAAATATTTGAAAATTCCGGAGGAAGAGCCAGACAGGCGGTAATAATTAATCTTGGAGTAAACGATCTTTGGAATTCGTCTTCATACATAGATTATATGAGACGTGTATCTCAACAGTTAAGAGGCGAGTTTAGATGCGATATGTACTATATGTCAGTAAATCCTGTAAACAGTGCCATGATCAAAGCATATGGAGGTACATATAGAACAGAAGCTCAAGTAGCTGCATTTAATAAAAGTATACGTATGTCATTGTGTAGTGGAAGCAATAACTATTTTACGTATATTGATGCTTGTACGGCACTTCAGAAGTATGGATGGATCAGTAACTTTCAGAATAAAGGAATATATGACGGTGTGCATTATTCTTATCAAACCTATCTCAGAATTTATGATTATTGTATAAGGAATTTGAGGAGATAAAAAGCAAAATGGCAGAGTAGAAACTCTGAGACCATTTCAAGCTTTGTGTAAACAAAAAATTGATATAAGATATGCCATTAGTTATTGAGGGGCTATCGGGAAATAGATAGTTCCAAACAGGGGCAGATTTGACTCATGCGAGTCAAATCTGCCCCTAAAACTTTTCCATAAAAAGAGAAAAAAGATGGCTAATGACAACCGTCTCCTCTCCGTTCCATGTTATAATGGAACTATGCTAAAACAAAATTATTAATCACATCTATTTATGGATTGACAACAGTAAAAAAATAAAGTAAACTAAAGTTAGTTAAAACTAATTCAAAGAGGCCTATGTTTAGATAATGGGATAGGTTTATAAAACTGTAAAAACGTACATCGGATGTTTTTAATGAAAGCAAGGTGTACATATTTTTTACACGTGAATTAGCGAAAACTAACTTATGATAAAAACTTACGGAGGAGAGTAGATTCATTTTCAGAAAAGATGTTTAAGGAGAAGTGAAAGAAAATGTCAG
>OLNI01001527.1_pt1 | contig 11993 bp, 10 predicted proteins | sample 1672921 | NCBI WGS metagenome assembly OLNI01 (sample SAMEA3136737, study PRJEB25190) | human gut metagenome | biome: human gut; feature: human-associated habitat; material: faeces | place: Austria | collected 2013 | reverse complement strand
GCTGCGGCCACGACCACGGCGAAGGCGAGCATGAGTGCTGCCATGGGCACCATCATGATGGCGATCACGAGTGCTGCCATGGCGAAGGTCACGGGCATCACGATCACGGCGAGGGCCATGAGTGCTGCCATGGACACCATGGGAAGTAGGCGCGCATGACCGATCCCGCCTTCATCATCGCGTTCGTTCTCGTCTTCATTTTCAGCATCTACCTGGGGTTTACCGTGGGCACGTATGCGGGGGAGAGGGCCGCGACCTCGCGCGAGTATTGGGTGTACAACCTCATCGCGTTCGTTGCCTGCATCGTTGCGACAGCGGTTCTCACCCTCATTCCGCTGCTGTGTTCGGCGCCGCTGGGGTTCCTCGCAGGGTGCTTCACCGGCCTTAAGATGGGGTTCGGCGAGTCGAGCGGTCCATGGAAGAAGTTCGATCGGTTCTTTAACGTCAACAAGGGTCATCGCGCCCGCGCCGCTCGGGGGAGCGGCGAGGCCACACGGCGCGCCCGCCACAAGGGAAAGGCGGCGCCGGATATGATTTCGGTCGCGCAGGAATCCGATGCCGGTCAAGGAGCCTCGCAGGGCTCAGGGCATGCTGCGCGCAAGGGCACACGTAAGAAGAGGTAGGTTCGAATGGCAGATATCACCGCGCAGGAACTCGATCCGCAGGAGCTCGCCACGCTGGCGCGCATCGAGAAGGACAACACGGCGCTCGCAGCGCTCATCGACGATCTGGGAAGCTCGAGCCGGCGCACGCGCCAGTTCTCCGCGCGCGTTGCTGCACTGCTCGCCCAGCATGAGTCCGAGCTGCTCGCCCCGTACATCTCCGAGATGATCGACGCGCTCTATCGCCCCGAGGCACAGACGCGCTGGGAGATCCTCGACGCGCTCACCGTGCTCGTGCCCGAGCACGCGAAGGAGATCGGTGCAGCGTACGAGGGAGCTGAGACCGCCCTTTTCGACGAGCTTTCTGCGACGCTCAGGCTCTCGGCATTCAAGATGCTCTGCGCGTGGGGCGCCACCGAGCGCGGCCGTTCCAAGAAGGTGTGGCCGATCGTAGACGAGGCCATCCAGTGCTATCACGGCGACCTTGAGTACCGTGACATGCTCGGCTACCTGTATGTTTTCGCCGAGGGCAAGATCGCGGGGGATGTTGCGGAGGAACTCGCCGCGCGCCTGCATTTCGATGCCGAGAACGGCAAGGGCGCCTATCTCAAGGCGCGCTCGCGCGAGATTTACGACATGCTCGTCAAGCGCTTCAAGCTCGATGCGCCCAAGAAGAAGGCACGCGTCCAGAAGGACGATGTCGAGGACGAGGAGGAGTAGCCCATGGCGCACGACGTGGTGCTCATACCCGGCGATGGCATTGGCCCAGAGATCACCGAGGCGATGCGCCGCGTGGTCGAGGCGACCGGCGTCTCCATCACCTGGCACGTTGAGCAGGCTGGCGCGGGCGTTATGGACGAGTATGGGACGCCTCTGCCCCAGCGCGTGCTGGACGCGGTGTCCAAGGTGGGCGTAGCCATCAAGGGGCCCATCACCACACCGATTGGCACGGGTTTCCGCAGCGTCAACGTGGCCCTGCGCCATGCGTTCAACCTCTATGCCTGCGTGCGGCCGTGCCTTTCGCTTCCTGGAGACGGCTCGCGCTACCACGATGTCGACCTCGTGATCTTCCGCGAGAATACCGAGGACCTCTATGCCGGTATCGAATTCGATCCCGGTGCCCCCGAGGTCGCTGCGCTCGCCGGCCTCGTAGACCAGGCGGGCCTGCGCCCCTTCAGGGCAGACTCGGCCATCTCGATCAAGCCGATTTCCGAGGCGGGCTCGCGCGCCATCGCCGAGGCGGCGTTTGAGTATGCCGAGCGCTGCGGCAGGCGCAAGGTCACGGCGGTTCATAAGGCGAACATCATGAAGGCGACCGACGGCCTGTTCCTGCGCACGGTGCGCGAGGTTGCGTCGGAGCATCCCTCCATCGCCTTCGAAGACAAGATCGTCGATGCGGCGTGCATGGGCCTCGTGCAGGATCCGTCGAATTTCGACGTGCTCGTGCTGCCGAATCTCTACGGCGACATCGTGTCCGATCTGTGCGCGGGGCTCGTTGGCGGGCTTGGCATGGCTCCCGGTGCGAACATCGGGACCTCTTGCGCGATTTTCGAGGCCACGCATGGCTCGGCGCCGGATATCGCAGGGCAAGACATCGCCAATCCCACCGCTGAGATTCTCTCGGCGGCCATGATGCTCGAGCATTTGGGTGAAGCAGGGGCTGCCGAGCAGATTCGCGCTGCCGTGCGCGCGACGCTTGCCGAGGGTGCTGTGGTGACGGCAGATGTGCGCCGTGCGCTCACGGGAAGCACCGAGGGGGCGGCGGGCACGCAGGCATATGCCGACGCCGTTATTGCGCACCTTTAGGAGTGGGCGATTGAACCCGGCTCGAGCGACCGCGCGGGCCGGGTTTATCAATTATCGGGTTAAGTAAAGCCCAAGGCGCGTAGGGCGGGCGACGGCGGTATCCTAAACAGGATGCTGCGCGGTTGCTCGTAGCGCTGCTGCGTGCCATATCGTTTCGCGCATGCGTAAAAGCTGCTGGCTCCACGGGGCTGTTCGCTTGTTATCAGAGAGGTTGGACTCATGGGTTTGATTCTTAAGAAGGATGAATCGGAACACGAGGTCATTGAGGGCATCGAGGTTATCGAGCGCTCGGATGTGCCGGATGATCTGCCTGAGAACCCGGTAGAGCTCGTTTCTGGCGCATCTGCAGAAGATATCGCATCTGGTGACGATGAGGTGCAGGATGCCCAGGTCGAAGGCATCGATGCCGACGGCCTTGACGACGAAGACGGCCGCGAGCCCGCCTCGGGCGACGGTGGCGATGGCGGCGACGATGGTGACGATGCCGACGGCGAGCCCGGAGACGACGAGCTGCACGATGCCGGCGCTGACGAGCCTGCTCATACGGGCGTGCTCGCCAACGTGCCGCGTGGCGTGAAGATCGGCGGCGTGGCGGCCCTTATCATCGTTGCCGTGGTTGCTGCAGTGATCGGCTACGTGATCGGAAGCGGCGGGTTCGGCGGCACGGGTACCGGCACGGCGACGGTGGGCGAGGACCAGCTCGACACGGTGATCGCGTCCTATACCTACAACGGGGCGTCGCACGATATCACCGTGCGCAGCGCCATCGAGAGCGAGTACAGTCTCGAGTCCGCGCAGAACAGCGACGGCACGTACAGCGTTCCCTCGGCCGAGACCATCATCTCCACGGTCCGCAACAATATCCTCGTGAGCGAGGCGGAATCGCGCGGCATCGAGGTCTCGGATGACGAGATGGACCAGTTTGCCGAGTCCATGCTGGGAAGCTCCGACTACGCGACGCTCGCCACCCAGTACGGCGTCACCGAGGACCAGGCAAAAGAGATCGTCCGCGAGCGCGCGCTCATTCAGAAGCTCTACAGCCAGGTTGTTCCGGAGGCGTCGACCGCTACGGCTCCGACCGAGCCCACCGCCCCTGAGAATGGCGACACCTCGACGTCCTCGGCCGAATATGCCCAGTACATCATCGACCTTGCGGGCGATGAGTGGGATTCCGAGAACAACACATGGGCGTCTACGGACGGCTCCTACTATCTGGCGCTCGGCGATGCCTTTACCGGCGATACCGCTACCTATGAGCAGGCTGTTACCGCGTACTATGTGGCGTATCAGGAGTACAGCAACCAGATGTCGGGATATACGACCACGTGGACAGACTTCGCTAACGGGCTCTTCGCCAACGCGAACATCCGCCTCTATGGCGTTTACGCGTAGTGAGCGTTTCGACGTACGGGCTGTTGCGATAGGAAGATAGTTTGAGGGACCGGAGCCGTTGCCGCTCCGGTCCCTTTTGTTTGCCGAGTTTGCTTGCCGGGCGGGATTCGGACGTGCCCTGCGTTTCCGGGCAGGATCCGGACATTGCCGGGGTTTTCGGGCGACAATTCGCCATTTTGAGGGGCCTGAGCGTCCAGATTACGCCCGAGAACGCGATGTGTGTCCGAATCTCGCCCGTAAATAGATAGCGAGAGCGTAGACAAAGCGAGGGCGCTCACAAGGGCGTGGCGCGGGAAGGGGCAGGTTCTGGGACTTGCTATAGGGGCCGCATGAACCGGCTCGAGGCCCCAAGTAAAAACAGCCCGGATAGGCTACCTACCCGGGCTGCAACATTCAATGGAGCCAGCAATCGGACTCGAACCGATGACCCCCGCTTTACGAGAGCGGTGCTCTACCAACTGAGCTATGCTGGCGGCCACATGCGCGGCGCAAAGCGCCTGCGAACGACAATAATACGTGGAAACCGCCCACAGCGCAAGGTCACTCGCATAGAAATCCAAAAGCTACGGACAAAGCGGCAGCGGGATTGTGCCGGCGCGGCAATCTTCGGGCGCTTTTACGCAGCTCTGAGAGAAAAACCGGAACAGAATGCGAAAAAGCGCCCGAAAGAAATCGAGTGAAGATCCGCCGTTGCGGAAGGGCGGCTGCACCTGCGCAGCCGACAGGCCAGCTTACAGCGCGTCGATGAAGCGCTGCTGCGCCGCACGGCCCTCGTCGTCCCACTTATAGACGCCGGCATCCTCGAGCACATGGCCGAAGACCTCGCCCACGCCCGCGCGCACGACGTCCTCCACGGTGTCCGCGGTTATCGGCCCGTGGGCCTCAGCAAGTTCGAGAGCCCATGCGGCGTGCGGGGCAGAAAGGGCATCTTCTTCGAGCGCCTTGGCTAGCGCGGCGGGCTCCCCCGAAAGCTCAACGAGGTGCTGCTCCACAGCCCCGAGCTCGTCAACCAAGCGGGGAGGCAAAATCGCCAGGCCCATGACCTCGATGAGGCCGATGTTCTCCTTCTTGATGTGGTGCCACTCCGCATGCGGGTGGAACACGCCCAGCGGGTGCTCGTCGGTGGTGACGTTGCAGCGAAGCGCAAGGTAGAGCACGTAGTTCTCGCCCTCGCGGCATGCGACGGGGGTGATGGTGTTGTGGCGCTCGCCGTTGCTCTCCGCAACCACGCCCACAGCCTCATCGGACCAGTCGCGCCACACATCGAGCACGTGCGCCGCAGCATCGAGCAACTGCTCACGGTCGCACGCCGCGAGTTTGAGCACGCTGAGCGGCCAGCGCACAACCGAGCACTCAACCGAAGGGAACCCGTCCATAGAGAATGTGGAAGCAACCTGGGCTTTCATCATGGGGAAGACGTGCCGCCCGCCCTGGAAGTGATCATGCGAGAGAATCGAGCCGCCCACGATGGGGAGGTCGGCGTTCGAGCCCACGAAGTAGTGGGGGAACAGGTCCACGAAGTCGAGCAAGCGCCCCATGTTCTCGCGGTCAACGTGCATGAGCCGGTGTTCGGCGCTCATGGCGATGCAGTGCTCGTTGAAGTACGCGTACGGGCTGTACTGCAGGCCCCAATGCTCGCCACCGAGCGTGATGGGCACGATGCGCAGGTTCTGGCGAGCGGGATGCGCGCCGTTGGCCTCGCCCGCGCCGCGGCCGCGGTAGCCTTCGTTTTCCATGCAGAGCTGGCAGGCGGGATAGACATCGCCCGTCGCAGGGGCGGCGCCGGCAGCCGCGATGGCCTTGGGATCCTTCTCGGGCTTGGAGAGGTTGATGGTAATCTCCAGCTCACCCCACTGCGTGGGAGAGGTCCAGCCGATGTTTTTCGCAATGGCCGCCGTGCGTACATAGCGCGCGTCGCAGCACATGCGATAGAACCAGTCGGTCGCTGCCTCGGCGCCGTCTTCGTCATAGAGCTCGGCGAAGGTGGCGCTTACCTCGGAGGGACGCGGCATAACGAGGTCCATCACGCGGGTGGCGATGCGATCGGCGCCCGATGGCGTATCTTCCTCGCGCCCGTTCGCAACACCTGCGGCAGCGATGCGCTCGATGACCGCCTCAAGATCGAAGCCATCGGTTGCGGGCAGCTCGAACTCGAGGACGCCTTCGGGGTCGGCGAGGTCGCGCGTAGGGGCGAGCGCGTATTGGTCGGCGAGCATCTCGGCCGCATGCGGAGCGGCTGGGCCGGTGGCGCCCACGCACTCGAGCACGGCGTTATAGGCCCACGTCTCATCTTCGGGGGCCAAGAGCCCGTTCGCTACGGCATAGCGCACGAGCGCTTCGATGTCTTGAGCGAGCGAGGGGGCCTGTGCGGTAGTCTGTTCGCCTGCAACGGCCTGAGCATTGTTTACAGCCATGCGTATGCAGCTCCTTCGGGCACGATGCGGTAATGACGGGAAGCACCCTCGCCGAACCAGCTATCCATGCCGGCAAGGAAGGCGTCAACGCGCTCGACGGGAACGAAAGCCTGGATGCTGCCGCCGAAGCCGCCGATGCGGCAGGCGCCGCGGCCCTCGAGCAGGCGCTCGGCAAGGCCCAGCGCGACCATAGCGGACTGCTCGGGCGCGCCTCCTACAGACACGTTCTGCAGGAACATAGCGGAGCTGGCTCCGGACTCGCGCGTGAGTTCCAGGAATGCGTCGATATCGCCAGCCTGGAGAGCGTCCCAGCGCTTGAGCACGAGGTCGTTCTCGCGCCAATAGTGCAGGGCGCGCAGCACCGGGCGGTCGCCCAGCTCGCGGCGCAGGCGTACGACCTCGCTGTCGAAGGCAGCAGGATCAACCTCGCATAGGCGCTCCTTGCCAAAGACGGCGGCAATCTGCTTCATCTCGGCGGGGACGGCGGCGTACTCGCCGGTCAGAGCGCTGTGGTCGCTGCCCACGTTTACCAGCACGAGCGCATAGCCCTTGTCTTCGAAGTCGAAGGCGAGCTTTTCGGTGGCAGGGGTCTCGGGGTCGGCGAAGCTCATGTGGGCGAGGCCGCCAAGTGCCTCCGCAAGCTGGTCGAGCAGGCCGCAGGGCTTGCCGAAGTAGTTGTTCTCGGTGCGCTGGGCCATCTTGGCGAGCGTCACGGCATCGACCGCCGCGCCCTCCCAGAGCGCTTCCATGGCGCGACCGAAGGCGAGCTCCACGGCTGCGGAGGACGAGAGGCCGCTGCCGGAGGGGATGGAGCTCTGCATGATGAGGTCGAAGCCCTGGGGTGTGCGCCCGGTCGCGGCGAGCTCGGAGGCCATGCCGCGGGCGAGCGAGGCGGTCGTTTCCTGCTCGGAGGCCTGCACGGCGAGGTCGGCGAGATCAATTTCGAAGCCGCCGTAGCCCACGCTCTCGATACGGGCGGTGCCGGTGCCGTTGAGCGCGCAGACGGCTTCGATGCGCGCGTCGAGCGCGCCGCCGATGACGTCGCCGCCCTCATGGTCGGTGTGGTTGCCGGCGATCTCGGACCGTGCGGGCACGGTCACGGAGAGCAGAGGGTTGCCGGTGTTGCCGAAGTGCTCGGCAAAGCGGTCCACGAGCGGCTTTGTTGGTGAAGACATTGGTTCCTCCCTTTCCTGAGGCTGATGCTGACGATGGTGACGAATCCATATAACAGGGTCGGCTTATCGATGCTGCAGGGCGGGCTGTGAGCGAGGCAAACCCGTTGCTTTGCTCATGAGGCTCGGTGCCGTATGCGCCGTGCGGCCGTAAGGTCGTGCGACCGCGGCACCGCGTGCGCTACCAAGACACCGCGTGCGCCCCGCTATACAGTGAAGAAGCGATATTCGTTGTGCGCGCGATAGGGGTGCGCCTCATCGAAGATCGCTTGCGGGAAGGACGGATGCGAGGGCGTTGCAGGGTAGAACTGCGGTTCCAGCGCGAACCCCTCCTGCACACGGTACGTGCTATCGCCTTTACCGTGATCTTCATCAAGGAAGTTGCCGGTATAGAGCTGCATGCCGGGAAGCGAGGTCCAAACCTCCATGCCGCGTCCGCTCACGGGGTCCAGGGCGCGCACCGCGAAGCGGGCAGAGCCTCCATCCGCAGCGTTCGCCGTATAGCCATCGATGCAGAAGCAGTGGTCATAGCCATGGGCGAGCGCGAGCTGTTCGTCGCTGCCGGCGATGTCCTTCCCAATGAGCTTGGGCGCACGGAAGTCGAAGGGCGTGCCCTCAACGGGCCGGAGCTCACCGGTGGGTATCGATGTTGCGTCGATGGGCAGATAGCGTTCCGCGGCAATCTGCAGTTGCTGGCCGTGGACCGAGCCGGTGCCCTCACCCGACATATTGAAATACGTGTGGTTCGTGAGGTTGAAAAACGTCGCCGTGTCGGTGGTGGCGGCGTAGTCGGCCAAGAGCCGCATCCCGTCGAGCGCGTAGCGCACCGTGAACGTGCGGTTTCCGGGAAGCCCGTAGGCGCCGTCGTCGACGGCGCAGGTGAACGTTATCGCGCATGCGTCTTCGTTAACATCTGCGTCCCAGATGAGCGCGTGCAGGCCGCGGGTGTGGTCGGTGTGCAGGTTGTTGCTTCCCTCGTTGCGCGGCAAGCAGTAAACCGTGCCGTCGATGGGCACCTCTCCGCGGAAAACGCGGTTGGCGCTCGGGCCAACGGTCGCACCGAAGAAATAGGGTGTGTTGGGATAATATGCTGCCGCATCATCGTAGCCGAGCACGATATCGGCGAGCTCACCTTGCGACCCCGGTGCGTCGATGCCAACGACGGTCGCTCCCAGGTCGGTCACGCGCACGGTGATCTGGCCGTTGCTCAATAGGTACAACGTTGCGGAATCTCCGGTTGGAAGGGTTCCGAACGGTTGCGACTCGATCATGACGACAGCCTCCAACCCCCGCCCACCGCTTTTTTACGATGCAGCCACTCAAACGGTGCGACGGATGCAGTATGAGTATGTGCGCATGAGTAGCATAGCGCACCTGCAGCGGCTTACAGTCCGAATAATGCCGGTCTTGCGGGGAGTGGGGGCGAAAGGGCCTGTGTTTCAAACGCGTCTCGAAAGCGTTGCGATTCTGGGGACCGCTGGCCGGCCGAAGACGACCGTTCATGGAAGCTTCATACTATGCAGTGTGGGGAGGGGAGGGTGGAGCGCCGAGAATCACGTTTTCACTGGTATACCTACTGGTTGAGTGGTTGTAACCACCTTGAAATACGATGCACTTGTATTAGAAATGAGTACCACCTTTCTCATACCAATTTACCTGCGGAAATAAAGATTTACCGCTCATGGGCGAAAACCAACCGTTCGCAGGCGCTTCATAAGTTTTCATTTTTTGTGGTGAGAATGTGGTTATACTGGTCTACCAGAGGTACCAATCTGTCACGTCGACATGGTGCCGTGAAGGCGAAGGGACCGTAAGAATCAAACCCGGTCTGCGCCTCGCTCGATTCGCTTGCCGTTGGGAGGGTCATGCACACCTTTGAGATCAGCAATGAGTTCCTACTTGATGGGGAACCTTTCACGATCCTCTCTGGTTCGATCCACTACACGCGTGTCCATCCCACCGATTGGCACCATTCCCTCTATAACCTGAAGGCCATGGGTTTCAACACGGTTGAGACCTACGTGCCGTGGAACATGCACGAGCCCGAGTCCGGTGTATTCGATTTCGCCGGTATCAAGGACCTCGCGCGCTTCCTTGACGAGGCTGCCGAGCTCGGCCTGTGGGCCATCGTGCGCCCCAGCCCCTTCATCTGCGCCGAGTGGGAGTGGGGCGGCCTGCCCGCGTGGCTGCTGCCCGAGCGCTCCATGCGCGTCCGTGCCCCGCCTTCCTGGCACACGTTGCAAGCTACTACGATCGCCTCATGCCCATCTTGGTGGAGCGCCAGATTACGCATGGTGGCAACATCATCATGATGCAGATCGAGAACGAGTACGGTTCGTATTGCGAAGATAAGGACTACCTGCGCGCCATCCGCGACCTTATGGTCGAGCGCGGCGTGGACGTGCCGCTCTGCACCTCCGACGGCCCGTGGCGCGGTTGCCTGCGCGCCGGCACCCTCATCGACGACGACGTGCTCGCAACCGGCAACTTCGGTTCGCGTTCCGCGGAGAACCTCGCCGCCCTCAAGGCCTTCCACGAGGAGCATGGCAAGAACTGGCCCCTCATGTGCATGGAGTTCTGGGATGGCTGGTTCAATCGCTGGGGCGAGAACGTGATTCGCCGCGATGCTCAGGACCTCGCCGATTGCGTGCGCGAGTGCCTCCAGGTTGGTAACGGCATCAACCTCTACATGTTCCATGGTGGCACCAACTTCGCCTTCATGAACGCTTGCTCCGCGCGCCATACGCACGATATCCATCAGGTGACTTCGTACGATTATGATGCGCCGCTCAACGAGGAGGGCAATCCCACCGAGAAGTGGTATCTGCTTCGCGATGTAGTGCGTGAGCTCTTCCCGAGCGCTTGGACCGGCGAGCCCCTCATCAAGGAGGCCGTCGCCGTCGAGAGCATCGAGTGCAAGGAGCGCGTGAGCCTCTTCAACGTGCTCGACGCCCTCTCCGAGCCCGTTACCTCTCAGTATCCGCAGCCCATGGAGGACCTGGGCCAGAGCTATGGCTACACCCTCTACACGACGCAGATCGAGCGCGATACCACGCCGGACGCCGAGGAGCGCATCCGCGTGATCGACGGCCGCGACCGCGCCAAGGTGTACGTCGAGGGCACCTGCGTTGCCACGCAGTACCAGGAGCATATCGGCGAGGACATCAAGTGCGTGCTTCCCGCCGAGCAGAACCGCCTGGACATCCTCATGGAGAACATGGGGCGCGTGGGTTACGGCCACAAGCTGCTGGCCGATACGCAGCACAAGGGCATCCGCACGGGCGTCTGCGTCGACCTTCACTTCATCACCGGTTGGGAGCAGCGCTGCCTGCCGCTCACCGACATCTCTGGCATCGATTATTCCGCTGGGTTCGAGGAGGGCCAGCCCGCCTTCCACCGCTTCGAGTTCAATCTCGATGAACCCGCCGATACTTTCATCGACACGACGGGCTTCGGTAAGGGCTGTGCGTTCGTGAACGGGGTGAACGTCGGGCGCTTCTGGGAAGTTGGTCCCATCATGACGCTCTATGTTCCCCACGGCTTCACGCGCGCCGGCGTGAACGAGCTCGTTTTGTTCGAAACCGAGGGCGTGTACGAGAGCACGATCTCCCTGCGCTCAGAGCCCCTCATCAGGCATCTTGAGAAAGAAGGAGTTGAGTAACATGATCGTAGGCGCTCGTATCGATTTCCGTCTGATTCACGGCCAGGTCGCGAACCTGTGGGCCAACGCCCGTCAGGTGAGCCGCTTCATGGTCGTTGACGATCAGGTGGCTGAGGACGCCACCCAGAAGCAGGTGCTGCGCATGGCGACTCCCGCCACCTGCAAGCTCTCCGTGCTTCCCGTGGAGAAGGCCGCTGCCAACATCAACGCTGGCAAGTATGACGCCCAGCGTCTGTTCATCGTGGCCAAGAAGCCCGAGACCTATCTGCGTCTGCTCAAGGCCGGCGTGAAGCTCGACGAGATCATCGTGGGCAACATGACCACGATGGATAGCGTCAAGAAGTTCGGTCTCAACGTTAACTGCGACCAGGGCGACCTCGACGCATTCGCCGAGATCCAGACCATGGGCGTGCCCATGGTTATGCAGCTCACGCCGCAGAACACCCCGGAGAAGTTCACGGTCTAACTTCCCGGACGCCAATTTGGCGCTACGCCGCGAGGGGAGATGCGCGGCTGTCTATAGCGTAGGAACGTATTGTTTCGAGAAATGTTAGAAGGGGGAAAACCATGATTGCTTGGTGGCAGATTATCTTGCTCACCCTGTACGCCGGCTTCCAGATCATGGACGAGCTGCACTGGTACTCCAGCGCCGGCTCCGCCGTGTTCTCCGGCTTCATCACTGGCCTCATCATGGGCGACATGGCTACCGGTCTCTACATCGGCGGCTCCATGCAGCTCACCATCCTCGGCGTCGGCACCTTCGGCGGCGCGTCCCGCATCGACGCCAACTCCGGCACGCTCATCGCCACGGCCTTCGCCGTGAGCTCCGGCATGGACCCGGAGCAGGCGCTCGCCGTCCTCGGCGTGCCCGTGGCGGCCATCCTGGTCTACACCGACATCGCCGGCCGCTTCGCCAACACCTTCTTCGGCCACATGTGCGACGCTG
>OLNI01001523.1_pt1 | contig 12030 bp, 10 predicted proteins | sample 1672921 | NCBI WGS metagenome assembly OLNI01 (sample SAMEA3136737, study PRJEB25190) | human gut metagenome | biome: human gut; feature: human-associated habitat; material: faeces | place: Austria | collected 2013 | reverse complement strand
CACCATATGCCGTATTTGCAGACGGTCGGTCTCTCCGGGAACGATGCTGATGAGGTATGTTGGCGCCCCGTAGTACGAATTGACGGGGACGGTGGAGATAAGCAGCTCTGCTCCCTGGAGATGTGCAAGGTCGCCCTCATCGGTTACGACATTGGTGACGAGCAGGTCGTCTTCGAAGTGGCGATTAAGGAACAAGAGTATCTTGGCATCGATGTTGTAATACGAGGGACAATAGAGCACCGCTTTTACCTTGTTGGTGAGCTGCTTCTGCGTCTCAAGCGTGCTTCCCAGATGGAAGGCAATGTAGGCGATCTCGTCGTCGTTGATCTGAATTCCCGCGCGACGTTGCAGCAGGTCGGCCTCTACCACGGCAGTGTCGTAGAGCAGGGGGCACGATGTTTTGATCTGCTGCGTGAGCGGATTCTTGGAAAGGCCTCCGGTTCGCGCCCGCACGATCAGGTTCTTGATGTGCAGGGCGAAGCGTACGTAAAACTCGTGTTCCGAAAGGCTGATGCCGGCGTTTTCCTTGAGGTCCTCAATCATTTCGTTCACGACATCGAGGCACGCCTCGCCGACAAACCGAACGATGTTCTCGCGATTGGCCGTGCGATAGTCAAGCATGGTGGTGCGCGACGCGAGGAGAAGCGCTAACTCAGATACTTCGGTTGCGTCAAGCTCGACGGCAAAGTGCTGCTCAAGTTCACGTGCGATCGTCCGGGCCATCTCGAGCTCTTGCGGGCCGATGGCGTCGTCAAGGTCGTGGGGCCGGGAAACCGCTTCGCCATGATTACCGCCGACGGGCCCAAGCCCCTGACCGTCGGCGAGCTCTCGCCTGCCATCAATGGCACCATTCAAACAATCAAGTCGTTTGAGCGTTTGGTTGCGGAAGCGGCGGTTACGGGTAACCGGGATTTACTCGTGGCGGCGCTCGTGGCTAACCCGCTTTGCGATTCGGACGCAGCTGCGAATGCGGTGATCGATGGGCTGCTCGAAGCCCACAAAGCATATCTGCCGCAGTTTTTCGGACAAAAGTTTGGCGCCTGAAAGGCGGAGGGATGTCGCTTGCGGGCTCGCCCCGTCATAACCTGGGTCCATCAGGTTTCAACATCCGTTCAAGCAAACATAGATGCTTGTGGAGCGGGTACCATGGACCATGACCTCGCATCCCGAAGGAAAGGGTTCATGAATGAATATCGACAAAACTGCAACGGCGTTGCTGGTCATCGATGCGATCGAGGCGGTCGGAGACGATTCCATCTATGACCCGGATGCCGACGACAAGGCCTATCGCGACAACGTTGCCGCAGTGGTTTCAGCGTGCCACGGGGCAGGCATCCCGGTGATCTATTGCAACGATGCTCATGTGCGAGGCATCGATCGAGAGCTCGAGCTCTGGGGCGAGCATGGTGTCGCGGGCGAGGTACGCGTGATTCGCGAGGTTGAACAGGCCGAAGGCGACATCACGATTCCGAAGCGCCGCTACTCGGGCTTCTTCCAGACAGACCTCGACCTTACGCTTCGTGAGCTCGGCGCGAAAACCGTTATTGCGGTGGGCGCCGATACGAACATCTGCGTGCTTCATACGCTCGCTGATGCGTACTTCAACAACTACGCCTCCATTGTGGTCGCGGATGCTACCAAGACCTTCCTTTGCGGCACGCAGGAGGGCGCGCTTGAGCATTTCAAGAAATGCTACGGTTCCGAGCTCTGCTCGACGCAGGATTTGGTCGCGGCGCTCGGGGCGTAGCGGCGCTCTCGCGGCGGGCTAAGCTTGTGGCGGCCCGTTCTGGCGGCGAAGCGAGAAGCAGTTCGCTCTCGCCGGTGGGGCCATTGGCGTGTGGCTGCCTGCACGGACGGGGCCATTGATGCAAAGCGCGGGCGCGCGGCGGGAAATGGGGCCGCCGCGCGCCCGCATATTTTCGTTTTGAATAGTTCAACGCTCGAATCAGTACCTTTTAGGTGGATGCTTGAGAAAACGGAGCTCTTGAACATGCGCGCCTGCAGTTTCTTTTCAGAAACGTAGGGGTCTTTACGAGGGGTCGGTATAAAGGTACTGATTCGAGCCTCGAACTTCTTTTTCTGCCGCATGTGACGCCTGAAACGTGCAAACGGCGGACCGTTGGACGCGGTTCGGTTGAATGGCGGCGGAGTCCACCCTACGCCTTCCGTTGTGCTTAGGCGAAGAGGCTTGCTGCGGCAAGTGCGGCAAGGTAGAGTGCGAGCACCGCGGCCGCGATGGCGTCGCGGCGGGCAAAGCGCATGGCGCGGTAGTGCGTGCGCTCCGGCCCGCCGGTGTAGCAACGGGCGTCCATAGCACGACCGAGGTTGTCGGCGTGACGCACGGCGCTTGCAAAGAGGGGCACCAAGAGGGGCACGCAGGCCCGTGCGTAGCTGAGCGCCCCTTTGCCTTCGAGCTGTGCCCCGCGGGCGGTTTGCGCAACGACGATATTCTGAGCATCCTGGCTGAGCACCGGTACAAACCGCAGCGCAATCGAGAGGATAAGCGTTGCCTGGCTCACCGGTACGCCGAGCCGCTCGAGCGGAGAGAAAAGGCGCTCGACGGCGTCGGTGATGGCCATCGGTTGCGTGGTGAGCATGAGCAGCGACCCCATGAGCAGCAGCAACAAAAACCGCAGCGTATAGAAAACCGCCGAGCTAACTCCTCCGGTGGTAAACGAAAACGGCCCAATGGCTGCAAGCACAGTGCCGGTGTGAACAAAAAACAGGTTGAACAGGGAGGTAATAACGAGAAAGTACATGGCAGGTTTGATCTGCGAAAGAACGCGGCCAAGCGGGACCCGGGCAAGTGCCATGGCGAGCACGATGAGCGCGCCCGCGAGCAGCAGCGTGGGAACATTCGATACAAAGAGGCAGCTCGCCATGTAGATGATGGCGGCGATGAGCTTGAGGCGCGGGTCGAGGCGGTGGATGGGGGAATCCGCCGAATAATATCTGCCGATGCTAATGCGGACGGCCATGGCGCACCTCCTCGGGGAAAGCACCGCCAAGGTGCTTTGCGAGGCAATCTGCGAGCTCATCGAGGGTGAGCGGATTACTGCCCAGCGTCACTCCGTGCTCCTCAAGCCGTTGTGAGAAAGCGAGCGCAGCGGGCACGCCGGGCACATGCTTGGCGGCTTGGGCGAACACCTGCCGTGGCGTGCCAACTGCGGCGAGGTGGCCGTGTTCGAGCGCAACAACGTGGTCTGCGAGTTCGGCCACGTCGTCCATGCTGTGCGTGACGACAAGGATGGTCCGGCCATCATGCTTGAGCTGTGCGATCAGTTTGCGCATGCGGCGCTGGCCGGCGGGGTCGAGTCCCGCCATGGGCTCGTCGAGCACGAGGATGGGAGTGCACATGGCGAGCACGCCGGCGATGGCGACGGCGCGTTGCTGCCCGCCGGAGAGCGCGAAGGGGGAGCGGCCGAGAAGTTCGGGCGTAGCGGCGAGTCCAACAAGCGCGAGCGCTTCGTTGACGCGATCGGATACTTCGGCATCCGAAAGCGCGAGGTTGCGGGGGCCAAATGCGACGTCGTCAAAGACGGTTTGGGCAAAGAGCTGGCGTTCAGGCAGTTGCGCCACGTAGCCCACCTGCGATCTGAGCTCGCTGCGGCGCGAAAGGTCGGCGGTGTCGATACCGTTAACGCGCACGACCCCTGCGTTGGGAACTTTGAGCGCGCACGCAAGCTCGACGGTGGTCGACTTGCCCGAGCCCGTATGGCCGATGAGCGCGGTAAGGCTGCCGGCGGGGACGGTGAACGAGACGCTATCGAGGGCAAGTGGTCCGCACGGATCGTGGGGGGTTGCACGGCGGCCGCGGCGCTTTCGCAGGCGCGCGAGGAGTCCGAGCCGTTTGCGAGCGTTTTGCTCATCTGCGTACGAAAACGTGACGTCGCGGAACTCGATAGCTGCCGTTTGAGCTGCGCTCGGGGGTGCTGTCTGCGCCTCCCGCTCACGTTTGGGCGCGAAGTGCGAATTTTCAGATGGAAAATCGGAACCAAATGTGCAATTTCCGCACGAACGTGCGGGCGCTGCCGTGCGATGTGCCTCAGAACGTGCGGGCATCGTCGGACGAGGTGCACCCGAACGTGTTGACGTGTTCGCTGTCGCAGCATGCGCGATCGCGCGAGCGAGCTCTTCGGCATCGCTCGCTGCGGGGAGTTCGGGCAGGACGGCCTCCATCCGGTGGGCGAGCTGCAGGGTAAACGGCGGCTCAAGCCCAAGCGAATGAATGGCATCGCGCTGGGCAAACACCTCTTCCGGCGTGCCCTCGAGGGCGATGCGCCCCCTGTCCATGACAACAACGCGCCCCGCAATCAGGGCATCGTCCATAAAGTGCGTGATGTGCACGATGGTGATGCCCCGCTCATTGAGGTCGCGTGTGATGCGCTGAATGGCGCGTCTGCCCGCAACATCCAGCATTGCAGCCGGTTCATCGAGCACGAGTACGCGGGGATGCATGGCAAGCGCGCCCGCGATGGCGATACGCTGACGCTGACCGCCCGAAAGGTCGGCCGGGTCTGCCTGGGCGTAGTCGATCATGTCCACCGCCGCCAGCGCCTCCTCAACGCGCGCGGCGATTCGCGGCTGCGGCACGCCGAGGTTCTCAGGTCCAAAGGCAACGTCGTCTGCAACGACGCTCGTCACCATCTGGTCATCGGGGTGCTGAAACACCATCGCGACCTGGCGGCGCAGCTCAAGCGTGCGCTCCGGTTGCGCTGCGGCGTCGATGCCGCACACGCGAGCCGATCCGTCCGTGGGCGCGAGCAGTGCATTAATGAGCTGCGCGAGCGTTGATTTACCCGACCCGTTGCTGCCGAGGATGCAGAGATGCTCGCCCGCCGCCACGCTGAGCGTGACGGCGCGAAGGGCCTCTTCACCGGCTCCTGCGTACGAGAAGTGCACGTTGTGGAGCTCGATGATGGGGTCGGCCTCGGTGTCGGCCGGGGATCCGGCGATGGTTGTCGAAGAGTGAGTCTGCACGATGAAACGCCTGAGCAAAAGGGACGGTAGAGAATGGTCGTATGCGCACGCTACGTGCGCTATCTCGGGGCGCCGAGGGCGGGGCACCGAAGTACGCCGCCCGCCGAGCATCTACGCGGCCGAGGTGTGCGCGGAGTCGCCGTGCCCGGGAGAGCCGGCCTGCTTGCCCAGCACATTCATGCAGGGTGCGAGCAGCACCTGGCCGGCAACGACGTTGATAACCATCTTGAGCGTGTTGAAGGGCAGGAGAATCGGAACGATCATGTAGACCACGTCCTGCATGGTCACGCCTGCGTAGAGCGGCGTCACGAAGAGGTTCGCGACGCAGGCGACCACGATGGAGAGGACCGCGCCTGCGACCATGCCCGCAAGAGAGCTCGTGCGCGTGCGACCGCGTGCATAGATGAGTGCGGCAGGAATGATGAACGCGCAGGTCGAGAGCATGCCCATGGGTGCGCCGAAGGGGTCGAGGAAGACGCGCGGTACCCACGAGATGATGGCGACCGCAGCGCCCAGCTTGGGCCCGAAGGCGAGCGCCGCGATGAGGCAGACGATGCCCGAGGGATCGTACATGAGCCACGGCGCCGCCGGGAAGATTGGAATCTGAATGAAGCTCAGCACGAGCGACGCGGCGGTGAAAAGGGCCGCAAGGGCGATCTTTTTGGTATTGACGTGTGTGGTGGATGAGCTGCTCATGGCAGTCGCCTCCGTTTCTTCCATCCGGACTGTACCGTCGGCCCTGGAATCTCACCAGGTCAGCCGCTTGCGCGGGTCGCGGGCTTCTGGCGCGCTCTGCCTTGTGCAGCCGCGCGGTCCGGCCGGCTTCGCGCCGACCTGCCAGTTACCGCCGGTAGGGAATTGCACCCAACCCTGAAACTATGCGGTGCCTACTATACCCGTTTTGCGCGAAATGTCACAGGTTTGCAGCAGGCTGACATTTTTCTTTAAGATTGCGTTAGCACAACGAATGGCAAACGAAAGCGCGGCGGCAAATGCCGGGTGGAGCTCCGTTGGAATGGATGGTTGACATGCACGAATACAGCGAAGTCAGCGACGATATCATCTGCGCTTTAGGCGCGGCGGCGGGCGAGGATGCGGTGCTCATCGCGGAGCCCATGAGCGCGCATACGACGTTCAAGATCGGCGGGCCGGCCGATGTGGTCGTTGAACCGAGGGCCATCGAAGGCGTGGTTGGTGCGCTTAATGTGTGCGCCATCGCCGGGGTTCCCGTGACGGTGGTGGGCAACGGCTCCGACCTGCTCGTGAGCGACCGCGGCATCCGCGGCGTGGTGGTGTTGCTCGGCAAGAATTACAGCAACGTGCGCGTCGAGGGCACGCGCGTGGTGGCGCAGGCGGGCGCGCTCCTGCGCGATGTGGCGCTTGCGGCGGCAGAAGCGGGCCTTTCGGGCCTTGAGCCGCTTTGGGGCATCCCCGCGAGCGTCGGCGGCGCCTGCCACCAGAATGCGGGCGCCTACGACGGCACGACGGGCGAGCTTATTGAGTCGCTCACGGCCTACGTACCGGGCCGCGATCTTCCCGACGGCAGCCGCGAGAAGGGTGCGGTCAGGACATTCACCCGCGATGAACTTGGATTTGGCTATCGTAAGAGCCGCGTGGCGAGCGAGGGCCTCGTGGTGCTCGAGGCAACGTTCGCCCTCATGCCGGATATGGAAGCGTCTATTCGCGGACGCATGGACGACTACCAGCGCCGCCGCGAGGAGAAGCAGCCGCTCGAGATGCCCTCGGCGGGCTCTACGTTCAAGCGGCCCGAGGGGTATTTCGCCGGCAAGCTCATCATGGACGCGGGCCTGCGCGGCGCGCGCGTGGGCGGGGCGCAGGTCTCCGAGAAGCATTGCGGTTTCGTGGTGAACACGGGGGGCGCCTCAGCAACCGATGTCTCCGCGCTCATCGAGCATATCCAAGATGAGGTGCGCGCACAGTTTGGGGTGGAGCTCGAGCCGGAAGTCCACCGCATTGGCGACTGGTAGCGGCCCGCCGTAGCACCCGATCTTGCCGCTCAATCGTTGGTCGCCGCACGCGAGGCGTGCTCCCTCCTCTTTCGCGGCAACCTCGGGCACTTCGACGAGCCGCTTGGGCTGAGGTGCGACACCGTTGTTGCCGCAAGGCTCGTGTCATACGGAGCTCATGGCCAAAAACGTACGACTGGTGGTAAGCGTCGACCTTTCGATGGCGAGGTTTTGGGGCATCTCGAAGCAAAGGGGCGCCGGCATGGCCGTTTTGCGGAGGCGATGATCTCTATGAGGGGCATTGAGCCCCGGTTTTTCAGGTGCAGGTCCGCTTCTGCAACCACCAATCGTATTATTTTGGCCAAGGGCTCGAATAATCGTGTGTCATCTCGCTGGCGAAACGGCCGGAAGCCGGCAACGCATCGTTGCTGGCCTCAGAGTGATACAGCTGGCCAGGCATTTTTCATGCGTTCTGGCTGCGTGGGCGCGTTGGCCGAATATCGCTCGCCTTGCGCGCGCGGCGGCGCTATGGTGGATGCATTGCTGGCATCGCATCACCTATCCGAGGGGAGCCCGCCCATGACCTATGACCACGTCGCCCAGACCGACCCCGAGGTGTTCTCTGCCCTTGCGCAAGAGCTTGGCCGTCAGCGGGGCACCATCGAGCTCATCGCATCCGAGAACATCGTCTCTCCCGCTGTCATGGAGGCCATGGGTAGCGTGCTCACCAACAAGTATGCCGAGGGTTATCCGGGCAAGCGCTATTACGGCGGCTGTGAAAAGGTCGATATTGTCGAGAACCTCGCCCGCGAACGCGCTTGCGAGCTGTTCAGCTGCAGTTTTGCCAACGTGCAGCCTCACTCTGGTGCTAACGCCAACCTTGCTGCGTACATGGCGCTTATCGAGCCGGGCGACACGGTTATCGGCATGAGCCTCGACCAGGGCGGGCACCTCACGCATGGCTCGCCGGCGAATTTCTCGGGACGGCTCTACCGTTTCCTGTCCTATGGGCTCGATCCCGCGACCGAGACCATCGACTACGAAGGCCTCGAGCGCCTGGCGCGCGCTGAGCGACCGAAGCTCATCGTGGGTGGCGCCTCGGCCTATCCGCGCACTATCGATTTTGAGCGGTTGGCCGCGATTGCTCACGGCGTGGGCGCCAAGCTCATGGTCGATATGGCGCATATTGCAGGCCTCGTTGCCGCCGGCGCGCATCCAAGCCCCTTCCCCCATGCGGACGTGGTGACCTCGACCACCCATAAGACGCTGCGCGGTCCGCGCGGTGGCCTCATTCTCACGAACGATGGCGGGCTTGCGCGTGCCATCGACAAAGCGGTGTTTCCTGGAACGCAGGGCGGTCCGCTCATGCACGTGATTGCGGGCAAGGCGGTCGCGTTCGGCGAGGCGCTGCAGCCGGAATTCCACGCGTATATCGACCACGTGGTCGAGAACGCGGCGGCGCTGGGCGAGGGGCTCGTGGCAGGTGGTCTGCGCCTCGTTTCGGGCGGCACGGATAACCACCTGTGCCTTGTGGACCTTACGCCGGCCAGCGTTACCGGCAAGGATGCTGAGCGCCTGCTCGACAGCGTGGGACTTACGGTCAACAAGAACGCCGTTCCGGGTGAGCCGCGCTCGCCCTTCGTAACGAGCGGCATTCGCGTGGGATCGGCTGCTGCTACCACGCGCGGCTTCACGGCTGAGGAGTTCTGCGAGATTGGCGAGCTCATCGCGCGCGCAGTCTTCCATGCCGAGGACGAGGCAACTTTGGCCGAGGTTCGTGCCCGCACCGCCGAACTGCTCGAGCGTCACCCGCTCTACCCGGAGCTCGTTATGCGATGAATGGGGAGAAATGCGAGGCAAGTCGACCAGTGCGTTGCCTCGTGAAGCAAATGCACCGGGTATAGTTGTTTGTAGTTGTTTCAGTGGGGGCGGGGGATAGGCCCTTTGCGCTACAAGGGATATGGAGAAGAACATGCCAACAACTGATGATGTAAAAGTCGGTTTCATTGGGTTCGGCAACATGGCAAGCGCCATGGCGGATGGTTGGATTGCTTCGGGAGTTGTTCCCGGCGATCAGCTCTATGCGTGCGCGAACCGCTACGAGGCCCTCTGCGAGCGCACGGAGTCGCGCGGGATGCATGCGTGTGCGTCGGGGGAGGAGCTCGTGCGTGCCGTTGACGTCGTGGTCGTGGCCATCAAACCGTACCTCATCGAAGACGTGCTGCCCGAGCTGGCCGGAGCGCTTGCTAACAAGACGATCATCTCGGTCGCGGCTGGCTGGGACAGTAAGGGCTACGAGCACATCCTGCCGGGCACGCACCATATCTCGACCGTCCCCAACACCCCTGTTGCCATCTGCGAGGGTGTGATTGCCTGCGAACGCAAGACGACGCTTTCGGGCGAGGAGGCATTGCTCGTACACGAGCTTCTCGGCGCGCTTGGAACGGTGGTCGAGGTCGATAGCCACCTGCTTTCCATCGCGGGCACGATCGGTGGATGCTCGCCTGCGTTCATCGCCATGGTCATCGAGGCGCTCGGCGACGCCGCGGTGAAGTACGGCATCCCGCGCGCCACGGCGTACGAGATGGTAAGCCAGATGGTTGCCGGAACGGCGAAGCTGCAGCTTGCAACCGGGCAGCATCCGGGCGCCATGAAGGACGCCGTGTGCTCGCCCGGCGGCACGACCATCAAGGGCGTGGCGGCGCTTGAGGCCGCGGGCATGCGTTCGGCGTTCATCAAGGCAATTGACGCTATCGAGGGCTAGCGGAGTATAGGGCGCGGCGCCGTCCGGCTTTCCGCACGGGGGTGCTGGGGCCATCTGGTTTGACCGCAGGGCCCGGTACCGCTCGGCTTCGCCGCAGGGGCCTGCCGCCGCCCGGCTTCGCTGCAAGGGCCCCCGGCACCGTTTGGCTTTCATTTCCGAGTCTTTACCGCGTTGTGCCCGCAGTAGCGCACAAACCTGATATGCTAGGCGCAATGCAACCGGCTTGCTCAAGGAGGGGCCTATGTTGGGAGAGTTCATCGGCGGCTTTATCGGTCTTGCCGTCATTGTCATCATCGTTGTGGTGCTTCTTGCCGACACCCTGTTCGTGGTCAAGCAGCAGCACGCGGTTATCATCGAGCGACTCGGGCGCTTCAACAAGATCGTTGGCTCTGGTCTGCATGCGAAGATCCCCTTCATCGACCGCAAGGCAGCGACGGTAAGCCTGCGCACCATGAAGAACGGATTCGATATCGATGCCAAGACCGAGGACAACGTCACCATCGGGCTCGAGGTTTCGGCGCAGTACCACGTGAGCTACGAGATGGGCGCGGGCCCGGCGGATTCCGGCGTCTACAAGAGCTACTACATGCTGCAGCAGCCGGTCGCCCAGATGCGCGACTTCATTACCGATGCCCTGCGCAGCTCGATCCCCGTCTATACGCTCGATGAGGTCTTCGCCAAGAAGGACGACATCGCCCAAGACGTGAATGCCACGGTTTCCGAGCAGATGGCCGCCTATGGCTTCACGCTCGTCTCGACCCTCATCACGCGCATCGCGCTGCCCGCCGAGGTCGAGGATTCCATGAACCAGATCAACGCCGCCCAGCGCACTAAGGCGGCGGCGCAGGACCTTGCCGAGGCCGATCGCATTCGCCGCGTGACCGAGGCGCGCGCCGAGGCCGAGGCCATGGAGAAGGCCGGCGAGGGCATTGCTAACCAGCGCAAGGCGATTGCCGTGGGTATCAAGGATTCGCTCGAGAGCATCCAGGAGACGGGCGTCTCCAACAACGAGGCGAACCTGCTCTTTATGTACACGCAGTGGACCGAGATGATGACCGAGTTCGCGCGCACCGGCAAGAGCTCAACGGTGGTGCTTCCCTCCAACTTCAAGGAGAGCGCAAGCATGTTCGAGCAGATGGTGGCGGCAGCGGAGACAAACGATGCCGGCAACGTTCCGCCCGCGCCCGTAAAGAAGGACTAGGGGAGCACGCGGCACTAAAACGGTAGCAGTGCCGGAGCGTGCTTCAAGCACCGATCCACTCAAGAACGATTATGATTGCACCGTTACGCCAGAAGCCGCAGTCATTTTTGTGAACTGCGGCTTCTTTGAGGTCACGGCGGTGCCTGCTTGGCAGGGCCAGTCGAAACCGGCTTGTGAAGCGCCATCTTCGGTGGTGCCGGGGCGACTTCCTTGCCGCGGGCTATCAACTTTGCAACTTTTGGGCACTAGAACGGCCTGCGGCGCAGTAGAGAAACAGCGCGGACGTTTGTGACCTGCGGTTTTGTGCTGTTCATAATGCCGGATGGTTTGGCGCATCCCCTTCGAGTGCCCAAAAGTTGAAAACTGGTGTCGGAGCGCTAGGGGCAAGGCGTTCTGAGCACCGAAATCGGTTGGGGCTAGGCTTGAGAACTGTAGGGCTAGGCGCATTGGCGCCTAGGCCTGCGCGTTGCGTGTGCGAGAGGTCGCTCGGCGCACGATGCGGCCTACCTGCACGCCAACGACGAGCTTGACAATGTCGGGCACGATGAACGGCAAGACGGCAATGGCGAGTGCCCCGACGATGTCAAGGCCCATGAGCACCATGAGCTGAAGCGTTCCAAGTAGATACGAGATGAGCAACATCGACGTGACAGCCAATGCCTCGCGTGCCCGATCAGGCATGCGCTCTATGCCGAGGATGAGGGCGGCGGAAGCCGTTCCAACGAGGAACCCCCAGAGGAAGCCGCCTGTAGGGCCAACGAGCGATGCGATGCCGACCGAAAATCCGGAGAACACGGGCAGTCCGAGCGAGCCGAGTACGAGGTAGAGGGCTACGGTGACGACGGCATCGCGGCCGCCGAGCGCGATGGGAAGCATGGCGAGCACGAGTGTCTGCAGGGTGAAGGGAACAGGCCCCAGAGGAATGCTTATCGAGGACGCGACGGCGAGCAGGGCGATGCAGAGTCCGCAGCGAGCGATACGAAGTGTCGACATGCAGTTATAGCCTTTCTGAGTTAGCCGATGATCCAGCCCATTTCGCTCTCCCAAACATCTTGGTCGAGTTCAAGTTCAAGACCGGATCCATCTTGTTGCGCCGTACCCGTGAACTCGAGGTAGGT
>OLNI01001520.1_pt1 | contig 12043 bp, 10 predicted proteins | sample 1672921 | NCBI WGS metagenome assembly OLNI01 (sample SAMEA3136737, study PRJEB25190) | human gut metagenome | biome: human gut; feature: human-associated habitat; material: faeces | place: Austria | collected 2013 | reverse complement strand
TCATCCAAGTGGAGACTGTACTCCAAGCAGAGATGACATGGCAAGCACATTAGCAATTAGTAAAGCAGGCAAAATTATAGGAATTAACGTTTTAGATCACATTATAATAGGGGACAGAAGTTATTCAAGTCTAAGAGAATTAAAACTTATGAAATAGCTTCTTAAAATGAAAGGACAGATTATGAGTCGTAGTGTTTTTGGAATTGATTTTGGTACAAGCACCATAAAAATTTACAATGGTTTAACCAAAACAGTAATAACAGAAAAAGACATAATAGCTATAAAGAATAAAACACAATTATTTGAGTTTGGTGATGAAGCATTGAAAATGTATGAAAAAACACCACCTAACATTAACATTATTTTTCCAATTAAGTATGGAGTTATAGCAGATTTAAAGAATATGAAGCTTTTGTTTGAAAGCTTTTATAAGAAGATAACTAAGGCAAGCGGTAGCAAGATGGGAAGATTTTGTATTGCAGTACCTACAGACATTACAGAAGTTGAAAAAAGAGCTGTAGAAGAAGCTGCGTTTGCGGCAGGAGCAAGAGAAGTACATCTCATTGAAGAGCCGGTGGCAGCAGCAATCGGAGCAGGAGTAGATATCGGAAAGCCATGTGGTAATATGATCGTGGATATTGGAGGCGGAACTGCAGATATTGCTGTAATTTCGCTGGGTGGCGCGGTCGTGCATACCTCGATTAAAATTGCCGGGGATGATTTTGATGAAGCAATTGTACGGTATATGCGGAAAAAGCATAACCTTCTGATCGGGGAGCGGACTGCTGAAGATATTAAGATCAAAGTCGGCACGACATATCCTCTGATTGAGGAAGAGAGTATGGAGGTCAGAGGGAGGAATCTGGTGACAGGGCTTCCAAAGACGGTAACAGTGACTTCCTCGGAGACAGAAGAAGCACTTCGCGAGACATCAGGGAAGATTGTGGAAGCGGTTGTTTCGGTATTGGAACAGACTCCGCCGGAGCTGTCTGCCGACATTCTGGATCGGGGGATTGTTCTGACTGGCGGTGGGGCAATGCTGCGAGGTCTGGAAGAGCTGATAGAGGAAAAGACAGGTATCAATACAATGACGGCAGAAGATCCGATGAAAGTAGTAGCGATCGGAACCGGACAGTTTGTGGAATTTATGAGTGGCAGGAAGGATTTCTGAGAAGAAATCAGGATGGGACAGGCTGCTTCGGCAACAGAATGAAGATTCTGTATGTCGGGGGAGTCTGTCTTCTATTGTAGGACTGTTAAACAGAAAAAATATGCAAGAATACATGTATACAATGTTGAGGCTGCATAAAATGGGAGGAAGAAGTGGAGATTGTAACAGGATACGTGGAACATATTGTGTTTCGCAATGAAGAAAATGGATATACAGTATTTCAGCTGGAAAGTGAAGCGGGCGAAGTAACCTGTGTAGGAACCCTGAATTTTATCAGCGAAGGAGAGCGCCTGGAAATTAAGGGAGATTATGTGAATCACAATATTTACGGAAGCCAGTTGAAAATCAGTTCTTACGAGATGAAGGAACCGGAAGATCTGATCTCCATAGAGCGGTATCTTGGTTCCGGTGCGATCAAAGGAGTCGGTGCAGCTCTGGCAGGAAGAATTGTAAGGAAGTTTAAAACAGACACCTTTCGTATTATAGAAGAAGAGCCGGAACGGCTTGCAGAAGTGAATGGAATCAGCGAACGCAAAGCAAGGGAGATCGCGCTGCAGGTGGATGAGAAAAAAGGAATGCGCAAAGTGATGATTTATTTACAGAACTTTGGAATCAGTACAGCACTGGCAGCAAAAATCTATCAGAAGTATGGCAGTAAAGTGTATGAGATCCTGGAAACCAATCCTTACAAACTTGCGGATGATATCGAAGGTGTTGGGTTTAAAACTGCGGATGAGATTGCGGCAAAGATTGGAATACATACAGACTCTGATTTCCGGATCCAAAGCGGGATTTTTTATGTGCTTCAGCAGTCCATGACAGAAGGACATGTATATTTGCCGAAGAATGTTTTAGAGGTAAGGACCTCCAGGCTTCTTGGTGTTGAGATTGAAGGAATTGAAAAATATATCATGGATCTTTGCATGGAACGAAAGACAGTTATGAAAGAAATAGAAGGAGAGATCCGTATCTACCCGTCCCGCTTTTATTATATGGAACTGAATGTTGCCCGTATGCTGAATGATCTGGATATTGACTGCGCGATGCCGGAAGATATGATGGAAAAACGACTGCGAAAAGTGGAGGAGCTGGAACAGATTTCACTGGATCCAATGCAACATCAGGCGGTGATCGAATCGATCAAGCATGGACTTTTGATCCTGACAGGAGGACCCGGAACCGGAAAGACAACAACAATCAACACCATGATTCAGTTTTTTGAGAGCGAGGGGATGAGTATTCTTCTGGCAGCGCCGACAGGGCGTGCAGCAAAGCGCATGACAGAAGCGACAGGTTATGAAGCGCAGACGATTCATCGTCTGCTTGAAGTCAGCGGAAATCCAGAAGAAGAAGGAAATGTCAATGGATTTTTAAGAAATCGCGACAATCCACTGGAAACAGATGTGCTGATCATTGATGAAATGTCCATGGTAGATCTGACCTTGATGCATGCACTCCTTACAGCAGTTGTGCCCGGAACAAGATTGATTTTGGTGGGGGATGTCAATCAGCTGCCGTCGGTAGGACCGGGAAGTGTATTAAAAGATACGATTGCATCGAATAAATTTCATGTGGTTACACTGACAAAGGTTTTCCGTCAGGCGGGAGAAAGTGATATCGTACTGAATGCGCATAAGATTAATGCGGGTGAGCGCGTGATCATAAATAACAAAAGTCGTGATTTCTTTTTCCTGAAGCGACAGGAGGCGGATGTGATCATAGGAGTTGTGATCACACTGATCCAGAAGAAACTTCCGAAATATGTGGATGCATCTCCGTTTGATATTCAGGTGATGACACCGACAAGAAAAGGTCTGCTTGGAGTAGAGCGTCTGAATGTGATTTTGCAGAGATATTTAAATCCTCCGGATCCGAAGAAGGAAGAAAAGGAAGCAAACGGAAGGATTTTCCGTACCGGTGATAAAGTGATGCAGATCAAGAATAATTATCAGCTGGAGTGGGAAGTTTGTACAAAGTATGGGGTGACGGTAGATAAAGGGATGGGGATTTTCAATGGGGATATGGGAATCATCCGGGAGATCAGCTCCTATAAAGAAACTCTGACTGTTGAGTATGATGAGAAGCGACAGGTAGAATATCCGTTTGAGCTGTTGGATGAACTGGAACTGGCGTATGCGATCACGGTTCACAAATCCCAGGGAAGCGAATATCCGGCGGTGGTAATTCCGCTGCTTCCGGGACCAAAGCTGTTATATAATCGGAATTTATTGTATACAGCAGTGACAAGGGCAAAAAAATGTTTAACGATAGTTGGGAGTGAAGATACATTTCAGGAAATGATAAAAAACAAAAACGAACAGGAACGATACACAAGCTTGGACGAGCGTATACAAGAGTTTTAGAGCTGTTGTACCCTTCAGTTTGTCCATTTTGCGAAAATGTATACAAGTATGGAATCTGTCCTTCCTGTAAAGAAAAGATCGTGTATATCCGTCAGCCAAGATGCATGAAATGCGGAAAGCCATTGAGAAAGGAAGAGCAGGAGTACTGCCGTGATTGCCAGAAAAAGAAGTATGCGTTTGAAGCCGGGAAGAGTATCTGGGTGCATAAAGCACCGGTTTCGCAGGGAATTTACAGATTTAAATACAAAAACAGAAGATGTTATGGAGAAATTTTTGCTGCGGAAATGGCTGCAGAATTAGGAGATGCTGTGAAACAATGGAAAATAGAAGAAATTATACCAGTTCCGCTTCACAGATCCAGACAGAGGATAAGAGGTTACAATCAGGCACAAATTCTGGCGGAAGAACTTGGGAAAAGGCTGGATCTTCCCGTGAACAAAGATGCAGTAAAAAGAATTCAGAAAACGCGACCTCAGAAAGTGCTTGGGAGCAGAGACAGGATTCGAAATCTAAAAGGAGCATTTGGTGTCACAAAATCCTGGATTCCGAAAAAATGTGTGCTGGTCATCGATGATATTTATACAACCGGAAATACCATACACAGAGTGGCAAAGGTGTTGAAAAATGCAGGAGCACAAAAAGTATATTTTTTGACCATAAGCATTGGACAAGGACTCTGACAGTATGATATACTAAAAATGATGTTTAAAAGGCAATGGATCGAGGTGGAAACATGTTGGATAAAAGAAAAATACGATTGATGATCAAGATGGCTTCTTATGAAAAGCAGGGAGCAGAAGAGGATCTGAAAATCAGCAGTTATTATAAAAAGGATTATGTGAGTATGAATGTGTGGGCTACGGCAATCTGGTTTACCATCGGTTATGCAATCGTAGCGGCACTGATCGCATTCTGCACGTTGGAGCAGATTCTGGAAAAGCTTACGATACTAAAGCTTCTTCTCTTGATGGGAACGGCAGTAGGCGGTTATCTGATTCTTTTGATTCTTTATTGTACCGGTGCAAGGATGTTCTACAAGAGAAAACACAATCTTGCCAAGCAGCATGTGAAAAAATATTATCGGGATCTGTCCCGTCTTGAAAAGATAAACATGAAGGAGAAAAAATAATATGAGCACATTACTTGTATGGAAGGATCAGATAGAAAAAATTTATGCCAGATATTCTTTTTATATTGTAAAGATACTGCAGTTCGTGTTGGGATTATGTGTATTCGGACTGATCAATTCCAATATAGGATTTATGAAAGCATTATCCTCTACAGTTTGTACAGTTGGTCTTGCTGCTGTTACGGCCTTTCTTCCGGTCGGGATGCTGGCACTTGTAGCAGCCCTGCTTGTTCTGGTACATCTGTATGCACTGTCTTTGCCGGTAGCGGGATTATGTCTGGCAATTTTTCTGGTGATGTATATTTTTTATGTAAGATTTACACCTAAAAAATCATGGCTGGTGGTAGTGGCGGCAGTAGCAGTTGCTCTGAAGGTCCCATATGTGATCCCGGTTGTATTTGGGTTGCTCGGAGCGCCTTCATTTGCAGTTTCGATGATGCTGGGGACGATTGTTTATTATATGCTCCACACAGTAAAGCTGACGGCATCGGCATTTCAGAGTGGAGGGGTAAAAGAACTTCTGGATGGAATCATGGTATTTACAAAACAGATACTGGCCAACAAAGAGATGTGGATGATGGTAGTTGTTCTGCTCCTGGCGATGATGGTAGTATATGGGGTGAGAACAAGAGGCATCAGTCATGCGTGGAAGACAGCTTCCGTTGCGGGAGCAATCGTGGCGGCAGTGCTTCAGGTGTCAGGCTGTATGACATTGGATGTTTCCTTCCAGGCAAGTTTTATTTTACTGGATCTTGTGGTGACAGTAGCAGCAGGTCTGATAGCAGAATTTTTCTTCCTTTCTGTGGATTATTCAAGAACAGAGACATTACAGTTTGAGGACGATGAGTATTACTACTATGTAAAAGCGGTGCCGAAAGTAGGGGTTACATTACCTGAAAAACAGGTGAAGCATATTACAGAGCCTCATGAAGAACAGCCAAAGGAAGCAAAAGCAGCAGTAAATCTGAAGCCGGAGCCGATGGTTCAGGAAACGGTGGCGATTGATACGAGCCAGATCCAGGAAGCAGATCTGGAGAAAAATGTAGATGAACTTCTGCTGACGCAGAGTTTAAATGAAGAATTGAGACAGAATCAGAACGAGCCGGAGGATGACTTGAGTCTTACGAAAAGTCTTGGAGATTTGTGGACCAAGAAGCCTGGTTCTGGAGAATAGGATGAGGAGGTGACTGGATGGAAGACCGGATCAGAATTTTTTTAAACAATTACATAAATGGTTTATACTTTCCAACGGTACACCTGACAGATGTGATAGAGATATTGATCATTACAGTGATCGTGTATGAGATCATGCTGTGGATCAAGAATACAAAAGCGTGGATGCTCTTAAAAGGGATGATCATGCTGGGGGCATTCTTTTTGCTTGCCGCGATCTTTAAGATGCATACGATTTTATTTGTGGCAAAGGAGTCGATCAGCGTACTTGCAATAGCGGCAGTTGTCGTGTTCCAGCCGGAACTTAGAAGAGCTCTTGAAAAGCTGGGCGAAAAGAATTTTCTTACGAATGTTACTCTTTTTGATAAAAGCAAAGAAAATCAGCGCTTTTCCGATGAAACCCGAGACGGGATCGTGCGCGCATGCTTTGAGATGGGCAGTGTCTGCACAGGAGCGTTGATCGTTGTAGAGCAGGCGATTCATCTGACAGAGTATGAGGTGACGGGAATTGAACTGGATTGCAAGATCTCTTCACAGGTATTGGTCAATATATTTGAGCATAACACACCGCTTCATGACGGAGCAGTGATCATACGGGGAAATCGGATTACCTCAGCAACGTGTTACCTTCCTCTTTCAGATAATATGCAGATCAGCAAAGAACTGGGAACAAGACACAGAGCGGCGCTCGGAATGAGTGAGGTCTGTGATGCGCTGGTGATCGCAGTTTCGGAAGAGACAGGTCAGGTATCTGTTGCAATGGGCGGACAATTAGAGAGAGGAGTGTCAAAGGAGAGGCTTACAGAACGACTGAATCGGATTCAGTACAGATCAGCAGAGAAGAAAGCAAAAAAATGGAAAGGATGGCGCAGGAATGAAAAAGCATAAATACATGGAAAATCTGAGCTTGAAAGTGATTGCCCTGTTCTTCGCTGTATTTCTGTGGCTGATCGTGATAAACATTGATGATCCTGTTGACACACAGACGTTTGATAATATTCCGGTGGAAGTAAAAAATGAGCAGGTTGTAAAAAGTAAAGGAAAAATGTATCAGATTTTGGATGGGACAGAGAATGTAAGTGTAAAAGTGACGGCAAAGCGTGAAATACTGGAGAAACTGACATCTTCAGATTTCAGCGCGGTTGCTGACATGCAGGAAATGCAGATCAACAGTCTGATCCCGATCAAAGTTTCTGTAAAGCGATATAGCAGTGAGTGTAAAGCTGAGGCTTCGCCGAATAACCTGGTAGTGGAGATCAATGATGTCAAACAGAAGGTATTTCCTCTGACAGTCAGTGTGTCAGGAACGCCGCAGAATGGATGTATCATTGGCAACATGACTGTAAATCCTGAAAAGATTACGATCAAAGGCTCAGAACCGCTTGTAGAAAGCATTGAAAAAGCAGTGGTTAAAGTGGATGTGACGGGACGCGCAGATTCGGGAACTGTTCAGGGAAATCTGGTACTTTATGACAGTCAGGGTAATATTGTGGATCAGAGCAAGTTGAGCAATAACCTGAACACGGAGAAGGGAATTCAGGTAGAGATCCAGATGCTGAATACAAAAGACGTACCGATTACATATCAGCAGCCGGAGAATCTGAAAGAGAATTATATTTGCACAGGATGGACCTGTGAGCCGCAGACAATACAAGTCAGCGGTACAAAAGAGATGCTGGATACGATATCGGAGATAGAAATTCCGACATCGGAAATTGATGTCAGTGATGTTACTAAAAAAGTAGAAAAGACAGTGGATATCACGCAGTATCTTCCGGAGGGAATCAAACTGGTGGATGAGAATGCCAATACGATTTTGATCACTGTTATGATTGAGAAGGAGGGTTCCAGGATTATAGAATTCCCGGTAGAAGGAATTCAGGTTAATAATCTGAAAGACAAATATGAGCTTACGTTTGAATCAGATGAAGTGATCGAATTGAAGTTTATCGGAGAACAGACAACACTTGATCAGCTGGATATTACAAATGCAGTTTCGATTGATCTGCAGGACTGTAAATCTACAGGAGAGTATGAGGTTCCGGTATCGATTGAAGTGCCTGACGGAGTAGAATTGGAAAAACAGCCTACAATAAAAGTAAAGCTGACAGAAAAGGAAGATGAAACAGATCAGAAAGCCGATAAGAAATCTGACAGTACACAGGAGAAATCGGAAAAATAAGGGAGGAGACATAAAATGGTCAGTGGAAAGACAAAAATCAAGAATCCTACAGGACTGCATTTACGTCCGGCAGGATTATTCTGCAAAACAGCAATGCAGTTTGCAAGTAAGATCACGGTCAGAAAGCAGGCTCGAAATGAGGAGGTCACTGCCAATGCAAAAAGTGTACTGAGTGTACTTGGGGCATGTATCAAAAGCGGAGATGAGATCGAAGTGATCTGTGAAGGCTCTGATGAGACAGCAGCTCTTGCAGAGATGATCAGGATCATTGAGGATGGACTGGGAGAATAAAGGTTACAGAGCAAAGGAGAAAAACATGAACAAAGCAACATTAGTCGTAATGGCGGCAGGGATTGGAAGCAGATTTGGTGGCGGAATCAAACAGCTGGAACCGGTGGGACCAAACGGAGAGATTATTATGGATTACTCCATTTATGATGCAATGGAAGCCGGATTTGATAAGGTTGTATTTGTAATCAGAAAGGATCTGAAAAAAGATTTTAAAGAAGTGATCGGAAACCGGATTGAAAAGGTTGTAGAGGTTGCTTACGCATATCAGGAGGTAGATGATATTCCGCAGGCGTATCGGGAACGTTTTTCAGGTCGCACAAAGCCATGGGGAACCGGACAGGCAATTCTCTGCTGTAAGGATGTTGTAGACAGTCCGTTTCTGGTCATTAATGCAGATGATTACTATGGAAAGCAGGCATATGTGGAAGCGTACGAGTACCTTACAAGAGAGACAACATCAAAGGATGAGATCTGTATGGTCAGCTTTGTTTTGAAAAATACACTGAGTGATAACGGTGGGGTAACACGCGGAGTCTGTAAAGTAAATGAAAACGGATATCTTGCAGATATCGTGGAGACGTCCAATATTGAGAAATATGAGAGCGGAGCAGCCGTTCACAAGGGAGAAGCGTACATTCCAATCGATATTGAATCCAGCGTTTCCATGAATATGTGGGGACTTACGCCAGAGTTCTTCCAGATTCTGGAAAGTGGATTTGAGGCATTTGTAGCAAATACCCCGGCAGATAACTTGAAAGCAGAATATTTACTGCCGACGATCATTGGTGATCTTTTGGCGGAGAAAAAGCTTGCAGTAAAAGTGCTGACATCAAAAGATAAATGGTTTGGTGTGACTTATAAAGAAGATAAGGATTCCGTTGTTTCGGAATTGCAGGCTTTGATTCATGCGGGAGTTTATCCGAAAAAGTTATTCTGAAATAAAAAATAAGAGAGGGGGCGCAGCAAATCAGGCTGCGTTCCCTTTTGCCGCGTAAAAGTGGTCAGTATAAAAGTTGGAATTAAGGAGAGGACATAAGATTGCAGGAGTTAAAGAAAAAGCATAGAAAGAAGCCGAAAAAAGAGTTAGACAGAGGGGCGCAAAAAGAGCAGAAGAATCTGACGGATATAACGGAAGAACAGTTGAAAGTGAATATCGGGATTGTTCGTTTGGGAAACATGATAAAGGTGATTCAGATTGTGATGAAAGTGCTGTTGTGTATGTTAGCAGTGTTATTCTCATTTCTGGCAATCTTGCTTCATGAAGCGGCAAACTGGATGCTGGCGACATGGACAAATCTGTCTATGGAGGAGCTTGTCGCTCAGTTAAAGACACCAATCCAGGGCACCAGTCATGAGGTACTCTGGGATTTTGTAGAGACTTGTATACCGGCCGCAGTGATGGCAGTGTTTTTTGTGGTATTGGTAATCGTAATGGTGCGAAAAACAAAGATTACAAAATGGGTGGTACAGATTGGAGCGGTTGCAGGTTCGATGGCACTGATTGTATCATCCGGACAGATGGTGTGGAATGAACTGGATGTTGGAGAATATCTGGAAAATCAGGATACGATCTCGATGTTTTTGCAGGAGAATTATATGGATCCGGCGTTGGTTCCGGTTACATTTCCCGAGCAGAAGAGAAATCTGGTGTACATTTTTATGGAGTCCATGGAATCCACGTACGCTTCAACAGATGTAGGCGGCGCTTTTGCAGAAAATGATATTCCGGAGATGACGCAGCTGGCAATGGAAAACGTTAATTTTTCGACGGGCGATATGCTGGGCGGTCTGATTCCTTCTGATGGTGCCACGTGGACAATGGGAGCTATGGTGGCGCAGACATCCGGGTTGCCGCTGAAGGTAAAGCTACGCGCGGAGAATATACAGGAAGATGTGCAAGTGCTTCCGGGAGCAACTGTTCTGGGTGATATGTTAGCGGTACAAGGCTACAAACAGGTTGTTATGTTTGGCTCAGAAGGGGAGTTTGCCGGAAGAAAACAGTATTTTGAGGGACATGGAAATTATGAAGTGAAAGATTTGCTCTACGCTCAGCAAAACGGTCTCATACCTCCGGATTATCGAGTGTGGTGGGGATATGAGGATCATAAATTGTACGATTTTGCAAGGCGGGAAGTAACAAATCTGGCTAACAGCGGACAACCATTTAACTTTACGATGCTGACTGTTGACACCCATTTTGAAGATGGATATGTTTGTGATCTGTGCCAGGATGAACATCCGGGCAATCAGTATGCAAACGTGATGTCCTGCGCTAGCAGACAGGTCGTGGATTTTGTGAACTGGTTGAAAGCACAGCCATTTTATGAGAATACCACGATTGTGATTGTAGGAGATCATTTGACGATGGACAGTGATTTTTGTCAGGATGTGCCGGAAGATTATACGCGAGGTGTATATAATACGATCATCAATGCTCCAATTGTTCCGGTCAATCAGAAAAACAGAATGGCGACAACAATGGATATGTTTCCAACGACAATTGCGGCATTGGGAGCACAGATTGAAGGGGATCGCCTGGGACTCGGAACAAATTTGTTTTCAGCAGAGCCGGCTCTTGCAGAAAAAGTGGGAATGGATACCCTGAATAAGGAAATTAGAAAACGTTCTATTTTTTATGAACAGATAGCAGGAAAAGAAAATATTGATGATTCAGTCATGGATATGAAGTAAAAATGAAAAATTGAAGCATCTTAATAAATGTGCTATAGTGAAGTTAAGAAAATATGAAGAGGAAAAGCGATGGAAAAAATAAGTGTAGTTGTTTCATGCTATAACGAAGAAGAAAGTATTCCTTTGTTTTATAATGAAATAAAAAAAGTAATGGAGATTATGAAAGAATTCCAGTTTGAAGTTCTTTTTGTAGATGATGGGTCAAAGGACAGAACTCTTGAAGTTGCAAAAGAACTGGCAAAAAAAGACGAATGTATAAAGTATGTATCATTTTCCAGAAATTTTGGGAAAGAAGCAGCAATGTATGCAGGATTAAGTTATGCTTCTGGGGACTATGTCACGATTATGGATGCTGATCTGCAGGATCCACCGAGGTTATTGCCGGAGATGATGCATTATATCAAAGAAGAAGGATATGATTCGGTGGCAACAAGACGAGTGACAAGAAAAGGAGAGCCAAAGATCCGGTCATTTTTTGCAAGGAGATTTTATCATTTGATCAAGAAAATTTCAGATACGGAAATTGTAGATGGAGCCAGAGATTATCGATTGATGACGCGTCAGTTTGTAAACAGTCTTCTGGAGCTGGAAGAATACAATAGATTTTCAAAAGGTCTGTATGGTTGGGTTGGATATAAAACAAAATGGATGGAATATGAAAACATCGAGAGAGTTGCAGGTGAGACAAAGTGGTCTTTCTGGAAATTGTTTGTGTATGCAATCGAAGGGATTGTTGCTTTTTCTACAGTACCGTTGCTGATTTCAGCAATCATGGGAATTGTACTCTGTGTACTTGCGTTTATATTGATTATCGTAATTGTTGCAAAAACACTGATTTTTGGAGATCCGACCTCTGGATGGCCGTCTATGGTATGTATTATGCTATTCATAGGTGGAATTCAACTGTTTTGTATCGGTATTTTAGGGGAGTATTTTGCAAAAGCATATATGGAATTGAAAAAAAGACCAATTTTTATTTGCAAAGAGACAAATATTCAGCCATAGGCTTTTATATATAGATATTACGCAAGAGAGAAAGGGGT
>OLNI01001509.1_pt1 | contig 12126 bp, 5 predicted proteins | sample 1672921 | NCBI WGS metagenome assembly OLNI01 (sample SAMEA3136737, study PRJEB25190) | human gut metagenome | biome: human gut; feature: human-associated habitat; material: faeces | place: Austria | collected 2013 | reverse complement strand
GAAAGACAGGATAGGCCGTGGGATAGGAGGCGGCCAGGGGGGAGAGAAAGGCCATTTGGGCTTCCGCTGCCCTCTGCCACGTATCCTCCCGGGTCAGATGGGACAGACGAATCAGGTTCCAGGCCATCATGGTGTTTCCGCTGGGAAGTGCCCCGTCCGCGGTGTCCTTGGGGCGAATCAACAGGGGATCGGCGTTTTGAGGCGTGAGGAAGAAGCCGCCGCTGGGGTCGGTGAAATCAGTAAGGACCTGCCGGCACAGGGTCTGCGCTTGGGACAGATAGGACGGCTCCAGGGTGGCTTCGTAAAGGGACAGCAGGCCAAAGGCGCAGAATGCGTAGTCCTCTAAAAACCCAATCCCCCGGGCCAACCCATCCCGGCTGGTGGCCGACAGGGTACCCTGGCTCCCATGAACCCGGGAAAGGTAGGTCCAGATCCCCCGGGCGGCGTCCCGGTAAATGGTCTGCCCGGAGACCCGATAGAGCCAGGATAGGGCGCCCATCAGCAGGCCGTTCCACCCGGCCAGCACTTTATCGTCCCGATGAAGGCTGGCCCGGGCCAGCCGGTATGCATACAGGGCGGGGATGCAAGCGGCGAATCGGTCCCCCGGCAAGGGGCTGTGGAGCAGATTGGGGATGCTGAAGCCATGGAAGTTTCCCTCTTCCGTGATGTCATAGCAGGCGTTAAAGGCGGTCCCCTGGTCTTCTCCCAGCACAGCCAGCACTTCCTCCGGGCGAAGGGCGTAGTAGGCGCCCTCGCTGCCGTCGCTGTCGGCATCCTGGGCGCTGACAAAGGCGCCGGAGGCCAGGGACATCTCTTTGAAGAGATAGCCGGCGGTCTCCGTGGCCACCTGGCGGTAAAGCGTCCGTCCCGTGATGGCGTAGGCCTTGCAGTAGGCCAGCATCAGCAGGGCGTTGTCGTAGAGCATTTTTTCAAAGTGGGGGATGTGAAAGGCCCGGTCGGTGGAATACCGGCAGAATCCGCCGCCGATGTGGTCGTAGATGCCCCCGCGGTAAAGCTGCTCCAGAGTTTTTTCCGCCATGGCCAAGGCGGCGGGGTCCGCCTTTTTCTCTCCATAGGTGAGCAGAAAGAGAAGACTGTGCCCCATGGGAAATTTGGGGGCGGCGCCGAAGCCGCCGTATGTCTCATCATAGGTCCGTTTCCACTGGGCCACGCCCTCCTCCAAAAGGGACCGGGTGGGGGAACTTTGCTCCGGAGGTCTCTGGGTAAGCAGCTGAAGAAACTGCCGCCCCGGGGCGGTGAGGGCCTCCCGGTCCTGAGCCCAGGCGTCCCGGATGGCAGACAGGAGCTGCCGCAGTCCGGTCAGGCCGCCCCGGCTGGTGGGAGGAAAATAGGTTCCGGCAAAGAAGGGAAGCTGTTCCGGGGTGAGAAACAGGGTGGTGGGCCAGCCGCCGCTGCCGGTGAAGGCCTGGCAGGCCGCCATGTAGAGGCTGTCAATGTCAGGCCGCTCCTCACGGTCCACCTTGATGGAGACAAAGCTCTCGTTGAGAAGCCGGGCAATCTCCAAGTCCTCGAAGCTCTCCCGGGCCATGACGTGGCACCAATGGCAGGTGCTGTACCCGATGCTGAGAAAGATGGGTTTGTCCTCAATTTTGGCCTTTTGCAGAGCTTCCCGTCCCCAGGGGTACCAGTCCACTGGATTGTCCGCGTGCTGCAGGAGATAGGGGCTGGTTTGGCCCCGCAGATGGTTGCTCATAGGGATACCTCCGTGATTAGATGCGGTTAGTATATGAAAAATCCACCAAAACATGCAAAAACCGTCCCTTTCTCAGAAAAAAGGGACGGTTTTTGCAGCTTCAGTCCATGTCGGTGGTACGCACTTTTTTTAAGTGGGCAAACTGAGGCAGACCATGGGCCAGGGGGCGTTGGAGCTCGCCCTGGATGAGGGGGAGGGCATAGTCAATGAAGGGCTGGCGGATGCCGTTGCCCTCGGGGGTGATCCAGTCCAGGGGGACCTTGCGCTCGGTGTTGGCGGCCTGGGTGAGGGGGATGAGCTTGGTCTGGCAGCGATAGCCGCTGGCGTCCCGGGTGCAGTCCAGGGCCACCATTTGGTCTGTGAGGCCGGCGGTGGCTGCCTCTACTGCGGCCTTTCCCGCCAGATAGGCCTCCCGCACGTCGGTCAGGGAGGCCAGATGAGAACCGCACCGCTGGAGCAGGGAGAGTTCAATCCCCCGTACTTTAACCCCCAGGGCCCTCTTCACGGACTCAGCCAGCAGGGCGGCCAGCCCGCCCAGCTGGGCATGGCCGAAGCCGTCGGTGGCGGAGGTCTTGGCCTCGGAGACAAAGGTTCCGTCCCCATAGTGAATGCCCTCGGAGACGGCCACCAGGCAGTTGCCGGTGTCCTCATAGACCCGCTTTACGTCGGCCAGAAAGGCCTCCATGGAGAAATCCACCTCGGGCAGGTAGATGAGGTCGGGGCCGGACCCGGCCCAGGTGGCCAGCCCGGCGGCACCGGCCAGCCAGCCGGCATGGCGGCCCATGATCTCCACGATCACCACAGTCCCTGTGTCATAGACCCGGGCGTCCTGGTAAAGCTCCATGCAGGAGGTGGCGATGTACTTGGCGGCACTGGCATAGCCGGGGCAGTGGTCGGTGCCGGACAGGTCGTTGTCGATGGTTTTGGGGACCCCGATGATGTTGCAGGGGTAGCCCACCCGCTGCATGTATTTGCTGATTTTGTTGCAGGTATCCATGGAGTCGTTTCCGCCGTTGTAAAAGAAGTAGCGGACGTCGTATTTTTGGAAGATTTCCAAGATCCGTTTATAGTCCGTGTCGTCCACATCCGGGTCAGCCAGCTTGTACCGGCAAGACCCCAGCGCGGAGGAGGGGGTAAACTGGAGCAGCTCCAGCTGACCGGGGTCTTCCTGTCCCATGTCGTAGAGCTGGTCGGCCAAGACCCCTTTGATGCCATGGGCGGCCCCCAGAACCCGGGTGATCTGGGGGGAGGCCAGCGCGGTCTGAATCACGCCCTGGGCGCTGGCGTTGATGACGGCCGTGGGCCCGCCGGACTGCCCGATGATGCAGGCGCCTTTCAAGTTTTCCATAAAGAAAACCTCCCTAATAAAAAATGAATGGAGAGCAAACTCGATTCCTCTTGAGAACCCATCATAACATATCCCATCCGCTCTTGCAATTCTCAATGAATGCTGGTACAATAATTTATCCGAATTGTTTGGAAAGGAGCGGTATCTATGCCGTTAGTGACGACCACAGAAATGTTTCAGAAGGCCTACGAGGGCGGGTATGCCATCGGCGCCTTTAACGTCAACAATATGGAAATTGTCCAGGGCATTACGGAGGCGGCCAAGGAAGTGAGCTCTCCTCTGATTTTGCAGGTGTCCGCCGGGGCCCGGAAATACGCCAAGCACGGCTACCTGATGAAACTGGTGGAGGCCGCCGTAGAGGATACGGGCCTGCCCATTGCCCTGCACCTGGACCATGGCGAGGATTTTGCCATCTGCAAGGCCTGCATTGACGGGGGCTTTACCTCGGTGATGATCGACGGGTCCAAGCATTCCTTTGCCGACAATATTGCGCTCACCCGCCAGGTGGTGGAGTACGCCCACCAGCACGGCGTGGTGGTGGAAGGGGAACTGGGCCGTCTGGCCGGCATTGAGGACGACGTGAATGTCTCGGCGGAGGACTCCTCCTATACCGACCCCAACCAGGTGGAGGAGTTTGTTCGGGCCACGGGGGTGGACAGCCTGGCCATTGCCATCGGCACCAGCCACGGCGCCTATAAGTTTAAGCCGGGGACCAAGCCTCAGCTCCGCTTTGATATCTTGGAGGAGGTTTCCCGCCGCCTGCCTGGGTTCCCCATTGTACTCCACGGGGCCTCGTCGGTGGTTCCCCACTATGTGGAGCTCATCAACGCCAACGGCGGCCAGCTGAAGGATGCCATCGGCGTGCCGGAGGATCAGCTCCGCCAGGCGGCCAAAATGGCGGTGTGCAAGATTAACATCGACTCGGACCTCCGCCTGGCCATGACCGCCGGCGTGCGCCAGCAGCTGATGGCGGACCCTGCGGGCTTTGATCCCCGGGGCTATCTGAAGGTAGGCCGTCAGTATGTGAAGGATCTGGTCAAGGACAAAATCGTCAATGTTCTGGGCAGCGATCACAAGGTCTGACCTGTCTGTGGCCGGCCCCTTTGAGGTCCGGTGGAACGGAGAAAACGGTACAGCAGTCGCTGTACCGTTTTTTGGTAAATCGGGAAGGAAAGAGAACCATGAAAGAACGCTCCATTCTGAAGAACAAGTATTATCTCTACCTGACGGAATTCTTTTCCGGCGTCTCCGTCATGGCGGTGGAACTGGGGGCCAGCCGTCTGCTGGCGCCGTACTTCAGCTCCTCCCAAATTGTGTGGACCATCATCATCGGCACCATTATGATTGCCTTGGCCCTGGGCAACCTCTGGGGCGGCCGGACCGCGGACAGGAATCCCGACCCTGACCGGCTCTACCGCCGTCTGCTCTTGGCGGCGGTCTGGATCGCTGCCATTCCCGTGTTGGGAAAGTACATTATTTTGGGCATTTCCAGTCTGTTGGTCCTCACCATCAGCACCCACTTTTTGGTGATTGCGGCCTTTTGCGCCTGTATGGTCATTTTTGTCTTTCCCCTGTTCCTGCTGGGCACGGTGACCCCTTCCCTGGTGAAGTACACGGTGGACAGCCTGGAGGACAACGGCAAAGTGGTGGGGACCCTGGGGGCCTGCAACACCATCGGCAGCATCCTGGGGACCTTTCTGCCCACCTTTGTCACCATCCCGGCGGTGGGCACGGCGGTGACTTTCTTGCTGTTTTCCGGGATTCTGCTGGTCATTGGGCTGGCCTATTTCTTCAGTGCGAGAACCTGCTGGAGAACCTGCCTGGCGGCGGGGATTCTCTTTGTGCTCTGCACCCTGTTGGGCGGCCGGGGCGGATTTGCCTTCTGGGAAAAGGACCTTACCTATGAAGGGGAGTCGGTTTACAACTATCTCCAGGTGAAAGAGACCGAGGACCGGACCATCCTCTCCACCAATGTCCTGTTTGGGGTACAGTCGGTGAAGATGAAGCAGGAGGGCCTCACCGGGATGTACTACGACTACGCCCTGGCGGCGCCGGTGATGGCGGGACTGCACCAGGGGACCGCGGGCCGGGTTTTGGTTCTGGGCAACGGCACCGGAACCTATGCCCGGCAGTGTACCCGCTATTTTCCCCAGGTTCAGGTCTCCGGGGTGGAGATTGATGACAAGATCACCCAGCTGGCCACGCGTTATTTTGACCTTCCCGAGACGGTGGATGTGACCACCTATGACGGCAGGGCCTACCTCCAGGCGGTGGACACCCAGTATGACGTGATTCAGGTGGATGCCTATCAGGACATTACCATCCCTTTCCAGATGTCCACGGTGGAGTTCTTTGCCCTGGTTCGGGACCACCTGGCGCCGGGCGGGGGGATGGTGGTCAACTTGACGGGGAGGGAAGCATCAACCAGGCCCTGTGCGACACCATTGCCAGTCTGTTTCCCTATGTGTCTACGGTGGATGTCCCCGGCACCACCAACCGGGAGCTCTTTGCGGCGGTGGACGGCGACCCCGTGCAGTGGCTGGCCCAACGCCGGGCCGCCCTCCCGGCGGGGGAGCTGCGGGACCAGATGGAACGGGTGTCCCAGGGGCTGATCCCCTATGTGGGCGGGGCGCATATTCTCACAGACGACAAGGCGCCGGTGGAACTGCTGGGGATGCGGGCCATTGATGATCTGATCCAGCAGGAACTGGCGTATTACCAGGAAATCTACCGGGAGGAAGGCCTGTCCGGCCTGCTGAACCGGTTTTGAAAGGGGGAAGGACCATGCTGCATATCCTCACAGGCCGGGCCGGCAGCGGCAAGACCACCCAGGTGCTTCGCCGGATGAGGGAGGCGGGAGAGCGCCGGCCCCAGCTGTTGCTGGTGCCGGAACAGGCGTCTTTTGAGACCGAGCGGCGGTTCTGCCGGGAAAACGGCAACCAGGCCGGGCGGTACGGGGAGGTGCTCTCCTTTACCCGTCTGGAGAACCGGGTGCTCTCCCTGGGCGGCGGGGCGGCGGAGCCTGTTTTGGACGCAGGGGGCCGGCTGCTGGTTCTATACGCCGCCCTTCGTTCTGTGCAGGCCAATCTGACGGTCTATGCCATGCCCTCCCAGAAGCCGGCCTTTCTGACCAGTCTGCTGACCACCCTGGACGAGCTGAAGAGCTACTGTATCACAGGGGAGCAGCTGACCCAGGTGGGAGAGGAGACCGAGGGATTGGACGGTGAGAAGCTCCGAGACCTGGGCCTGATTTTTGGTGCCTATGAGGCCATGACCGCCCGGGGCGCGCTGGACCCCCGGGACCGGCTGACCCGTTTGGCGGAAAAGCTGAGGCGGTTTCCCTTTTTCCAGGGTCAGGACGTGTATTTGGATGGGTTTACCGACTTTACCCCCCAACAGGGTCTGGTGCTGGCGGAACTCCTCCGCCAAGCCCACTCCGTGACACTGGCGCTGACCTATGGAGAGGGGGCTGGGGAGGAGGCGGTCTTTGCCCCGGCGAGGAAAACTCTGGCTTGGATCAAGGGGCTGGCTGCCAAGGTGGGCTGTCCTGTGGAGGAGGAAGCTCTGCCCGCCGGGGAATGGGAGCGGACCCCGCCCCTGCGCCATTTGGAGCAGGCGCTTTTTGCCCATCCCATGCCCTCCTATACCGGCCCCTGGGACGGTAGTATAGTGGTCCATGAGCTGCCCTCTCCCCGGGAGGAGGTGGCTTGGGCCGCCGGGGAGATTCGGGCCCTGGTCCGGCAGGGCCGGGTTCGCTACCGGGACATTGTGGTGACGGCCCGGTCTATGGACCCTTATTGGGAGCAGCTGGAGGGGGTGTTTGCCCAGTATGACATCCCCCTGTTTCAGGCGGATAAAACCGACCTTCTGCAAAAGCCCCTGTTTACCCTCATCACCGCCGCGCTGGACGCGGTGAACGGGGGCTATCTCTATGAGGATATGTTTCGCTACTTGAAGACCGGTCTGGCCGGACTGAGCCTGCCGGAGTGTGACCAGCTGGAGAACTATGTTCTCACCTGGGACATCTGGGGCAGCCGCTGGACCGGAGCCGGAGGCTGGACGCGTCACCCCGGGGGATACCATCAGCGGTTTACGCCCCAGGACGAGGAGACGCTGGAGACCCTCAATGCCCTCCGCCTGCGGGTGATCCAGCCTCTGGAACGGCTGCGGAAGAACGCCGGTGGCACCATCGGAGAACAGGTGCTCGCCCTCTACCAGTTTCTGGAGGAGATCCATGCCCCGGAGCATCTGGAGGCGCGAAGCGCGGCGCTGCTGCACCAGGGTGAGCCGGAGCTGGCCCGGCAATACAGCCAACTGTGGGAGATTTTTTGCCGGGCCCTGGAGCAGTGCGCGGCGCTGTTGGGGGAGGTGGAGGCAGCGTTTGCCGATTTTTCCCGGCTGCTGCGCCTCCTTCTGTCCCAATACTCGGTGGGGACCATTCCCGCCTCCCTGGACCGGGTGACCGCCGGAGATGCCCAGCGGCTGGGGGGACGGGCCTGTAAGGTGCTCTTCCTGCTGGGAGCGGAGGATGGGGCCATTCCCCAGGTGGCCCCCGGCCAGGGCCTGCTCACCGACCAGGACCGGCTGCTGTTGGAGGACTACGGGCTGACCTGTTCACCCCGGTTGGAGGAGAAGATCAGCCGGGAGAATACCATTGTGTATACCACCTGTGCCCAGCCCACGGAACGCCTCTGCGTCACCTGGCCGTTCCAGGGGGCGGGAGGGGGCGAGAAACGCCCCTCCTTCCTGGTGGAACGGCTGAACCGTCTGTTTCCCGCGGCGGCGGCCCAGGGGGGGGCGGCGCCCTCCCTGGATCAGCTGCGTGCCATGGCGGCCGGACTGCCCCAGGTCCGACAGGCTCTGTCGGACGATCCCCTCTGCGACACGCTGTTTCGCCGCCTGGATCGGGCGGCCCACTGGACCCGGGGAAGGTTGTCGGCGGACCGGGTGGCGGCGCTGTACGGGGAGAAGGTGGCTATGTCGGCCTCTCGGATGGATCAGTATCAGTCCTGTCACTTTGCCTATTTCCTCCGCTACGGCCTGGGGGCAAAGGACCGCCGCCCGGCGGGGTTCCATGCCCCGGAGTACGGAACCTTTGTCCATTTCGTGCTGGAAACCGTGCTGCGGGAGGTCCGGGCCCAGGGGGGGGTGGCGCGGGTCTCCCAAGAGGCGGTCCAGGCCTGCACGGCCCGGGCGGTGGAGGACTATGTGGCCCGGGAACTGGGGGGTATGGAGCACCAGACCCCCCGCTTCCGCTATCTCTTCCGCCGGCTGGAACGGAATGTCCGGGCGGTGGTGGACAATGTGGTGGCGGAACTCCAGGCCTCGGATTTCCAGCCGGTGCTTTTTGAGCTGGGGTTTGGTCCGGGAAAAGAGCTCCCTCCGGTGGAGATCACCGAGGGAGGCGTAACCCTCCGGATCTCTGGGTTTGTGGACCGGGTGGACGGATGGGTCAAGGACGGCCGGCTCTATCTGCGGGTGGTGGACTATAAGACGGGCCGGAAGTCCTTTGACCTGACGGAGGTCTGGCACGGCCTGGGGCTGCAAATGCTGCTGTACCTGTTCACTCTGGAGGAGGAGGGGGACCGCATTTTCGGAACGCGGCCCATACCGGCGGGGGTCTTGTACCTGCCGGCCCGGGACGCCATGATTTCCGGCAGCCGTTCCATGGATGAGGCAACCCGTCAGCGGCTGCTGGACAAAGAACTGGTCCGTCGAGGCCTGCTGCTGGAAGAGGAGGACGTACTGCGGGCCATGGAGCACGGGGAGGGCGGTCCCCGCTTTTTGCCCCTGCGGGTGAGCGCCCGGACGGGAAAAATCTCGGGGGAGGCTCTGGTCAGCGCCCAAAAGCTGGGCCGGCTGAAGCAGCACACCCAGCGGATCTTGGCCCAGATCTGCGGCGAGATTGCCCGGGGGACCATTGACGCTGACCCGGTCTGGCGGGGGGAGGCCAGGAATGCCTGCCAGTATTGTGAATTTTTCCAGGCCTGCCAGTTTGAAGAGCACACCGACCGCCGGCGGTGGATTCCGTCGGTGAAGAACAGCGAATTCTGGCAGTGGCTGGAGCAGACCCAGGAGGGAGGGAACACCCATGGCGGTGAAACGAACGCCTGAGCAGGAGGAAGTGGTCAAAAATCGCGGCGGCGCCCTGCTGGTTTCCGCTGCCGCCGGGTCGGGAAAGACCCGGGTGCTGGTGGAGCGGCTGATGGACTACATCCTCCAGGAGGGGCGGAATATTGACGAGTTTCTCATCATCACCTTTACCCGGGCAGCGGCGGAGGAGCTTCGGGCCCGGATTGCCAAGGAGATCGCCGAGGCGCTGGCGGCCCAGCCCGACCATGCCCACCTCCGCCAGCAGACGGTCCGGCTCTATGAGACCCAGATTTCCACCATCCATGCTTTCTGTACGGTCCTTCTGCGCCAGTGGGGCCACCTGCTGGATATCCCGGGGGACTTTGCCCTCTGCGAGGATGAGGAGGCCCAGGTCCTCATGACCCGGACCCTGAACCAGGTGCTGGAGGCACGGTATGAGGAGATCGACCCCACAGGGCCCTTTGCCAGGCTGCTGGATGTGCTCTCCAAAGGGCGGGATGACAGCCGCCTGCTGGAGATCACCTTGGATATCTATGGAAAAATTCAGAGCTACCCCGACCCCTTGGCCTGGCTGGCCAGCCAGCGGGAAGCCCTGGACCTGTCGGCGGTGACCGATGTGGGACAGACCCCCTGGGGCAGCCTGCTGCTGGAGGAGGCCGGCCAAACCGCCGCCTATTGGGCGGACCAAATGGCCTGGGCCTGTGACCTGGCCCAGAAAGAGGCGGGGCTGGAAAAGGCCTACGGGGACAGCCTCCAGGCCACCCGGAGGAGCCTGGAGGCCTTTGTCCAGGCAGCCGGAACCAGCTGGGATGAGGCGGCCCGGGTGGAGATTGTCTTTCCCAAGCTCAAAGCTGCCCGGGGGGTGGAAGACCCGGCCCTGCAGGAGCAGATCAAAAGCATCCGGGCCCGGTGCAAAAAGGCGGTGGAGGAGCTGACCCAAACCGTGTCCGGCCCCAGCGCCCCCCTGCTGGCGGATATGGCGCTGGTTTACCCCGCCATGCTGGGGCTGCTGGACCTGGTGGAGGATTTCTCCCGGGCCTATGAGGCGGCGAAGAAGCAGCGCTCCCTGCTGGACTTTTCGGACCTGGAACACTTGGCGGTCCGACTGCTGGTGGACGAGGCGGGGGGGCCCACCCCGCTGGCCCGGCAGTGGGGGGCGCGGTATACGGAGATCATGGTGGACGAGTACCAGGACACCAATCAGGTGCAGAATACCATTTTCCAGGCGCTGTCCCAGGAGGGGAGAAACCTTTTCATGGTGGGGGATGTCAAGCAGTCCATTTACCGTTTCCGTCTGGCCGACCCCACCATTTTCCTGGAGAAATACCGTACCTTTCCCCCCTATGACCAGGCCCAGGTGGGACAGGAGCGGCGGATTACGCTGTCCAAAAATTTTCGCTCCCGCCCCCAGGTTTTGGAGGCGGCCAACGATCTGTTTCGTGCCATCATGTCCCGGCGGTTGGGGGAGATGGACTACACAGACGGGGAGGCCCTGTACCCTGGCGGCACGTTTCCGGCGGGAGAGGGCTATGAGACGGAGTTTCATGTGCTGGACTTTACAGAGGACCCAGCGTACACCGAGGAGAAGCAAAACCGCAATGCGCTGGAGGCCAGGTTTGTGGCGAAGGAGATCGCAGAACTGCTCCAGTCCGGCTTTCCCGTGTCCGATGGGGCCGGCGGGACCCGTCCGGTCCGGCCGGATGATATTGCCATCCTTTTGCGCTCTCCCGGCCCGGTGCGGCGTTATTACACCCAGGCGTTGGAGGAGCAGGGGGTGGGCTGGTCCGCGGAAGAGGGGGGAGATCTGTTTGCTGCCTCAGAGGTCTCAGTGGCCCTCTCCTGGCTTCAGATCATAGACAACCCCCAGCAGGATATCCCCCTGCTGGCCGTGCTTCGCTCCCCCTTGGTGGGGATGACCGGGGACCGGCTGGCGGAGATTCGAGGCCTGGCGGAGGGCACCTTTTACACCGCCCTTCAGGCGGCCGGGGCGCAGGGGTGGGAGGACTGCCGGTCCTTTCTGGGCCAGCTGGAAGCCCTGCGGTTTGGGGCGGGAGAGGAGAGCAGTCATCACCTGCTCTGGTCTTTGTACCGGCAGACCGATATGCTGGAGGTGTATTCCTCCCTGCCCGGCGGGGAAAAGCGCCGGGAGAATCTACTCTCCTTCTATGAATTGGCCCGACGGTTTGAGGGAGCGGGACACAAAGGGCTCTTCGGCTTTCTCCTTCATTTGGACCGGGTACGGGAGAGCGGGGGCCTGCCGGCGATGCCGGCCGCGCCCAAGGAGGAGGCCGGGGTGAAAATCCTCTCCATCCACCGCTCCAAAGGGCTGGAGTACTCGGTGGTCTTTCTCTGCGGCCTGGGACGGCGGATCAACTATGGGGATTTGCAGAAGCCGGTTCTCTTTCACCCGCGGCTGGGCCTGGGGCCCAAGGGATTGGACCGGGAGACTATGGTGGAGTTTACCACCCTGGCCCGGACCGGGGTGGCGCTGGCCCTGAAGAAGGAACTGCTGGCGGAGGAGATGCGCCTGCTCTATGTGGCCATGACCCGGGCCAAAGAGAAGCTGATCCTGACCCACGCCCTGGCCTATGGGCGGGGAGACCTGAGGAACCTGGCGGAGAGTGTCTCCTACCCCGCCGACCCCCGGGTGCTGGCGGGGTGCACCAGTGTGGGTCAGTGGCTCCTGCTCACTGCGCTGGCCCGGCCGGAGGGGGGCGAACTGCGGGCGGCCATCGGCCGGGAGGAGCTTCCCCTGCCGGCGGCAGCCCTGGGGCCATCCTGGCGCATTGCCTACCATGGCGGCGGGGTGTCCCAGAGGGGGTCCTCCCGCCGTGGTCCCTGCAAGGCGGCGCGGCATGCCGCTCTTCCGCCGGAGGAGCTCCTCGCGCAGCTGCGCTGGCGCTATCCCTATGAGGCGTCCGCCGCCACCCCTGCGAAGGTGACGGCCACCCAGGTGGCGGACCAAGACCCG
>OLNI01001504.1_pt1 | contig 12178 bp, 6 predicted proteins | sample 1672921 | NCBI WGS metagenome assembly OLNI01 (sample SAMEA3136737, study PRJEB25190) | human gut metagenome | biome: human gut; feature: human-associated habitat; material: faeces | place: Austria | collected 2013 | reverse complement strand
TCCGACGGCGTGGCCGCGCGAGCGACGGGCGCCGACGCGCGGGCCTTTGCCTGGTTGCGCGAGGCGGGCCTGACCGCCGACGGCTCCGCAGGGGAAGCCCCGGTCTTCATCGCCGAGCGCGATGCCGAGGCTTTCTGTCGGCGCGCGCTGCCGGTGCTGGAGGAGACGCTTTCGGTGGAGTTGCCCGAGACCTGGGAGGCGCTGCGTCCCGTGGCCGGCACACTCGCCTTCTACTTCGATGTGACGGGGAAGAAGGAGGCCGCGCTCATCCGCCTGGTGGTGAAGGCGTTTTACGGCGAGCGGGAGGTAGTGCTGGAAAGCCCCGCCGATTCCGCCGAGGAGCCGGAGCTGCGCCCGGCTTCGAGTCAGGCCTTCCGCGACCAGGATTTGGAAGATGCGGGTGTGGCCGTGGCCGCGCAGTTCTTCGACGGGTCCATGACCTTGCCCCTGCGCCAGACCGAATTGGCCGGCGATCTGCTCTACGGCGGTCTCGTGCAGTTCCGCGCCCTAGGCGAGGTGTTTACCACGCCGGCGTTCGATCGGCTCATCGTGGAGCGGCCGCCGCGGGTGTCATTGGGCCTTTCCCTGCGGGCGAACCTCATTCAGATGGATGTGCGCGAGAGCGATCTTTCCGCCGATGAGCTGCGGGCGATGCTTTCAGCCTACCGGCGCCGCAAGCGCTTCCACCGCATGAGCGACGGGCGCATCGCCGCTTTGGGCGAGGGGGACGTGGCGGCGCTCGGCGACATGATGCGGGACTTGGGCGTGTCGGCCGACGAGTTGCTGGATGGCGGCGCCGAGCTACCGACCTACCAGGCGTTCTACCTGGATCGGGAATATGGCGACGCCGTGCGGGACCGCGCCTTCGAAGATTACCTTCGCTGCCTGGACGGTCCGGGCGAGCCTGTGGCGGCGCCCGCATCTCTCGCGGGTACGCTGCGGCCCTACCAGGTAGAGGGTTTCCGCTGGCTGGCGCGCCTGGCATCGCTCGGCTTCGGCGGCATTCTGGCCGACGAGATGGGCCTCGGCAAGACGCTGCAGATGATTGCCCTGGTGAAGAGCTTGCGCGATTCGGGGCAGCTGGGCGGTCCGGTGCTCGTGGCCTGCCCCGCCTCGCTCGTGTTCAACTGGGCCGACGAGTTCGCCCGGTTCGCGCTCGACGTGCCGGTCTGCGCGTTGGAGGGCTCCCGAGCGCACCGCGAGGTGCTACTATTCCGTGCGACGCAGGGGATAGACGAAGGGCGCGTTCTCGGGTGCGGGGACGATGCGGGCGAGGACGCGCGAACGGCTGGCGAGCGAATCGCTGGCGCTTCGAGCGCCGATGTCCCGTGCGTGATCGTGGCCTCCTACGACCGCGTGCGCATCGATGGCGCGCAGCTCGCGCGTGTCGAATGGGGCTTGGTGGTGCTCGACGAGGCCCAGTACATCAAGAACCACGCCACCAAGACCACCCGGGCCGTGAAGCGCTTGCGGGCGCCCTTGCGCTTCGCGCTCACGGGCACGCCGGTGGAGAACCGCCTCTCGGAGCTGTGGAGCATTTTCGACTTCCTCATGCCGGGGTTCCTCGGCAGCTACGAGCGGTTCCGCGAGCGCTACGAGCTGGGCATTATCGGCGAGGATGAAGAGGCGGCGGCTCGCCTGCGCGCGCTCATCGAGCCGTTTGTGCTGCGCCGCCGCAAGGCCGACGTGCTCACCGATCTGCCCGCCAAGCTCGAGAGTATCCGCTATGTGCCGCTCGGCTGCGAGCAGCGTCGGCTCTACGACGGCGCCGAGCAGCGCCTGCGCGAGGATCTGAACGCCCAGAAGCGGCAGAACGCCTCGCGGGCCAATCGCCGCGGGCACATTCCCGATGCGGAGAAGAGCGCCGTCGAGGTGCTGGCCGAACTGACGCGCCTGCGCCAGATCGCGCTTGATCCGGCGCTCGTGTTCGAAAACTACAAGGGCGGCGCCGAGAAGCTGGGCGCCATCATGGAATTGGTGGACGAGGCCATGGAAGCCGGGCGCAAGGTGCTCGTATTCTCGCAGTTCACGAGCTACTTGGACGTGCTTTCCGCCGAGCTTGATCGTCGCGGTATCGGGCATTTCGCCATAACAGGCGCCACGCCGAAGCGCGAGCGCGTGCGTCTTGTGAACGAGTTCAACGCCAATGAGACACCCGTGTTCCTTGTGTCGCTGAAGGCCGGCGGCACGGGGCTGAACCTCACGGGCGCTTCGGTGGTAGTGCACGCCGACCCCTGGTGGAACGCGGCCGCCACCGACCAGGCGACCGACCGTGCCCATCGCATCGGGCAGAACCGCGAGGTGGACGTGTACAAGGTGGTGGCGAAGGGAACCATCGAGGAGCGCATCGTCGCCTTGCAGGAGGCCAAGCGCGACCTGGCCGATTCCGTGATCGCCGCCACGGCCGGCGAGGCGCTCGCCGGACTCACCCGCGAGCGCCTTGCGGAGCTTCTCGGGGAGGCGGACTAGCGGGTTTCGTGCAGGATTTTCCGATTGGGAGAGCCTGCTCGCTCGGAAAGCCCGAGAATGACTCTCTCAATCGGAAAATCCTGCACTATTCCAGCACGAAGACTCTTCCTATCGAAAAATCCTGCACGTTCTGGCAGGTTCGGCCGACTTGCGTCTGGCCGCCTCGCGGCCGCCAAACCAGAAGGGGCGGCCCGAAGGCCGCCCCGTGTGGATGAGATCCCTTGTCTCGGCTAAGCGCCAGCCGGGAAAGCGCTACTTCCGCTTGTCCTCTTCCACCATGGCATTGATGGCGGCGCGCTCCTGGTCTTCCAGGCGCTCCTCGGCCGCGTCCAGCGCGCGCTTGTCGTGCTTGGCGTTGGCGATGGCGAGCACCGCGCCGGACAGCGCGAACAGCGCGATGGCATTGGGAATGACCATCAGCTGGTTGAACATGTCAGCGAGCTCCCACACCAGGTCGTTGGAGAGCAGCGAGCCCATGAAGATGAAGGCCAGCGCGATGATGGTGAAGGGCAGCACCGCCTTCTTGCCGAAGAGCCATTCCACGTTCAGCTTCGCGAAGAGGTTCCACGAAAGGATGGTAGAGAAGGCGAAGAACAGCAGGCAGATGGCCACGAACCAGGCGCCCACATTCGCGCCGAAGAACTGCCCGAAGGCCAGCTGAGCGATGTTGGTCTTGGTGATGGTCTCGGCGGTCAGCGTCGCGTAGTCGCCGGTGGCCAGCGTGCCGTCGCCCACGTAGAGCACCGACAGCACCACGAGCGCGGTCATGGTGACGACGATGATGGTGTCCACGAACACGCCGATCATGGCCACGACGCCCTGCTCGTGCGGATCCTTCACCTCAGCGAGCGCGTGAGCGTGCGGAGTGGAGCCCATGCCGGCCTCGTTGGAGAACAGGCCGCGCTTGGCGCCCTGGCTGATGGCGGCGATGATGCCGAAGGTGGCGCCGCCCACGGTGGCGTCGGGGTTGAAGGCGCACTGGAAGATGAGCGCGAAGGTGGCCGGAATGTTGGCGGCGTTCATGATGAGCACGACGAGCGACCCGAGCACGTAGAGCACGGCCATGATGGGCACGATCTTTTCGGTGACGGCGGCCAAACGCGACACGCCGCCGATGAACACGGTGCCGGCCAGGATGACCACGATGAGGCCCATGACCCAGGTGGGGATGCCGAAGGCGGTGTTCATGGTCTCGGCGATGGAGTTGCTTTGCACCATGCAGCCCATGAAGCCGAGCGCCAGAATGATGGCCACGGCGAAGAACCCGGCGAGGAACTTGCCCCCGTTGCCCTTGAAGGCCGTGGTGATGTAGTAGACTGGACCGCCGTGCACGGTACCGTCCTCGTCGACTACGCGGGTCTTCTGGGCCATGACCGCCTCGGCGTAGTTGGTGGCCATGCCGAGCAGGGCGATGATCCACATCCAGAAGATGGCGCCCGGGCCGCCCACGATGATGGCACCGCAGGCGCCCACGATGTTGCCCGTGCCCACCTGGGCCGCGATAGCGGTGGACAGCGCCTGGAACGACGTCATGCCGCCGCCCTGGTTGCCGCCGCGCAGGCTGAAGTTGCCGAACACGCGGCGCCAGCCCTCGCCGAAGCAGCGGAACTGGATCGCCTTGGTGCGCACGGTGAACCAGATGCCCATGCCGAGCAGCAGGATGATCAGGATGTAGTTGGACAGGTAGTTGTTGATGGTGGTAACGATACCAAGCAGCGCCTCTTCCACGGCATTCCCTTCTTCTCGCGAGAAAACTCGGGGGAGCTCATGCGTGGGCGGCCGAAGAGGTCGCGTCATCGCTCTGTCCGTTTGCCTGAGAGATTCAGCTTGCCTGCGGAGGTCGTCCGCGCGCAAGCCTTGCACCTTCGGCACTCACTTAAGAGTTCTCCAGAGTTTTCTCCGCCCCCGGTTTGCTTATGCTGCGCTTGTGCTGTTGCGGCGTTGCGGGCGAGCCGCTTTGCCTCATCGCGCGAGCGCCACAGCATTCCGAAGGCCTCACAGAAATATTGACTCGGCCACTATACGCCCTGACGCGGCGTCGATCAACAACTATTTCGCTCAACGTTACGCGTTGCCCCCGCAATGCTCCGTAGCGCCCGCGAAAGGTGGTGTCCTCGCGGTGGTTGCGAGATGCCTACGAACGGGATCCGGCCGCGGTGCCCGTGTTAGACTGGGGCGACGAAAGCGGCAAAGCCAAGGAAAGAGATCGCCATGAGCAAGTACGATAAGCTGTGGGAATACGTGGAAAAGCAAGAAGGCGACGAGCTGGTGCTCACATTCGACGAGATTGGCACCATCGCCGGCGTTCCTTTGGATCATTCGTTCCTCAACTACAAGAAGGAGCTTGTGCCCCACGGGTGGGAAGTGGGCAAGATATCCATGAAACAGCAAACCGTCCGCTTCAAGCGACTGGCGGAATAGGCCAAGATCGACGGAAAAGGTGGCCGGCGGCTGGCGAAACGGACTTTCGCTGGCGCTTATAACTCAAGATCTCGTGCGCAAATTGCCCTTTTCGTTGACGAGGGGCTCGTCTGTTTTGCGCTTGAGCATAGTCTTGTGCTTGGCAGAAGACTCGCATGAATGCCAAGAAACTTTCTCTCGTGCTGTATGCTATGAAAGTGAAAACTTGTGAAACGAAGTGAAAGATTGTGAAATGAAGCGGGATAAGGCGACATCTACATGCAACCCATTCACCCCGACCTTCGGATGTGTGCCCCCCAAACTTGCTGGACGAGACGGGCTCATCGCTGACATTCTCGAGGGGCTGGATAACGCGCCGGGCGACCCTAACAGGGCAACTATCTTTGTGGGTGCTTGAGGAACGGGCAAGACGGTGCTCCTCACGGCCATTGCCGAACGGGCTGAGATGAGGGGATGGATTAGCGTCAATGTGACCGATCGCGATGGGATGCTCTCGGAGATAATCGTCCAACTTCGTCAGAAGGCGTCGCACATCCTTGCCCCTGAGACGAACTCGTGGCTCTCAGAAATACATGTCCATGGCGTAGGGTTCACGCGAACGAGGGAGGAAGTGCCTTCTACGTGGCGCGCGGACATGACGAAGGCCGTCAGCGAGCTCAACGAGAAGGATGCCGGCCTTCTCATCACCGTCGACGAGGCATCGGCACAATCCGATGAGCTTCCGGTTCTCATCGATTCGTTCCAACATTTCGTTCGCGAGCGCCGGGACGTCGCATTGCTTTTGGCTGGTCTGCCGCACAACGTCTCGACGCTTATCGATGTGGATGCGATCTCGTTTCTGCGCAGGGCGTTCAAGCATACGATGGACCAGATTTCTGCAACCGACACTTCTTACGCCATTAAGGAGACGGTGGAAGGTGCCGGAAGGGGAATCGCCGCCCCTGCGCTCAAGGTGGCTGCCGATGCTTCGGAGGGCTATGCCTTCCTCATACAGCTTCTTGGCTACCATGCCTGGCGGCAGCATCCCGAGAGGGAAACCATCACCTTAGAAGATATGGAGCAGGCTGTGGTTCTCGCCCGAAACGACATGTACCGCATGGTGCTCGAGCCGACGGTGAACAGCTTGAGTGAGCGGGAGTTGGAATTCCTCGTCGCGATGACGGAAGGCGAAGGTCCCCACCGCGTTTCCGACATAGCCGGCCGCATGGGTATCACCGAGAACAACGCGACCAAAATCCGCGCGCGCCTCATCGAGCAGGAAGTAATCGGAGCCAGGCGAAGGGGCTTCGTAGATTTCGACATGCCCATGATCCGCGACTACCTGGTGGATGAAGGCTAGGTCCTCTTGCGCGGTTAGGCAGCATCCGGGTCGTTTTTTGCATGAGATCTTGAGTTGTAAGCGTCTGAATCGTGCACCGAAGGAAGCTGGTCGGAGGAGCGCTTGGAAAGTGCCTGGTCAGAACGTTGCGTGCGAAATGAAAACTTGCCGGTTCGCCGATTCCGCACCCCCGAGACGCTCATAACCGTCGATCTCATCCAGAAACCGCGCTTTCCGTTTACCGAGTCTGGATGTCTGCCTCTTCCGCAGTCGTGCTTTTCGGGAGATCGGCCTCAAGCAGGTGTTGGAAGATCCCTCGAAGTAGGCTCTGGAAAGGTTTTGAATGTCGCTTACGTTTTCCTTAACTTGATTCTGCTTGCCGAGTGAGCGGGGTATATTCGTCCCAGACGGTAAGGAGGATGAGGCATGGGCACGTGGCTGAAAAGAATCGAGCTGGGCGCTCTGGCACTCGTCGTTCTCTGCGCTGTGGCGGTCTTCGCAGTTGATGCCCATGTGCGCTCTTCCGCCGGCCCGGGCATCCTGTCGGTTGACGAGGCGGCGGCGCTCGGCGACGTGGACTGCGTGCTGGTGCTGGGGTGCGGGGTGCATCCCGACGGACGCCCGAGCGACATGCTGGCGGATCGCATCGCGTGCGGCGTCGCGCTGTACGAGAACGGCACGTCGCCGAAGCTGCTGATGAGCGGCGATCACGGACGTGCTGACTACGACGAGGTGACCGTCATGCGGGAGGCAGCCGTGCAGGCGGGCCTTCCGAAGGACGATGTGTTCATGGATCACGCTGGCTTCTCCACCTACGAGAGCATGTACCGGGCGCGAGATGTGTTCGGGGCGAAGCGCATCGTGGTTGTTTCCCAAGAGTACCATCTGTACCGCGCGCTTTATGTGGCGGAACGCCTCGGGCTTGACGCCTCCGGGGTGTCGGCCGACCTGCGCCCTTACACCGGGCAGCAGGCCCGCGAGATACGAGAGGTGCTGGCCCGGAACAAGGATTTCCTCACAGCGATCGCGCAGCCGCTTCCGACGTTTCTGGGCGATCCCATATCGCTTTCCGGCAGCGCTGCGGCCACCGAGGGGTAGGGAAGAATGGCAGCGGCCTCTCTGCGGTGAAGCGAAAGCGCTGCCATTCTGTCCTGTGTGGGGCACAGGTGTGCTTACTCCGCCAAATCCTCCACGAAGCCGACGCGGTAGTTGCGGAAGATGACTTCGCCCTGCTCTTGGGTGGCGTCTAGGTCGACATCGGCTTCTATGCGGAAGTCGCCGTCGTCTTCCTCGTCCAGGAAGATCTGGCGGACGTGCCAGGTGTGGGACTCCTGCTCGGGACTCTCGTCAATCATCAGGTAGGCGGCGGATCGCGCGTCGCCGTCGAGGCGGATCTCGTTGTGCTCGGCGAAGTAGTCGTCCAATGCGGCGTTCCACGCGCGCTCGCCGTGGCCCCATTCCTCGTCCAGGTTGCCCAGCTCGCGGGTGCGATCGAGTGCGGCCAGGCGCACGCGGGCGAAGAGCGCGTTGCGCACCATGACCTCCATGCCGTGACGGTCGGCCACCACGGCATCGGCTGCCTGCGGGGGCGCGCCGGCCTCGGGCAGCTCGCCGGCGCTCTCCCACGCGTCCACCAGCGACGAGTCGGTGGTGCGCACCATGAAGCCGAGCCAGGCGATGATATCGCGCAGTCGGTCGTCCAGCCGATCGGGCGGCAGGGTGCGCACGAGCACGCGGAAGGCGTCGGACAGGTAGCGCAGAAGCGTCCCCTCCGACTTCGCGATGCCGTAGCGGCCGATGTAGGTCTTGAAATCGCTCGCCGTCTCCACCATGTCGCGCAGCACGCTCTTCGGCAACAGCTCGTAATCGCGGGCCCACGGCACGCCCTGGCAGTACAGCTCGAAGGCGCGGGCGAGCAGCTCTTCCAAGGGCTTGGGGTAGGTGATCTCGGCCAGCCGCTCCAAGCGCTCCTCGTATTCCACGCCGTCGGCCTTCATCTCGGCCATGGCGGCGTCGCGCGCCTTGCGCTCCTGGGCCCGCAGCACCTTGGCGGGGTTTTCCAGGGTGGCCTCCACGAGCGAGATGACGTCCAGGGCGTAGTCGGGGCTTTCCGGATCCAGCAAGTCGAGCGCCGCCAGCAGGAAGGGCGAAAGGGGCTGATCCAGGGCGAAGTCCTCGGGCAGTTCCACGGTAAGCTCGTAGGACGGCCGACCTTCGGCGTCGTCGCCGCGCACCACCACGCCTGCTTCCAAAAGCGTGGCGAATATCTCGTCGGCCCGCGCGTTCAGCTTGATCTTCTCCTCGGGGGTTTGGGCCGAATCAGCGATGAGCGTATGCACGTTGGCCCAGGCGTCGCCTCCGCGCGACACCACGGACAGCACCATGGAATGGGTGATGCGCATGCGGGGCGTCAGCTTCTCCGGCGGCTTCTCGATGAGGTGCTCGAAGGTCTGCTTGTTCCAGCTGACGAAGCCCTCGGGCGGCTGCTTTTTCTTCACGCGACGCTGCTTTTTCGGGTCGTCGCCGGCCTTGAGCATCGCCTTGTGGTTCTCGATCTCATGCTCGGGGGCCAGCGCCACCACCATGCCCTCGGTGTCGAAGCCGGCCCGTCCCGCGCGGCCCACGATCTGGTGGAACTCGCGGGAGCGCAAACGGCGCATCTTGGTGCCGTCGAACTTGGTGAGCTGGGTGAGCACCACCGTGTGGATGGGCACGTTGATGCCCACGCCGAGCGTGTCGGTACCACAGATGACCGGGAGCAGCCCCTGCTGGGCGAGGCGTTCCACGAGCAGGCGGTAGCGCGGCAGCATGCCCGCATGGTGCACGCCCACGCCGGCGGCGAGCAGCCGCTGCAAGATCTTGCCGAAGGGGGTGGTGAACTTCGTGCCCTTCATGGCCTGCTTGATTTCCTCGCGCTGGGCCTTGTCCGACACGCCGTAGCTGGCCAGCGCCCGGGCGTTCTTCAGCGCCTCGTCCTGGGAGAAATGCACGATGTACATCGGTGCCTCGCCGGCGCGCAGACCCAGCTCCACGGTGGCTTCCAGGGTTTCGAAGGTGTAGTCGTAGGACAGCGGCACGGGGCGGGGCGCGTCCGTCACGAGGTCGACGGGCCGCCCGGTGCGCTCCTCCAGGGCGGCGGCGATGTCGCTCACGTCGCCGAGGGTGGCGCTCATCAGCAGGAACTGCGCGTTCGGCAGCGTGAGCAGCGGCACCTGCCAGGCCCAGCCGCGATCGGGGTCGGCGTAGAAGTGGAACTCGTCCATCACCACGCAGGCCACCTTCGACGCGGGCCCTTCGCGCAGGGCCTGGTTCGCGAGGATCTCCGCCGTGCAGCAGATGACCGGCGCCTCGGTGTTGATGGTGGAGTCCCCCGTGATCATGCCCACGTTCTCGCGGCCGAGGATGTCCACCATGTCGAAGAACTTCTCCGATACGAGCGCCTTGATGGGCGCCGTGTAGTAAGCGGTGCGCCCCGTGGCCACGGCCATGAAGCAGAGCCCCAAGGCCACCATGGACTTGCCGGAGCCCGTGGGCGTGCCCAGAATCACCGAGTCGCCCACGGCCAAGTCCATGAGCGCGTCCTCCTGGTGGGGCCACAGCTCCATGCCGCGGGCGTCCACCCATTCCAAGAATACCTCCAGCGCCTCGTCAGGCGTGAGCACGTCGCCCTCGCCGGTCTCGGCCCAGGGAAGGAGCCAACCCAGCGAGCCCGGCTCGAAGGGATCCACGGGGGCGATGGGGCTGTCGGCGTCGGCGCGGGCGGCGCGCTCGGCGGTTTTTGCGGCTTCGGCGGCGATGTCCTCGGGCGTCTCGTAGACGCCCTCTTCGGCAGCGGCGGAGTTCTTGGCGGTATCGGTCATGGGGTGTCCGTTCTGACGGCGCGATCGTTCGCCATCTATTATAAGTAAGACCCGCGCATCGAAGATGACGCATCGGCAGCGGTTCCCGTGGTGTAGTATAGGCGCTTACTGAAACAAGGAGCTGTTGGTGCGGAAGGCGGGTCGTGGGCAGGTTGGAGCCTTGCAGATCCGCCGTTCCGGAAGCGGCGTCCAGCGCGCAGGGATGCGCTTATGAGAGTTAGGGTGCAACGTGAAAAAGGGAAATGTGGCGGCGCTTCTGCCCATCGGGGTATTCCTCGTGCTGTATCTGGGGCTCGGCATTCTGTTCGAGTACGGCATGGGCATTTCCATGGGGTTCTACAACATCCCCATCGTGGTGATCTTTTTGGTGGCGCTTCTGGTGGCGTGCTTCCAGAATCGCAGCCTTTCCTTTGACGACAAGCTCGTCGTCATGGGCCGAGGCATCGGGGACAAGACCATCGTCACCATGATCCTCATCTTCATGGCGGCCGGCGTGTTCGTTGGCACCGTGGGACGTGATTCCGCCGAGTCGGTGGCCTACCTCATGCTGTCGGTCATTCCCGCCGAGTACTCCGTGGCCGTTCTGTTCGTGGTGAGCTGCTTCGTATCGCTTTCGATGGGCACGTCGGTGGGCACCATCACGCTCATCACGCCTATCGCCGTGGCGGTGGCGGCGGCCTCGGGGTTCAGCCTGCCGCTGTGTGTGGCCTCGGTCATGGGCGGTGCCATGTTCGGCGACAACCTGTCGTTCATCTCCGACACCACCATTGCCGCCTGCCAGGGACAAGGTTGCCAAATGAAGGACAAGTTCCGGGAGAACTTCAAGATCGCTTTGCCGGCGGCGCTGGTGACGCTGGTGATCATTCTGGTGCTGTCGCTGGGCACCGACATCTCCGGCACGGTGCAAAACGATTACAACCTGCTGGAGCTCATCCCGTACCTCATCGTTCTTGTGGGCGGCATTGTGGGCATCAACGTGTTCATCGTGCTTTTGCTCGGCATTCTGTCCGGCTCTATCATTGTGGTGGCCGAGGGCGCCGTGGCCGCCACCGATCTGCTCGGCAACATGGGCACCGGCGCCGCCGGCATGTTCGAGACGACTATGGTGGCGGTGCTCGTGAGTGCCATCTGCGCGCTCATTCGCGAGAACGGCGGCTTCGTGGCTCTGTTGAACGGCATCAAGCGCCTGTTCCGCAGCCGGAAGGGCGGCCAGCTCGGCATGGGGCTGCTCGTGGGCGCCATGGACATCGCCACCGCTAACAACACCGTGGCCATCGTGATGGCGAACCCCATCGCCCACGAGATGGCCGAGACGTACAACGTTTCAAGGCGCAAGACGGCCTCCATCCTGGACACGTTCTCCTGCGTGTTCCAGGGAGTCATCCCCTACGGCGCCCAGATGCTCGTGGCCATCTCGGCCTGCACGGAGCTGGGCTTTCAGGTGTCGGCCTTCCAGATCATGCCGTTTCTGTTCTACCCGTTCTTCCTTCTGATAAGCTCGCTCGTGTTCATCTTCTTCGTGCCGGATGACCGCGGCTACGTACCCGACCATGCCGCCGCCCGCATGGAGGCGACGGTTGGCGCGGCGGAGGGGGCTGCGGGCGACAAGTAGGCCGGTCGGGTGTCGATGGGGCTTCGGCTGCCAGAGCAGAGCCTGGCGAAATTTCGGCAATGAGCGGCGTAGCCTGTCGTCGGTAGGGTGGGCGCCAGCCAGAGCACCGGGCAGCTGAAGCGTCTACCACTCTTCCAGCTCGTAATAGCGTTTGAGGGCCACGCCTGCGGGGGTCACTTCGAAATCGGCCTGCCACAGCTCCACGCCGGCGGCGCGGCAGGCGTCCACTGTGGCGAGCACCTCCTCGTAGGTGGTGCCGTGGTAGAAGCGGAACCCGAAGTTGTCGTAGTAGAGACAGTAGAGGATGGCGGCCCGTTCGTGGTCGGCCAGCGATGCGGCCAACTCGCGCAAATGGCGCAGGGAGCGTTCGGTGGAGCTGAAGGGCGCTTCGGGTAGGCGCGGCACGTAAGGCGGGATGTCCGTCTGCATCTGCACGAGCGGCGTCTTCACTTCCAAATACAAGTCGTCGTTCACGAGGAAATCGAGGCGCGAGTCGCC
>OLNI01001497.1_pt1 | contig 12259 bp, 6 predicted proteins | sample 1672921 | NCBI WGS metagenome assembly OLNI01 (sample SAMEA3136737, study PRJEB25190) | human gut metagenome | biome: human gut; feature: human-associated habitat; material: faeces | place: Austria | collected 2013 | reverse complement strand
CCGGCCAAAGGCGCGATGCGGCTGGAGAGCAGGGCGATGACGATAGCGCTGCCGGCGAGCACCACATCGTAGGCGAACTGGCCGGCGGTGCCGCTGACGGGCATGGGCACCGAGGGATTCGCATAGGTGAGCGACACCCAGGCGCGCCACAGGGCAAAGCCGAGGAAGGCTTGGGGCATATCGAGCAAACGCATGAGTGAGTGCTTTGGTGCAGCTTCATTGTGGGCCATGGCGTTACCCCCTCTTGTCCGCCTTTGGCTGCAAGGGTCGTGCTTTCGCGGCATCAACAGCGACCATTATAACGTGACGGGTTCTCTGCGAGGGCGAATGGCCGTGGCCGCAGCTGGTGCTCTCGTTGCGAGAAGAGTGCGGGGCACGTCGGCAACCGCTCAGAAACGCGGAACGCTAGTGCCGATAAGATTGACGGTAGCGCTGGTGTTTCCCCAGGAAAACGGGATGTTTATGCCACCTGTTTACAAAGATAAACAGCGAAAGTGCTGCGCGGTAGATGTGCGGTGGAGCTCGAGCGGGCATAGTGGGGGCCAGCAAAGCCGCTCGGCACCGCGAAGTCGCAAGGAGCGCTCGGGGCCGGCGGAAGGGAAAAGAGAACACATAGGAGGGTTCCCATGAACAAGATCGCCAACACGCATGTCGCCAGTTCCACCGCCGGCTCGCTCAGCCGCCGTAGCCTGTTCAAGCTCGGCGGGCTCGCTACGGCCGTCGCTGCCGGAGCTTCGCTGACCGGGTGCGCGCCTCAGCCGAAGAGCGCGTCTTTGGCCGATACCGGCTCGGGCGCGGCGGGCGCCGCCGATGGCACGCCCAGCTTCCTCATTGCCCCCGAGCCCATCACGGAGTTCGACGAGACGCGCGACTTTGAAGTCGTTGTGGTGGGCGCAGGCGTTTCCGGCATGGCCGCCGCCATGTCCGCCGCCGAAGCTGGTGCCAAGATCGCTTGCGTGCAGCGGGAAGCCACGCCCTCTTCCCAGGGCAACATGGCCGCCGGCGTCGATTTGAACCAGACGAGTGAAGCAGGCAAGCAGGCCCTTATCAGCTATCTCATCAAGTTGGCCGACCACCGCAGCAACCGCGCTCTTCTGGAAGCCTGGGCCGACAACTCCTTCGAGGCGCTGTCCTGGTTCCGCGAGGCCGCGTCCGCCGGCGGCATCGAGGTGAATCCCGACGAGCCCCAGGCCGACCGCGTGCTGCACATCAACGGCTACGACGTGTACCTGCACGCCAACACCTACTTCCGCATCGGCCACGACGAGGTCGTGAAGGCCATTGCCCCCATTGCCGAAACCGCGGGGGTGGAGTTCTTCTTCAGATGCCCGGCGCGTCAGCTCGTTACCGACGAGTCCGGCCGCGTGACCGGCGTGGTGTGCGAGGAGGACGGCAAGAATGTGCTGTTCAATGCCAGCAAGGGCGTCATCTTGGCCACGGGCGACTACCAGTGCGACCCGGAGATGGTGGCCTACTACTGCCCCGACATCAAGGAGTTCCCGCCCTGCCAGATCAACCGCACCGGCGATGGCCACAAGATGGGCGTGTGGGCTGGCGGCGAGATTGAGCCGACGACGCACACGAAGATGATCCACGATGCCCGCGTGGGCCGCGTGGACACGCCGCATCTGCTCGTGAATGCCAAGGGCGAGCGCTTCATGTGCGAGGGCCCCATGCAGGGCTACCTGAACAATTATGTGCGCGAGTATATCCACGAGGCCGATGGCGATGCTAAAGCAGGCAACCTGTACACCATCGTGGACGCGAAGTGGCAGGACCAGATTGCGGAGTGGAAGGCCATCGACCCGGAGATCGACGCCTCGAACTGCAAGTGGTTCTACGAGGGCAACACCATCGAGGAGGCCTGCGCCGCCATGGCCGCCGATACGGAATCGGGCGCCTACGAGTTGGACGCCGCAGCCGTGCAGAAAACGGTGGATCGCTACAACGAGCTTTGCGCCAAGGGCTCCGATGACGACTTCGGCAAGAACTCCACGTTCATGCGCGCCATCGACACCCCGCCGTTCATCGTGGTGCCCCACGAGTTCGGTATGGGACTTTCGGCCATCATCGGCGGCCTGCTCATTAACGCCGACAACCAAGTGCTGAAAGCTGACGAGCACACGCCCATCGACGGCCTGTTCGCCGTGGGCAACGTGTCCGGCTGCTTCTACGGCGGCGTCGACTACCCGATGGACGTGCTGGGGCTTTCCATCGGCCGCGCCATCACCGGCGGCTATCTCGCCGGCAAGCACGTAGCGAGCCTGTAGCGACGTTTCCATACCCACACCCTCCCCTCGAGAGCCCGCCGACACGCGGGCTCTCGTTTCTCTTACAACAATGAAAGTCGATTCGTAAGGCGTGGGGGCGGAGAAGGGGCTATACTGGCAGCATGACATTTCGAAACAGGAGGTATCTCCCATGACTGACCAGCAGAATCCCTTCAGCAATATGCCCGAGCCGCCCGCCGCGCCCGATCCGGCCCAGGCTTTCGACAACGCGCAGGGCCAGGCCGCGCAGTCCTACGACGCCGACCAAACCGCTCAGCAGGCTTACGATCCCTACCAGGCCCAGGCGCAGCAACCCTACGGCGCCGGCCAGGGCTATGACCCCTATCAGGCTCAGCAACCCTACCAGCAGCCCTACCAGGCCACCTACGAGCAGCCGCAACCGGCCTATCAGCAGGTGTACGCCCAACCGGTGGCTCCGGCGGCGCCGACGGCCCTGTATCCCATGACCGACACCGATCGCAACCTGCGTCTGGTGGCGTTCATCTTCTGCATCCTGTCGCTGGTGGGCTCGTGTTGGCTCATCATTCCGCTGGCGTGGATGATCCCCATGTCGGTCATCTCCTGGGGCATCTACAAGGGCACCAAGGCCAACACCGTCGCCTTCGGCGTGTGCACCCTCATCTTCTGCTCGCTGGTGGCCGGCATCTTGCTGCTGTGCTCGAACAAGGATCGGTAAGGCGCTCTCTGCAGAGCTTGTCAGTTCGCAAGCTGGTGAGTCTGGGTGTCCTGGCATTTTGTGCGCACAGCTTCGTAGCCCACGATTTCGCGCGTGCGCAGCTTCGCGGCCTGCAAACTGCGTAGTCTTGTGATTTTGAAAACGCGTCGTCGCCAAACACGTGGCCGCTCAAAGGCGCGCCGGGCTAGCAGCCCCGGTGCGCCTTATTTTGTTCCACGTCTCTTTCGTTTCCACGGTCTCCGCCGTTTCCGTGACAAAACAAGGCCTTCTCGTGCACAAAAATCGACTTATATAGACATTCGGGGATGCGGAAAGGGAGAAAGAACGCTATATAAGCCTCAAAATGTGCTCCCCGCTGTTTCAAAAGTCTATATAAGTCGATTTTCGTGCACGAAGCTCCCTCATTTTGTCACCGTTGGAGCTGGGTCGGCAGCGCGCTGGGCAGGTTTCTCCAACGAGTGCGGAAAGATTTTCCGAGTACTTCATCTACCTATGGATTTGGCCGCACGGCCGATGCAGGTTTGGAAGCGCTCGCTGCGCTACGCGGCCTTCGGGGGCTTGATGAAGAAGGAAACCGCCAGGGCCGCGATGGCCACGGCGAAGAAGACCCAGAAGGCGCCGAGGTAGCTGCCCGATCCCATTTGCGAGAGGGCGAGAATCTGCGGACCTACGATGGCGGCCGGGATCATCTGGCAGGTGGCGATGGCGTAGTTGATGCCGTAGTACTTCGGCCCAAAGAAGGTGCCCACCATGGCCGACATCGAGCACATATTCCCGCCGTACATGAGGCCGAGCAGCATAAAGCCAGCTACGAGCAGCGGGAAATTGCCGCCCATCATGGCGAAGGCGCAGCAGAGCATGCCCGCGGCGAAGGCCACGGCGATCCAAGTGAGGCACACGCGATAGCCGAACTTATCCCAGATGAATCCGTTGATGAGGCGCCCGAGTCCGTTCATGGCTGACACGCTGCCCATGGCCGCGGTAGCCAGCATAAGCGCCTCGGCCTCGGGCAGCGCGGCGCTGACGCCCGCGCCAGCCGCCGCGCCGCTCGCTCCCGCTCCCGCGCCTGCGCCCATGAGCAACTCCATGGCCGCCGGCACTGCCTGGCTGATGAGCGCCAGACCGCCGCAGGTGACGAGCATCAGATACACCATGAACACCCAGAACGTGGGCGTGCGCACCATTTGGGAGCCGGTCATGTCGACAGCTGCCACGGTGGCGTTCTGCCGCGCTTTCTCTAGAAGAGGGCGAACATACTCTGGCGTTGGCAGCTTCATGATGAAGGCGCCCGCCCCCACCAGCACGACGAAAACGGCCCCCAGCGCGCCGAAGGTCATGCGCCATCCGAGCGCGCCCAGCATCGTAGTGACAACGGGGGACAGCAGCATGGTGCCGCCGCCGAAGCCCATGAGCATGGCACCGGAGGCCAGGCCCTGCTTGTCGGGGAACCATTTCAGCGTGACGGACATGACCACATCGGTGCCAAGGCCCACGCCGGCTCCCACCAACACGCCGTAGGTGGCGTAAATGAAGGGCAGCGATTCCGTGAAGGCCGAAGCGATAAGTCCCAGTCCCAGGCAGGCGGCCGTGATGAGCATGACCGTGCGCGGGGACGTGCGCTCTTCCAGTGCGCCCGCTACGAGCATGCCGGCGCAGAAGGTGATGATGGAGAGCGTGAACACCACCGAGGTGGCCGAGCGATCCCAGCCGAATTCCGCCTCCAGCGGGTCGACGAACAGCGACCAGGCATAGATGAGCCCGAAGAACATGAGCAGGACGAAGGCGACGAAGAAGTACAGCAGACGGTGCGGCGTTGTTTGAGTCGCTGTGGCGTGCGTCTGCGATGTTGCATGGGACATGGCTCCCCCTTGGAATTGCGTGGGTCGGGATTCCAGTGCCAGCCACTGCTCAGTCTATCAACTGCACAAAAAAGAGCAAGAGGAAAATGGTGCAGCAACAGCTTAAAAAGCTAGCCGCAAAATCACATCCTTTACGTAAATAGGGTTATTTTGCGGCTATTACTATAATGAAAAGCGATAAATTCGGGAAGAAGGTAGCCACAAATGAACGGTTGTCACGGCAAAACCGTTCATTTGTGGCTTAAGGCCGAGGAAGGGGACGCGTATCCTCGCGGAGTTACCCCAGTGCGCACGCTTTTGCAAGGAGTTGCCCTGTGCGTTCATTCTTGCAAAGAGCCAGTTGCGAAGCGGAGCTTACCCCTCGACAGCGAGAAATCGTCCCTGCTGACGGCCCTGGGAAACACCCAGCTAGAACTTAGAAAATCAGCGGAAAACTAATCTATAACGGCGCAGCAACGAAAACCGCCCCCGTCGCCAAAACGCCGAGCAAGAGCGCAGGATATATCACGAATCCGCGAGTTCGTGCGTTGAAGCTCGCCCGCGGGACGGCTCAAGGGAGTTGTCCGCAAGGCCGCCCGCCCCGGCGCACCCTGGAAAGGAAGACGACAATGGTCACTCAAGAGCAGCAATCAATTATCGATCACGCTCAGCTGCAGAAGATCAACGGCTGGCAGCATATCAAGGTGAAGGGCACCCCCTACGAGTGCGGCTTCCAGGAGGGCTACCTTCTGGCCGACGAGTACCAAGACGCCCTGCGCGTGTACAAGTTCATGACCCTGGAAACCTTCGGCATGACCTACGAGTGGTTCGCCGAGCAGGCGCTGAAGTTGCACTGCGACAAGATTCCCACCCGCTGGCTCGAAGAGCTGCGCGGCATGGCCGAGGGCCTGACGGCGGCGGGCATTCCCACCACCACCGACGACATGATCGCCTGGAACGACTGGATGGAGATCACCGGCTACTGGTGGCCCCAGAACGCCGGCAAGGTCATGAGCCGCCCGCTCATGAAGACCCACCGCAAAGAGCACTGCTCCGCCATCGTGGCCACCGGCTCAGCCACGGTGGACGGCAAGCCCTACCTGGGCCACGAGAGCTTCGACGAGTTCTGGAGCGGCCAGTACTTCAACGTTTGCAAGCGCGTGGAACCCGACGACGGCTACGCCTTCATCATGCAGGCCTCGGCGCCGTGCATGCTGTCGTCCATGACCGACTTCTATGTGACCGCCGCGGGCCTGAACATCACCGAGACCACGCTCGCCGGCTTCGACCGCTACGACGATGCGGGCATGCCCGAGTGGGTGCGCATCCGTGACGCCGTGCAGTACGCGGCCACCATCGACGAGTTCGTCGAGCGCCTGAACAAAGGCAACAACGGCGGCTACGCCAACGCCTGGCTCATCGCCGATCACAATACCGGCGAGATCGCCCGCTTCGAGCAGGGCTTGGAATTCACGAGCCTCGAGCGCACCTTCGACGGCGCGTACTTCGGTTGCAACGCTGTGTTCGATCCGCGCATCCGCAACCTGGAGTGCAAGGACAACGGCTTCAACGACCCGCGCCAGCAGACCGGTGCCCGTCGCCAGCGCTGGATGGAACTCATCGATCAGTACTACGGCAAGATCGACCTGGAAGTCGTGAAGAAGATGCTCGCCGACACCTATGACGTGTACCTCGGCTACAACTGCCCGTCGAGCCGCGACATCTGTGCCCACTACGACGTGGATCCGCAGTACTACGCCGACGACCCCGATGCCGTGTGGAACATCCCGTTCTACCCGGCCGGCTCCTGCGACGCCAAGGCCGCTGGCCCCGACGACGTGAAGCACCTGAAGATGTGGGGCCGCTACGGCCGCGCCGACGGCGTGGAGTTCGTGGCGAAAGACTTCATGGACCAGCACCCGCTGTGGAAGTGGATGGACGGCTACCTGGAAGATCGCCCGACTCAGCCCTGGACGCTCTTCGACTAAAGGGAATTCGAACCGGCGCTTTTCCACGGCGCCGCGTTCCTTCCATATAGATCAACGCTAACCAATCGAGGATAAGGAGCATAGATTATGGAAATCTCAAAGGAACAAATCGCGAAGATGGCCGAGTCTTACAAGAAGGCCGAAACCCAGCACGTGGCCCAGCGCGCGGTGACCAAGAACGGCATTCTGGAGTCGGCGGAAAGCGTGGAGGTGCTCAAGCGCATGAGCCCCAAGAACTTCGCGTTTTCCATCGACGTGGACGACCAGGCCGTGGCCAACCAGAAGATGTCGGGCCGCTGCTGGATGTTCGCCTGCCTGAACGTGCTGCGCTTCCACATTGAGAAGGAGCTGGATCTGCCGAAGGGCACCTTCGAGTTGTCCCAGGCCTACCTGGCGTTCTTCAACAAGCTTGAGCGCGCTGCTTGGTTCCTCGAGCACGCGGTGGCCACGGCTGACAAGCCGTTGGGTGACCGCGAGGTCGACTGGCTGTTCACGACGCCCATGGCCGACGGCGGCGACTGGGATATGGTGTGCGCCCTGGTGAAGAAGTACGGCGTGGTGCCGCACGAGGCCCAGGCCGAGACCCACTGCACCAACAACACCGCCGAGCTGAACACGGTGCTCTCGCACCTGCTGCGCCAGGACGCCCTGAAGCTGCGCACCATGGCCCAGGAGGACAAGGACACTGCGTCCGTCCAGGAGGAAATGCTCAACGAGGTGTACCGCGTGCTGGCCGTGTGCTTCGGTGAGCCGGTGCAGAAGTTCGACTTCACCTACAACGATGCCAAGGGCCACTACCATGCTGACCTCGGCATCACCCCGTTGGAGTTCCTGAAGAAGTACGTGCCCATCAACTTGGACGACTACATTGGCGTCATCAACGTGCCCGGCGACGACAAGCCCTACGGCCGCATGTACGCCATCCAGGATTCCGACCAGATTCCCGAGCGTCGCAACCTGTACCTGAACGTGCCGATGGAGGAGCTGAAGGGCTACGTCATCGACTCCCTGAAGGACGGCGAGCCCGTTTGGTTCGGCTCCGACGTGCTGCAGCACTGCGACCGCAACGCCGGTGTCATGGACTTCGACCTGTACGACCTCGAGGCCATGTTCGGCGTGAAGTTCACCATGGACAAGGCCCAGCGCTTCGCCACCCACGAGAGCCTGCCGACCCACGCCATGACCATCGCCGGCGTCGATATCAAGGACGGCAAGCCCACGAAGTGGAAGATCGAGAACTCCTGGGGCACCGAGAACCACGGCATGAAGACCGGCAACAACGGCTATTTCGTCTGCAGCGACGAGTGGTTCGACAACTTCGTCTACGAGGTGGCCATCCGCAAGGATCGCCTGAGCCCCGAGATGCAGAAGGCGCTGGACTCCGACCCCATCGTGTGGCCGTTCTGGAACACCTTCAATCCGGTTTCCGCCTAGGCGGCAATCGGGCGCCGGCCTCGGGGGTTCCGCACGGGATGCCCCAAGGCCGGCCCCTGCGGGCGGCTTTTGCGAGTCGCGCGCGGCAACTATCCGCTGTCCGGCGGGGTGCCTTTTCCGGGAATGACGTCCCGGGAAGGGGAGCCCGCCCCGCCGGGCCCTTTCGTGAGGGGTAACTATGAGCTCCCAAACTACAACTCATGCGGCCAAAGCGCCGGCGAAGGGCGCAGCGAAGGCCAGCAGTGGAACCTATATCAGCCTGATGGCTCTGGTCATGATGAACGTGACCATCATCGGCAGCGTCGCCAACGACGTCCAGCAGGCTTATTACGGGCTGTCCTCCGTCACGCTCTTCATCATCGGCGCCCTGGTGTTCTTCCTGCCCACCGGTTTGGTGGCGGCCGAGCTGGCTTCCGGCTGGGGCCAGCGCGGCGGCATCTTCCGCTGGGTCGGCGAGGCTATGGGCCCTGGGCTGGCATTTACGTGCCTGCTCATTCTGTGGTTCCAGACCTCCATCAACTTCGGTATGGGCGTTGCATCGGCATCGGCCACCATCGGCTTCTACACACCCGATTGGGACTGGGCCGTGCAGTTCATGAACCATCCGGAGAACCAGTTCTTCATCATTTTGGCGTGGCTGGCCTACTACTGGGGCCTGACCTTCCTGTCCACCAAGGGCGTGAAGGCCTTCGCCCGCCTGACCAAGTACGGCGTCATCATCGGCACGTTCATCCCGCTGGCGTTCATCGTCATCTTCACGGTGGTATGGCTCGCCCAGGGCAACGTGTCCAATGTGACTCCCACGCCCGAGGCGTTCAATCCCTTCGCTGATGGCTTCAGCCTCACTAACCTGGCCCTGGCCGCCGGCGTGTTCTTCAGCTTCGCCGGCATCGATATGAACGCCGCCCACATCAAGCAGCTGAAGAAGCCGCAGAAGGAATTCCCGCTGTCCATCTTCATCGCCATGATCCTGACGCTGATCATCTTCATCGCTGGTACCGTGTGCATCGCCATCGTCACGCCGAAATCCGACATGAACTTGGTCTACGGCCTGTACCAGACCTATAAGATCCTCGGCGCCACGTTCAACTGCCCGTGGATTTACGTGGCCTTCGTGTGGGTCGGCCTCGGCGCTTCCATGGCGTCGCTCGTCACCAACATGGCAGGTCCCTCGTTCATGCTCGGCCAGGCCGGCCGCTCCGGCTTTTTGCCGAAGGTGCTGCAGAACTCCAATAAGCACGGCATGCCGAGCCGCCTTATGTACCTGCAGATGACGTTCATGACCCTCATTGCCTTCCTTTGCTTCCTCATTCCGAACATCGAGGGCTTCGTCGTGCTCATCACCCAGGCCATCACCATCCTCTACATGATGTACTACGTGCTCATGTTCATCTCGTTCTTGAAGTTGCGCCACGACCAGCCGAACCGTCCGCGCCTGTTCAAGGTGCCCGGCGGCAACGTGGGCGCGTGGCTTGTGGCCGGCCTTGGTCTTCTGGCCTGCCTGTTCGGCATTGTGCTGGCCATCATCCCGCCGGCCCAGGTGGCCGAGGAAGTGGGCAGCCCGGTGACCTACGTGGTGGTTATCGTGGCCATCATCGTTGTCACCTTCGCCATCTGCTTCGGCGTGTACCAGGCGTCCAAGCGCCATCATTGGGCTGATCCGAACAACGTGTTCGCGCCGTTCACTTGGCAGATCGAGGGCTTGAAGAAGCCCCAGAAGGTTCTGTCCAACGTGCCGTCCGAGCTGATGAGCGAGGGCCAGAACCCCATGGGCATGCCCATCAAGAAGCTGTGGAACCCCAACGAGCAGATCGTGCTTCCCGACGAGTACGTGCCGGGCAAGCATCATCCGTCCTCTCCGGCTATTGAGGCCGGCGACGATCCGGCGGCCATGAACCATCCGGTGAAGACCAGCGGCACGTCCATTGGCGCGCTGGGTGCCATTCCCTTAAGCCAGCCGGCGGTGATTTCGGAGAAAGCCGGTATCGGCACGTCGGCCACGGTGGGCCTGAAGAAGGCGGCTCCGGTGGAGGGTACCGAGCCGGTGCGGCTTGATACGAAAGTGCCGGCGGCCCCTGCTGATGAGGTGGCTGCCGAACCGGTGCCGCGCGACCCGGCGGCCGACGCCAAGCGAGCGGCTGCGGCTGAGGCGGCAGCCCTGACGGCCGAGAAGTCCTCGCAGGCCAAGGCCCATGCCGAGGCGGTGGCTGCCGAGGCGCTCGAGCAGCAGGTGGAAGCCGACAGCGACTTGGTGTCCGCTCGCCGCGAGGTGAAGGAGGCCAAGGCTGCGGCCGACCAGGCGCGCAAGGCTGCGCGCGGGGCTGGTGCCGAGACGGCTGCTGCGCCGGAGAAGGCTGCCGGCACCGCCTCCGATGCGGGCGCGACCAAGGGCGGCGATGCTGCCGACGGCGCTGCCGGTACTGCCGGTGCCGACGACGCCGGTGCTGCCAAGGGGTCTTCTAAGTAAGTGTTTCGGAAGGGGGCCGCGCCGCAGGATGTGCGGGCGGCGCGGCCCCCTCGAGGGTAAAAAGAGGTGTTCTCAATGAGTGCAAACGGAAAGACAAACGCGGGCGCGCCGCCGAAGGCTCCCGTAGCCGTAGCCACGGCCGCGTCCGGTGCGGCGAAGGGCGTCTCCGATGACGCCACGACCGCTCGCCTCTCCATGCCGGAAAACAACGGGAAGAAAGTGACGAAGCCGACCGTGGCCACCCAGCAGAACGCCGGCGACGACTTCAAGGCGACTCTTACCGTGAAGGACATGGTGGTATGGGGCCTCATCACCATGGTGCCTATCTCGCCCATGGCCGTTTACGGCGGCGTGTTCGCCGACTCCGGCGGCATGCCCACGCTCGCGTTCCTCATCGGGTTCGTGGCCGTGCTGTTCTCGGTGTTCTCCTTCGGCATCATGATTCAGCATTTCCCGTCTTCGGGCTCTATCTTCACCTATGTGAGCCACGTGTTCGGTAAGCTGCCCGGCTTCATCGCCGGCTGGCTGATGCTGTTGCAGTACTTGGTGAGTCCGGCGATGGTGTACCTCATCGCCGCTATCGCCATCCACAGTATGCTGCCGGATGTGCCGATTCTGGCTCTGTGCTTCGGGTTCCTCATTATTGTGGCCATCGTGTCGCTTATCGGCATGAAGACCGCCATGGTGGTGAACAAGGTGGCGCTGGTAGCCCAGCTGGCGATTCTCGCGCTGTTCGTCGTGTGCGGCGTGATGTTCGTCGTGCAGCATCCCGAGAGCGCGAATTTCTCGCCGACCAACCTGTTCAACCCCGCCAAGTTCGAGTTCGGCGGCACCATGTCCGCTGTGTCGCTGGCCGTGATGTCCTACGTGGGCTTCGGCGCCATCGCCACGCTGACCCAAGAGGCGAAGGACCCCAAGCACGGGCCGTCGCGCGCCATGATGGTGATGGCCATTCTGCTGTGCGTGCTGTACGCGCTGCAGTGCTTCATCGCCACCTGCATCGATCCGTCGGGTGCGGCCTTTGCCGGCAATACCGACAACGCGTTCTACGCCGTGGCCAAGATGGCCGCTGGTCCCTGGCTCATGGTGGTATGCGCCGTGGGCGTGGCCTTGGCTCAGGGCGTGTTCACCGCTATCGCGCAGCAGAATTCCATCGCCTTCGTCATGTTCACCATGGCCAATGGCGGTTGCCTGCCGAAGTTCATGGCCAAGATGAACAAGCGCACGAACTCGCCTTTGAACGCCGTCATCTTCATCATCGCCCTGTCCGTGGTGCTGACGCTGCTCTTCCATTTCAGCGGCATCGACATGAACACCGTGGTGAAGATCTCGAACTTTGGCGCGCTGTCCACCTACGTGATGCTGAACGTGTCGGTCATCGTGTTCTGCTGGTTCCAGCTGAAGCAGCGCAAGGGGGCCAAGTCCGTGTTCATGCACCTGGTGTTCCCGGCGCTCGGCGCGCTGGTGTGCTTTGCGATTCTGATGTCCGTGGGCACCGTGGCCCTGGTGACGGGCGTGGTGTTCATCCTCATCGGCATCGCCTACTACCTGGTGCTGACCCGCGT
>OLNI01001496.1_pt1 | contig 12289 bp, 10 predicted proteins | sample 1672921 | NCBI WGS metagenome assembly OLNI01 (sample SAMEA3136737, study PRJEB25190) | human gut metagenome | biome: human gut; feature: human-associated habitat; material: faeces | place: Austria | collected 2013 | reverse complement strand
GCGGCACGGGCGCAACCGGCCGCTGGAGGCCCTCGGGCGCGCCCGGGATGCGCGGCGCGGCGGCTGCTCCTTCAATCTCCTCCCCCTGGGTGGGAATGCGCAGGGTGAACACGGTGACGCCGCGCTCGCTTGCCGCCTCGATGTCGCCGTGGTGCGCCACGACGATTTCCCTGGCAATGGCGAGCCCCAGCCCCGCACCGCCCTTCTTCGACGAGCGCGCCCCGTCTTCGCGGTAGAACTTCTCGAAGATGGTCTCCAGATGGGCGTCGGATATCTCGCGTCCGCGGTTGGCTACGGTGATGGTGGTCGTGCGGGCGTCCTGGCGCGCGGCGATGGCGATGACGGAGTTCGCGTCGGCGTAGACCACGGCGTTGCGCAGCACGTTGCCCAGCGCCCGGGCGAGCTTGTCCGGGTCGATGAAGAACTGGCCGGCGCCGGCGGCGTCCACGGTGATGCGGATGTTGCGGGCGGCGGCCTCGGGGAAGAACGCCTCGGCCACCTGCTGGCAGAACAGGCGCACTCCCACAGTCTCCCGCTCGATGGGAATGGCTGACAGGTTGTAGCGGGTGATCTCGAAGAACTCGTTGATGAGGCTTTCGAGGCGCTCGGCCTTCGAATAGGCGATGTCGGCGTACTTGCGCAGGGTTTCACGGGGCAGATCGGTTGTCTCGTGCAGCAGGTCTAGGTAACCGAGCACCGAGGTGAGCGGCGTGCGGATGTCGTGGGCCAAGTAAGCCACCAGCTCGTTCTTGCGCTGCTCGGCGGCGTGGGCGGCGCGCTCGTCGGCCAGCGACTGCGAGCGGATAACCGCCAGCTCGTTGCGGGCGATGGACAGATCGGCCGGCAGCTCGATGGGGGCGTCCTTGTCGGCGAGCAAGCGGCCCACGGCCCCGGACAGCTCGTCGAAGTAGCGCAGCGACCGGTTCAGGGCCCGCAGGATGATGACGAGCCAGCCGGCCACGAAGACGAGTAGAGCCAGCGGGAGCTTGAACGACTTGACGAACGTGTAGGTGGCGACGTCGCGCATGCGGTAGACGCCGTCCTCGCCGTACTGGACTTGCCAGACGGGGTGGTCGTCGGAGACGCCCAGCGCCCGCGCCTCTTCGGCGGAGGTCAGGTCAAGCCAGGCGCTGTAGGCCTGCTCCTGGGATTGGCGAAAGGCGCTTTGCAGAAGGTCGTTTAACGTTGGCTGATCGTAGCCCAGGACGGCGGCGCTGACGAGAATCCGCGTGGCCACGTCCACCGTGGTCTCCGGCGGCATGAACGTTTGGGCCTCGGGCAGGGAAAGCCCCAGCTCCTGCAGGGATGCTGATACGCGCAGCGCCGCCATGGCATGGGCGGCGCTCGCCTCGTCGGTGAAAATGCCCTCGGCCGTCAGAATGGTCTGATAGGGAAGGAGGGGAACGGCCCAGAGGGTCTTGTCGTCCGGGGCGCCGTCGGTCTCGGCATCGAGGGGCGCCACGTCATCGATGAAGGCGCTCGTGTCGCCGATGGCCGCGGCGTTGGTGCCCGAGGCGACGGCCACATCCGCCCCGAGCTTCTCAGCCCGTTCCTTGGCGTAGGCCGCGGCCGCCTCGGCGTTCTCGGGCGAGTCGGCCATCATGCTTGCATACTCCGCCAGGGCGTCTTCCATCTCGTTCACTTCGCCTTGAACCTCGGCGATAGTGCCCGCATCGTTGGAGTAGCCGCTCTCGACGGCCTCGTTGACCCAGAGGTCGAAGAGGTTGGCATCGTCGAGCAGTCCCTGGTCGGTGAGGATCTGCTGGAACTGCTCGGAGGAATTCAGGGTGCGCCAGGACGAGGTTGAGTCGGCTACCCAGTTCGCGATCGAAGGCACCATGAAGGTCTCGATGGCCAGGCAGGCCAGGGCGAAGGCCCCGCTGAACAGCAGCAGGTTGCGAATGAGGCCGCCGAGCACGCGCCGGCGCAGGACGCGGGCCTGCTCGCTTTTAAGCGCCATGGCCGGTGTCGCCGGGCGCGCCGCGCAGCTTGTAGCCGACGCCCCAGGCGGTTTCGATGAACGTCGTGGAAGCGTCGATATCGGCGAGCTTCTTGCGCAGGCGGCGGATGTGCACCATGACCGTGTTGGCCGCCGCGTCGTCGAAGCGCTCGTGCCAGGCCCCTTCGAACAGATCGGCCGCCGAGACCGGTGAGCCGACCGACTGGGCCAGAATCGCCAGAATGGCGAACTCCTTGGGGGTGAGGTGCAAAGGCTCGCCGTGGAGCGTGGCTAGATGTGTGCGCAAGTCCACCTCGATGGCGCCGGCGGAAAGCAGGGTCGAGGAAGCCTGGGGCGCTGCTTGGCGTCGGCGTAGGCGCGCTTTCACGCGGGCCACCAATTCGCGGGGCCGGAAGGGCTTGGTGACGTAGTCCTCGGCGCCCAGGGTGAAGCCGACGACTTGGTCGGCCTCCTCGTCTTTCGCCGAGAGGAAGATGACGGGAATGTCCCGCATCTGGCGCATGCGAACGCAGAGTTCGAAGCCGTCGATGCCCGGCATCATGATATCCACGATGGCCAGGTCGAACGGCGTGCGGGCGAGCATGTCCAAGGCCGCCTGTCCGCTGTAGCAGGCCAGCGCGTCCATGCCCTCGGCCACGAGCAGGTTGACAACCAGATCGGCGATGGCCTGCTCGTCGTCCACCACCAGTATGTGCGCGCGTTTTTCCATAAGGGCTATTGTACGCGATTCGCCCCGGGTTTTGCCAACAGGCGTGCCATCCCGTGACAGCTTCAGGAAAAGTTAAGGTGCCCTGCCGGAAATGTCAGATTTCGCTATGGGACGCGTAAGCCGGCTCGTCGGTAAGGTGGAGGTGCAACGTAAGGAGAGATTTATGGACACTGCTGCCTACCGTTTCGACGAGGGAAACTTGTACGAAGGGGACGCGCCCTTAAGCTGCGCCGGAAGGGCGGGCGCTTCGGGCTCTTCGGGTGCTTCGAGGGTTGCCCCCAATCCCTACGGGCGGGACGCTTGGGCGCGGCCGCAGGGCGCGGGGAGTCGGTCGGCTCGTAGCGCGGGTTCGAAAACCGCCCAGGGTGCATCGCCGCAGCGGCGGCCGTCTCGCGGGTCGGCGCGGGCGTTCGCGGCTTCGGCTGCCGTGCCGGGCGTGGTGAGGGCCATGCTGGGCGGTCTGGCCCGCACGGGCCGCGCCGCGCGTGGCCGCCGCATTGGGCGACGGCGCTGGCATCTGTGGTCGGTGCTGAGCGTGGCGGCGCTCTCCATTTTCGTGCTGGTCGCTATCTTTCAAATGGCGAACCTGTACGTCGAAGGGCTGGGGCTTACGGGACCGGGCATCGCCTCGCCCACGGCGGATACCGCTCCGGCCGCCGCGGGCGCGGACGAGGCGGACGATCCTGCCAGCACCCCGCGTGACGAGTGGCGCGGCGGCCATCTGCCCTTCCTCTACCAGACCGATCCCCAGTACCGCGATGCGCCCTATGCCGGTACCACGGTGCGGGAGGCCGGCTGCGGGCCGACGAGCCTGGCCATGGTCTACATCGCGCTGACGGGGAAGACCGACAAGGATCCCGCCGCCATGGCCGCCTTCAGCGAGGCCGGCGGCTATGTGGAGGGGGGACTCACCGCCTGGCGCCTCATGACCGACGGCGCGGCCGAGCTGGGTCTTTCCTCCCATGAGGTGCCGGCGGACGCGGGGCGTCTTGCGGCGGAGCTCGCTGAGGGGCATCCCGTCATCTGCAGCGTGCGCCCCGGCGACTTCACGGACACGGGACACTTTCTCGTGGTGGCCGGCGTGGCCGACAACGGCGAGCTGGTCATCCACGACCCCAACAGCCCCGCCAACAGCGCCCGCACCTGGGACGTTCAGCGCGTGCTCGCCCAATGTGCCAACCTCTGGGCCTTCGAGCGGGTTTAACGGGGGCGGGACGGCGCGCTTCCAGGGTTTTCGCTTTTGGAGCAAAGCGCCTCCCTCTTTTTGGCAAGAATTTCGAGTTGTTAGACTTAGTCGAGCGAATGAGAGGGCGATCTCGCCATTTTGATGGCGGTTTTGCCTGAATTGCTGATTTGGAGCAGCTGGTTTTCTGCGCGCGAACTCTAACAACTCGAAATTCTTTCCCAAAACAAGAGGGTGCATTGTCGATGCCTTCGGAAACGCGCTGCATGACTGATTCGTCCATGCGTCCATGCGGTGGGAAGATCCATGCGCCTATGCGGCGGGAGCGATTCGCTCATTCGATGGGGTTCCCGCTTGGCCGTTGGCGTCCGTGCTAGGATGGAGCCAGTGATTCCGAACGATGAGGAGGCTTCCCGTGGATGCCTTTGTCCCCGAAGTCGCGCCGCCGCCCTTGCTCGAGTGCCGCGACCTCACTAAGCGCTATGGCGCCACGGTGGCGCTCGACCGCTTTACTGTCAGCTTGGCCGCCGGCCGCATCGTAGGGCTGCTCGGCCCGAACGGCTCGGGCAAGACCACGCTGCTGAAGATGATCGCCGGCGTGGCCCATCCGACGGCGGGCGACATTCGCGTGGCGGGCTATGAGGTGGGCCCGGAATCGAAGGCGGTCGTCTCCTACCTGCCCGAGCGGCCCTACTTCTCCCGTTCCATGCGCGTGCGCGAGATGATCGCCTTCTTCGCCGACTTCTACGAGGACTTCGACGCCGCCTTGGCCCGGGACATGCTCGCTCGGCTCGGCGTTCCCGAGGGCGCCCCGTGCGCGGCGCTTTCCAAGGGCACCGTTGAGAAGGTGCAGCTCACGCTCGTCATGGCCCGTCACGCGGCGCTGTATCTTTTGGACGAGCCCATCGGCGGCGTGGATCCGGCGGCCCGCGATTACATCCTGCAAACGGTTATTCGCGCCTATCGGCCGCAGTCGTCCATCATCCTTTCCACCCACCTCGTGCGCGACGTGGAGGCGTTTCTGGACGACTTCATCCTGCTGCGCTATGGCCAGATGCTTCTGCACGCGCCCGTGGCCTACGTGACCCAGGGGAAGGGCACGACGCTGGACGCGTTCTTCCGAGAGGAGTTCCGATGCTAGGAAAGCTCTTCGCCCAGGAAATGCGGGCGCTTGTGAAGCCTGCGGCCATCATGCTGGCCATTATGGTCGTCGCTGGCGTGGTGGGCATCGGCTGCATCGAGGCCACCGACGCCGTGAGCCGCGCGGCGGGATTCGCCTCCCGTTATGTCAACGAGGCGTCGGCCGCTTCCAACCTGACCGTGGTGCTCGTGATGGCGGCGCTGTTCTGCGCCTTTCTCGTGTGGGCCAGCCTCGTGGCGGTCTACGTGTTCATCGCCATGCGCTTCTATCGCACGATGTTCACCGACGAGGGCTATCTCACGCTCACGCTGCCGGTGCGCACGGGCGCGCTGGTGACGGCGAAATTCTGCGCCGCCTTCCTGCTGGCGGCGGTGTTTACGCTTGCGGCCTGCGCGCTCGCCTCATTGGCCGTGCTCGCGATCTCCGACGGCGATGGGGACATGGTGTCGGTGGTGCTGTCGCTTTTGGGCGGTTGGTCGGCGCTGACGGGCAGCGGTGGTGTGGCCTCGTCGGTCATAGGCGTGGCGAACGCGCTCGTGTCCGCCGCCTACACCGTGGGGCTGGCGTTCCTCTCGCTGACGCTGGGCGCATGGTGGGCGCGGCGGCATAAGGTGGCCGCGGCCGTGGCGCTGTATGTGGGAATTGGCTGGGTGATCTCTCTTCTGTTCTCTATCGTTGGCGTGCTGGCCATGATGGGCGACACGGGCACGGCATCGTTCATGCTCGGCACGGTGTCCGTCATGCAGACGGTGGTGAACCTTGCCGTGGCCGCGGGCGGCGTCGCCTTGTCCGCCTACCTCGTGCGCGCCAAGGTCGATCTGAGCTAGGGGAAAATTGCCGTCGCCTTAGCTGGCAGCTAATGAAACGGTTAACGAGAACGGATACCCTTCTTCCTTGTCCGTTAGGAATAGAGCGTTTAGAAGAAGGGAATCATCTATGGAAACGCAACCTCGCTCGGCCATGGCCGTGGCTTCTCTCGTATTGGGAATCGTGGCACTGGTCACTTCGATTCTGCCGATCATCAACAACCTCTCCTTCCTTTTGGCCATCCTCGGCATCGTCTTCGCCATCGTCGGGTTGGTGGGCATTTTGAAAGGGAAAAAGAGCGGTAAGGGCTTAGGCGTCGCCGGCCTCGTGCTGTCTGTGATCGCCTTCATCCTTGTGCTCGTGATGCAGAGCGCCTTCAGCGCCGCCCTCGACCAGGCCATGGAGGAGAGCGGGCTTGATACGGCGACGGCGCAAGGCGTAGCGGCCGGAGATTCCGGATCTGCGGCCGAGCCCCAGGCGGCCGAGCAGAGCGAGGCGACGCAGGCCGCTTACGGCGTCACCATCGACGACTGCCGCGTGACCGAGGACTATCAGGGAAATCCAGCTGCCGTGGTGACCTACACCTTCACGAACAACTCCGACGAGGCGACCAGCCCCGCAGTGGCGGTTCACGCCAAAGCTTTCCAGAACGGAACCGAGCTCGAGCTGGCTGTGGTCGCCGATGCCGAGGAGTCCGGCAAGTCGATGAACGAGGTGAAGCCTGGCTCCTCCATCACCTACGAGTCGGCTTACGAGCTCGCCGACATGAGCGATCTTACCGTCGAGGTGGAAGAGTTTTTCAGCTTCAGCGACGAGCTCATCGCCGAGCAGGCGTTCTCGCTGAGCTAGCGTGCCCGATGGCGCATGTCTCGGGCGCCCGTCTTCGAAGGCGGGCGCTCGGGGCGCTACAATAGGGGCTTCGTGATATGGGTCGAAGGAGAAAGAAGCGCGTGGAGGAACCGCTGACAGAGGACATGCTGGCCGAGCTCTTGGATGCGCCGGATCCGCGGGCGTTCATCAAGCGGCGCGAGGTGGGCGAGCGTAGTCTGGCGGAGTACCTGAACGCGCTTCTGGCGGAGAAGGGCCTGAAGCGTGCGGCCGTGGTGCGCGAGGCGGGCATCAACGAGACCTTCGGCTACCAGATATTCACCGGCGCCCGCCGCGCCTCCCGGGACAACTTGCTGAAGATCGCCTTCGCCATGGGATGCACGCTGCGCGAGGCGAACCGCCTTCTGCAGGCGGGAGGCGCCAACGAGCTGTACTGCAAGAATCGGCGGGATGCCATCGTCATCTTCGCCATCAGCCATGGCTACACGCTGCAGAAAACCGAGGAGGAGCTTTACCGGTTCGGCGAGGCGACCATCAGCTAACTTTGGTACCATGGCATCTATGGAAAACGACTCGCTTGCCGCATACCTCGCCGCTCTTGCCCGCGATGATTGCTATCGCGTCGATGAGGTGTTGAAGACGGCGCCCCACGAGACGACCGAAGTGGTGTACTTCGTGGGGGCCAATGCGGCGGAGCTCGGGCCGTTCGTCCGCAAGCGCATCGCGGTTGATGCGGCCATGGGGGATGCCTACGGCCACTTGTTCCGAGCGCAGCGCGCCGGGCGGCGTTTCCGGCATCTGCCGCGCATCTACGACGTCCATACCACCGGCGACGAGCTGGTGGTGGTCATGGAATACATCCAAGGGCGCACGCTGCGGGACGAGGTGTACGAGCGCGACGGATCGCTCGCCCTGGCGGCGCAGTGGTTCCCGCTCCTGTGCGACGGGGTGATGGAGCTGCACGAGCAGTTCTCGCCGCCGTTGATCCATCGCGATTTGAAGCCCACCAATATCGTGGTGAGCGATGCGGGCCTTACGATCATCGACTTCGGTATCGCCCGGGTCTTTCGCGAGGGGGCCGACGGGGACACGGCTCATTTCGGCACGCGCTGCTACGCGCCGCCCGAGCAGTTCGGCTACGGGCAGACCGACGAGCGCAGCGACGTGTACGCGTTGGGAATGCTGCTGTACTACCTGCTGGCCGAGCGCGATCCGTCGCCGTCGGTGGCCGCGGCGGGGTTTGCGGGGCCGGAAGTGCCTTCCGCGCTGCGCCCCGTGCTCCAGCGCGCCTGCGCCTTCGATCCATCGGCCCGCTTCCAGACGGTGCGCGACCTGAAGGCGGCGTTTCTCGCGGCCCTTCCCGCTTGGGAGGGCGGCCCAAGGCGCGCCCCTACAGAGGAGGGGCCGGGAGATCCCGTCCCCGTAGGGGGCGACCTTGGTCGCCCCTGGGTCGCAAGCGCGGGCGATGCCGGGCTCCCTCCCTCCGGAGGGGGCGACCTTGGTCGCCCCTGGGTCGCGACGACGACGTGCGCCGCGGCTCCGGCGGACAACGAGCCGCACGGTACGATCACTTCCCGGATACGAAGTGCTTTCTCGACGCTCTCCTCAGGCGAAGTGGCGGGTATCGTGGTCGACGTCGCCCTCTTGGTGGTGTGGCTGCTGTTCATAGCGGTTCTCATCGCCATGCCTTTCGCGCCTGACGAGCCTTACGCCACTTGGCCGTTCTGGCTGCTCGCCTTTCAGTATTGGACGTTCGGTATTCCGTTCTTCACGGGCTTTCTTTTCATTTTGACCGACGTCCGCGTTTTACGTCGGGCGGCTCCGAGGCTTCGCCTTCTGCAGGGAGCTCGTTTGCGAATCTTGGGTATCGCGCTGGTTGTCGTGGGCGTGTTGGCCGTGGGCGTGACGATGGCGATCGCGAACGCCATGGGACTTCCAACTCATCCGTAGGGGGGACCTCGGTCGCCCCTCGCAAGAGGGATAACCTTGCCTGATGAGGGCTGACCAGGGTCAGCCCCTACGGGATGTGGCTGTGCGACGCTAACCTTCCCAGCGGGTTTCCCAGAAGGCGACGGCGCTGGCGGCGGCGACATTCAGGGAATCGACCCCATGGTGCATGGGGATGCGCACGGTCCAGTCGCAGGCGGCGATGGTGGAGGCGGCCAGGCCGTCGCCTTCCGTGCCCAGTACGAGGGCCAGCTTGTCGGCCGCCTTCAGGCGTGTATCGGCGATGGAAAGCGCGTTGTCGGCTAGAGCCAGGGCGGCTGTGACAAAGCCGGCCTCGCGCAGGTGCGCCACGCCCTCGTACGCCCAATCGCGCGCGCTGCCGATGCGGGCCCAGGGCACCTGGAACACCGTGCCCATGGAAACGCGCGACGCGCGGCGAAACAGCGGGTCGTGGCAGGCCGGCGTGAGCAGCACCGCATCGATGCCGAGGGCGGCGGCGCTGCGGAAGATAGCCCCGATGTTGGTGTAGTTCGTGACGTCCTCCAGCACGGCGACGCGGTGGGAGTCGGCGAGTAGGGCGGCCAGGTCGGGCTCGGGCGGCCGGTGAAAGGCGGCCAAGGGCCCGCGGGTCACCTCGTAGCCGGTGATGGAGCGCATCTCCTCCGAGGAGACCACAGCCACGGGGGCGGCCGGATTGGCCGCGCACACCTTTTCCAAGAGCACTTCGGAGGCGGCGAGCCAGCGCCGGTCGGTGAGCAAAGCGAAGGGGACGCACCCGGCGTTAAGGGCGCGGTCGATGACGTTCACGGACTCCGCGACGAACAGGCCCGACGCCAAGCGTTCCGGCGCGCCCTCCGGGTCGATGGCGCGGGCCAGGCCCACGAGCTGCTTGGGGTCGCGCAGCTGCCCGTCGGTCATGGACGAGAACGGCGCCAGATGCGGGTCGCCCCCCGCCATGAAAGATGTTTGCGACTTGTTCATGGGCCCTAGTATACGTTAGTGCGGCGTCTTCCGCAGCATGGCGGCCGGCGCGGGCGGCAGATAGCGGGCCGGATACACGATGATGCCGGCCTTCCCGAGGCGCGAAAGCGCGGCCATAATCAGCACCGGCATGCCGTAGCAGACGAGCGCCGCCCCCGCGGCCGCCATCCACGGTGCTGCCGCGACGGAGATGCCGGCCACCTTCCAAAGATGGAAGTACAGGGCGAGGCAGATGCCATGGAAGAGCCAGATGGCCATGGTGTAGCGGGTCACGAAGCCGTAGAAGCGGTTCTGCCGCCCGCTGCGGAACACGGTGGAGAACAGGGAGGCCGCCCACAGCACGCCGAGCGCGTCCAGAAAGGCGTGGGACGTCTCGCCGGTCCAGCCGGCGTAGAAGGCGATCACGCTGGTGGCCACCCACAGGGCGCCGAGGGCCCAGGCTTTCTCGGATCCGCGCACGAGGGGCAGGCCCCGGTAGAGCGCCATGGCCATGCCGCCGGCAACCCAGATCCAGTTCTCGGCCACGGAGGTGACGGCGTAGGGGAGGCGCTCGGCGACTCCTGCGGTGGCGGGCAGTGAAACGAGCGCCACGATGGCCGCTTTCGCCGCGAGGGCGGCGAGGAGAAGGCCGCTGGCGTTGCGGCGGCTTTTCACCGTGGGGGTGATGGCGTAAATGATGAGGCAGGTATAGAAGTAGCCGACGGGAATGACGGGCTCGATGAAGAGCGCGCGGAGGAGATCGGCGACCGACAGAGGCGGCTTCGCGCCGACGGCCGAGTTCGTGAGCAGCACGAGCACGGTGAACGCCGCGAAGGGGATGCCCATGAGCGCCAGCTCGCGGCGGAGGTTCTGGCCCCAGGCGCGAGGGGTGCGCGTCGTGCGGTAGCGCTGGTAGAGAAAGCCCAGGCAGAAGTAGAAAATCGGCAGCTGGAAGGGAACGAGGTACTCGAGAATCCACCGACTGGCGGTCGAGGGGGTGAAAAGGCCCTGGGCGCTGCAGGTGGTGATGAGGGTGCCGAAGGCGATGAGGAGGGACGCGGTGGCTTCCACGTTGTGCGTCCAGACGTCCTTGGGGCCGCCGGAGCCGTGGCCGTGCATCTCGCCTTCGGGGACGTCGGGCGTCTTTCGAGAGCGGCTTCCCGCAAATGTTGCCGAGTCTTTCGGGCGGCCGTCAGGGGAGGCGGTCGTTGCGCTTTCGAGTTGCGGCGATGCAGGGCACGCTATGTCGGCGAAGTTGCTCATGGGTTCACGGTAGCACGCGGGCACCACGACGAAGGCGGCGCGCGGGCGCCTGTTTCCCCAATGATGACCTCTCGCGGACGCGCCTGCGAGTGCCGGCGCCGCCTACCAGATGTGCGGGCGCGCTAGCGAACGGCGCTGGCTATGGCCGTCCTCCCTCCTGCCTGCCGTGGCGCAGGGCCGCCCTGCTGCGGAGGGTCGTGGGGCTGCCAGCGGGACGGTCGGGATCTCCGCGCTCTTGCTCGCTGCCAGGGTTTTGCGCGGGGAGGCCCGTCGCCGGGTCGTCGGAGCCGCCCCCGGGCAAGCAGGTATTTTGGCCGCAGAGGGCGCATCCGGGGCGCGCGGCGCCTCGGCCGTCGGGCGGTGTCGTTTGGTTGCTGCGGCAGCAGGGAGTGTCGCGACGGCCGCCGTCGCTCCGGTCGTCGTTGCGCTCGTCGGCCAGGATGACACGCTCGAAATCGCGCCGATTGCTGACATAGGCCTTCCGGAAGATATTCGTGGCATGGAATTGCACCGTGCGCACGGCCAGGTGCCGCTCGGCGGCGATGGTCGCATAGCTTTGATGCTGCAGGATGAGCTTGGCAATGGGCATCTCCTTGGGCGTGAGGCCCAGACTGTCCAGCTCTCCCTGGATCTGCTCGGCACGGGTGACGCGGCGCATTTGCTGCGTGCGCAGGCTTCTCTCCCGCAAGGCCAGCATCATGCCGAGTGCCGCCAGGGCGCAGGCCGCTGCCAAGGATCCGAACACGAGGGTCGACTGGTCGAGGTTCGCCGGCGCTGGCGCTCCGGCGGCGAACGAAACGGCAGCGCCGATGAGCACGAGAGCTAGCCCGAAGGAAGCCACGGCGCCTGCGAACAGGAGCGCGCCCGTCCGGTCGGTGCGCTCGCCGGTGTTTTCGCGGTTGAGCGGGGAGGGATGGAGGATGGGCGGGATCAGACCGCCGGGGTGGGCAGCTTTCAGCATGATAGTATCCTTTTGTCGGAAGGGGGAGACCCTTCGGTTGGTGGGCGCATCCGTGATGAGGCAAGGACGTCCGTGCGCCGCGGGTTGTGCCGCAGTGCGCCTGAGCGCCAGGAAGAGGGCGAGGCCTGTTGAGTTGAAAGCTGCGTTTGCCGGGCCGGAAAAACATTTCGCTTCCGGTCTCTCGCGGGTGTCCCATGATACCCCAATGGAACTGACATCGTTGGTAAAAGTGCGATCTTCGATAGTTTTATTACCACGATGCTTGGTGTTCGTTGGCGCATCGTTGCTTTCGAAAAGAGGATTTGAGCAGGGAAAACGAACCTACTTGCTATGTTGTATCTGACATGAAATCGGCTACGTGCACAAGCCATGGTGGAATGGGCGGCACGCGCGACACGACGGGTTGTGTCGCGCGCTGCGAACGCTGGGCTGGCCGGCGCCTCGGTAGACCAAAGTGACAAACGTGGACTTTCTCCGTAGGAATCCTGACGATTCGCAGTGCCGTGATAGCATTTCCGAGGCTCGAAAGA
>OLNI01001477.1_pt1 | contig 12443 bp, 9 predicted proteins | sample 1672921 | NCBI WGS metagenome assembly OLNI01 (sample SAMEA3136737, study PRJEB25190) | human gut metagenome | biome: human gut; feature: human-associated habitat; material: faeces | place: Austria | collected 2013 | reverse complement strand
AAAGTCCAGGAAATTGCTCATAAGATGAATATTGGAAAGATGGCAGAAGCTACTATTAAAATGGTAACAGAAAGCATTAATTCCTTTGTAAAAAAGGATTTAAAAGCAGCCGCAGCTGTAGTAAAATATGATGATGTAGTAGATGATTTATTCTTAAAAATAAAAACAGAGCTGCCGGCCATGATGGAAAAGGATTCTAAAAATGCTGAGTATTATATTGACCTGATTATGATTGCCAAATATTTTGAGCGCATCGGAGACCATGCCGAGAATATTGCCCAGTGGGTGGAATATTCCATTACAGGCTCGCATCAAGAACTCAGACAGGAGTAGTGAGAATGGTTTATTTAGTTGAAGATGATGAAAGTATCCGGGAACTGGTAGTGTATACCCTGAACAGTCAGGGGATAGAAGCAGAAGGCTTTTCCATGCCTTCGGACTTCTGGGAAACCCTGGAGAAAAGGGTGCCGGATTTGATTCTTCTGGACATTATGCTGCCGGAAGAAGACGGACTGAGCATACTGCAAAAGCTGAGAAAGCGCAGCGATACAAAACAGGTTCCTATTGCCATGCTGACTGCAAAAGGCAGTGAATACGATACGGTCAAAGGACTGGACAGCGGCGCAGACGACTATATTCCAAAGCCTTTCCGCATGATGGAACTGGTATCCAGAGTGAAAGCCCTGCTTAGAAGGAGCGGAAAAAGTGAAGGTACGGATACGGAATACACCCTGGGAAATTTGTATGTTTCACAGAAAAAACATCAGGTGAAGGTAGATGGAGAGGAGATTACCCTGACGTTAAAGGAGTTTGAAGTATTGCGCCTGCTTATGAAAAATCAAGGAACGGTAATAACCAGGGATATACTGCTCGAACAGATATGGGGATATGATTTTGACGGCGAGACCAGAACTGTCGACGTACATATAAGAACCCTTCGTCAAAAACTGGGTCACGGAGGAAATATAATAAAGACTATTCGGGGCGTAGGATACCGGGCGGAGGAATGATATATTGAGTTAACTGTTGGGCGGCACAGTAAATTGTATTTGAAAGAAAGGGGGCGTCATTATGAAACTGAGCAGCAGAATTTTTGGAGGAATTATATTAACAACGTTAATAAGTGTTGTTTTCACAACAGTTATAGTCGCCGGACTTTTATATAACAATCTATCAAATGAAACAAAAACACAAATAAAAAACGAAGCTGAATATATAAGTGAAATTCAGAATATTTCTCCTGTGACTATGGACATAAGCCGGCTGGGAAATAGGGGACAGAACCGTATAACCCTTATAGGTTCTGACGGAACGGTTAAGTATGACAACTACAGCGACTTTAATGATATGGAAAACCATATTGGGAGACCTGAGGTACAGGACGCGCTTGAAAAAGGGAGCGGCGAGAGTACCAGAACGTCTGACACATTCGGTAAAAAGACATATTACTACGCCGTAAGACTAAGTTCAGGCGACATACTTCGTGTTGCATGTGAAACATCCAGTATGTTTGGAGTAATTTTTAAGGCTATGCCGGGAATATTGTTCTCAATTATAATTTTGCTTGCTATAGCTATGTCAGTCGCCGGATTCCTTACCAAAACTATAGTAAACCCTATAAATGAGCTTGATATAGATAATCCCACCGCGGCAAAGGCTTATGATGAACTTTCGCCTTTACTTGTAAAAATCGATACTCAAAACAAGGAAATGATTGAGCAGATAAGCACAATTTATGACACTCAGAGAGAAAATGAATTTATAACGCAGCATATGAATGACGGATTAATAATCATTAGCAGCGGCGGACATATTATTTCGGCTAATATGGCGGCAAAAAAAATATTTGATTTTGATAATGTCAGCAGTAATAACGGAAAGATAAATTACCTAAGCATATGCCGTGATAAAAAGTATATGGAGGCCGTAGAAAAGGCGTTTCATGGAATATCAGGGGATATTACGCTGGAACGCGGAGAACGTATATACAGAATATCAGTATCATCTGTTGCAAAAGATTTTTCTGCGGGGAATGGAAATGATAAAATATATGCTGTTTTAATGTTTATACATGACGTGACTGAGAGAGAAGCGTCAGAACAAATGCGAAGAGAATTTTCAGCTAATGTTTCACATGAGCTTAAGACCCCTCTGACTTCTATAATGGGATGCAGTGAAATTATGAAAGCCGGAATAGCCAAACCTGAGGATATGCCGAGATTTTTAGGTCAGATAAATTCTGAAGCAAAACGTTTGTTAGCTTTAATAGATGATATTATACGATTGTCAAGCCTTGACGAGGGTAATGGCATTGAGATGAGTGATGTGGATTTATACAAAGTTTCCGGGGACGTATTAAACGAGCTGGAGATGAAGGCAAAACAGAGTAAGATTACTCTTGAGCTTGAGGGGAGCAGCCAAAGTATTGAAGGAAACGAGCGCCTGATTCATGAGATGATATTTAATCTTTGCGATAACTCTATCAGATATAATAAGGAGGGCGGAAAAGTAAAGATAACAGTAGGTAAATCAGGAGATAAAAAATTTATATCAGTGGAGGATAACGGTATAGGCATACCAAAAGAAGAACAGGACAGAGTGTTTGAGAGGTTTTACAGAGTAGATAAAAGTCATTCAAAAGAGACCGGAGGTACGGGTCTGGGACTGTCAATAGTAAAACATACTGTTTTAATTCATAATGGAAAAATAACTATGAACAGTGAGGTTTCAAAAGGCACGAAAATAACGGTAACATTTTAATTATATCTTCAAAAAAATTTTTGCTGTATTAAACTAACAGCAAAAGAAGGTGGTTTCAAAAAGGAACCTCTATTTTGGTGAACTGGTGTTCTTATAGAACTTATTTAAAAACTCAGTAAAATAAAGATTTTTGATTATCAGTAGTCAGTATTAACCTCAAAATTAAATATTTTTATAATGCTCTGACGTAAGAAAGTCGGAGCATTTTTGCGCTCTGAAACGCAGTTTTTGCTCTATTTGCCATTGTATATTTTATTAAGGATTCAAGTTATATTACGAAAGGAAATGTATTTAAAATAAATATTAAAAATGCAAAACAGCTATCTCCTGAATCCAAAACAGAGAAAGATGTATATTTGCTTAACGACAAAAAACTGCTTTGGTCTCACCTGAATTATTATAACGGTAAGATTTGTTCAATGTGTAACTAATAAAAGAAAACGAGTGTGAAAGTTTTTATTGGAAGGAGCACTTGTATAGATTGTTGTATTGAAGTATAATAATTTATGGATTAAAAGAAATTATTAAATAACTTTATGTAAAAGCCATGAAACACCATGTAAACTGCAAATGCAACTAAAAATTGCGGAATAGTTGGTGGAAGCAACCATGAGTTTTCGATAGAATATGTACAGAAAAGCAAATGAAACGATGTTTTTCACAAAAAGCAAATTGAAAGGAGAATAAATGAATACGACTAGATTTTTAACTGTAACAGTTGCTCTGCTATATTGTTTTTTTTGGATAGCAGTTGCGGGAGCAGCCGTTTATCTTTTTGTGTTGGTTGTCAGAGCACTGAAAAAATATATCAATACAAAAGAAATAAGAGAAGAAAAGAAATCAATACGAAAATCTTTGGGAGAAGTGCTAAAGGAAAACAGACTTCGCTGTAAAATGACGCAGGAATTTGTATCAGAAACATTAGGAGTTAGCAGACAGGCAGTTTCTAAATGGGAAAATGGAACATCTGATCCAAGCACCTCAAACTTGATTGCTATTGCAGAATTATATGGCGTATCTTCTGAGGAACTATTAAGAAGTACAAATGCTGGTTGCCAAAAAAATTCCAAAGAAAAAAAGTAAGAACAATATAAAAATGTATAAACAGGAGAAAGGTAAAGATGATTACATTATCAAAAATATATAAGAATTATGATAATCTTAAAGTTTTGAAGGATGTCAATCTTCATGTAGCAAAAGGGGAGATTTATGGCTTGATTGGGAAAAATGGTGCCGGGAAGACAACGATTTTTAAAATTATTTTAGGATTAACTGAATTTGAAAGCGGAACGCTGTGTATTGCCGGCAGTAAGAAAAAAACAGAATTGCCGCAGAAACGTAAAAAAATAGGTTTTTTTATAGGAAATAATTTCTATGATTACCTGACAGCAGAAGAAAATTTGCACTATTACAGGCAGTTGAAAGATATTAAAGACAAAGAAGAAGTAAAACGTGTTTTAAATCTTGTGGGATTGGAAGGCGTAACGTCTAAATACGGTTCTTTTTCTATGGGAATGAAGCAAAGACTGGGAATTGCAAATGCTTTGCTCGGAAGCCCTGAAATTCTGCTGTTAGATGAACCTATTAATGGTCTTGACCCTCAAGGTATTGCTGATATAAGGACTCTTATTGTAAGCTTGAATAGGAAGCAAAATATGACGATTATTGTTTCTTCTCACATTCTCGGTGAATTGGAACACACCGCAAATAAATTTGGGTTTGTTCATCAGGGAACTGTGTTAAAGGAAATTACACATGATGATTTGAAAGTAAAAAGAAGCGCGGTTCAAATTTATGTAGGAGATTTGGAAAAGGCACGTTCTGTTTTAAAACAAAACAACATTCCTGTTTTGCAGGAATCCTCGGCTTATAAATCTTTGGAAGATTATTATTTTGATTTGGTAGGAGGAAAAAGATGTGAGTAATTATGTTTTAGCGGATATTAAACGTATTTGTCATAAAAAATCGTTTCTTAGGACAATCGGAATATATATTGGGTTGTTTTGTATAATGATGTTTATATATTTTAATCCTACATATACGGCGGATGCTTATGTTGCAAAAACGACAATATTTTTAGGTTTTTTTCCTCTCTTTGTTGGTTTGACTGTATTTCTTTCTGTGTTTTATGATGATTTCAAAAGTAAATCCATTCAGGTGGCGATTGGATATGGACTTCAACGACATAAAGTTGTTCTGTCAAAGGTCATTGAAAGTATTTTGTTGATTTTTGCGTCTATCTTCTGTATTGGTATTTTAACATTATTAGCTCCTGTGGTATTGGGACTTGCTTTGAATCAGACGCAGGTCATAGAGCTTATTCTTAGCGTGATAGTTGAAGCATTACGAGCTGTGGGATATATATGTATTTCAGCGATACCGGTTTTTTATACACAAAATGCAGTGAACGGCACAATAGTATACGTTCTGCTTTCATCAAGAACTGTAATGCTTCTTGCCACTATGATTTTAGGACAAGAATTATTTGTAAATATGATTGGAGATATGACAAAGTATTTTTATACATCTCAGCTATATAGCATTCGCAGCGCCTTTTTGCAGAATGGAACATGGGACACATCGACGATGTGTGCAGCATTGAGTGTCTATGTGGTGTTACCTGTCGTAATATCGGTATTCAGTTTTGAGAAAAAAGAATTGAAATTTTAGGAGGAAAGCTGAAATGAAAAAAATAATAACTATCATAGTTACTATTGTTATAGTTATGTGCGGGGCGTTTATGGTTAAAGGCTATTATAATGACCGTTATGTAGCATCGGATAGTTTTTATACACAGATTCCGTTAGATGAAGTAAATGAAGATTCATGGCTTGTCAATAAGGACGGAGTAAATCAGGAAAAGGGAAAAGAATATAATCTTATTGGGTATAACCAGAATGGAGAAAGGAAAGAACTATCGTTTAAGAAAAAAGGAAATGCCGAAGATTATTATGAGCCGGGAACTTACATTAAGGTAAATACAAGCAAAACTTTAGTTGTAGGAGTAGAAATTATCATTGAAAGCGACATACCAAAAGAAGCTTTAAACAAAATAATTTCTTTAGGAGTTAAGGAACAAAGAAATCAATAAGATTTATAATAATATTATTGAAACATGAACAAAAAAATATTACAAGAACGATTAGTCTTTCAATTATGTTTCACAAAAAATTAAAGGCTATAATAAAGGTGAATATTAATACTATAGGGTTGATTTTTTGAAAAGAGTGGTATTTGATAAAATCAGGTGTATAATGGATTTGGCAGTATAATATGGGTTTGCAGAAATTGTTATAGGACAATTCCATAAAGTTATCACAGCAGGAATGTCAGCTAAAGTGAATGGAACTCGCCATTTGCAGACAGTAGTTGTGAAGCATATTCATTAGACTGGTGATTCAAAAAATTAAAAACCGAGTGTTCTTACAGAACTTTTCAAGTCCTGTAAGAACACTCGGTATGGTCGGAGTGACTGGATTCGAACCAGCGGCCACCTGAACCCCATTCAGGTACTCTACCAAACTGAGCCACACCCCGTTATCTTGTTATATGTATCTGCAACAATAATGAATTATAGCATATATTGAAATTAAAATCAATACTTTTTCAGGAAATTTTTTGTGTTTTTATCATAAAAATATCCGAACACGCTGTGATGATGTTCGGATATTTTCGAATATAAGTTAGCTTAAAAATTGTCGCTCAGCCCGGCAACCAAATCCTGCATTTCATGTTTTGTCTGAACACAGCGGGCTTTGTTTATTACGCTGTGTCTTTCCGCGTCAGTCATTTTTGCAAAATGCTCAAGAGCTCCGGTGTTCTGTGCAAGCGCCATGCTCAGACCAACAGGAATATTGTTATAATCCAGCATTTTTTTTGCTCCTTCCTCATTGTTATTCATATTATCACCTATACTTATTATTGACAATATAATATTTGTTATACACTTGTGATAAGAAATATTTTCCAAACTAATTTTATCTATTTACTGTTGATAATATATATTCTAATCAAGCAAATGTGAAAGAGCGGCAATTCCTTCTTCTATCTCGTTGTTTGTAAGTCCTCCATAACCGAATATGAATGTTTTATCCGGGAGTTTGTCAGACTGTTTAAAAAGGAAGGCTGAAAGCGGCATTATTTTTACTCCGGCCTTATATGCTGATTTTTTGAGTTCCTGTTCTGTTTTTTCAGTTTTAAAAGTTACTAAAAGGTGCGTTCCGCCGTTGTCTCCATGTATTGTTAACCGGTTTGCGAATGGAAGATTGTTTAGGGCGGATATCAAAATATCTTGTTTTTCTTTGTATATCTTTCTTAAGGAATTAACATATTTGATAGCGTGTCCGTCTTTAATAAGCTCCGCTACAGCAAATTGTTCTGCCCGTGAGGCAAGGCAATTATAAAACGGAAGTTTAAGGCTCCATTTTTCTATCAGCGGTTTTGGCATAACTAAATAGGCAATTTTTATTCCAGGGGCGAGGCTGCGGGAAAAATCACCCATGAGAATTACTCTCTCGGAATCATCCATAGTGAATAAAGATCTAGGCGCGTTTTTTTGGTATATAAAGCTTCCGTCATAATCGTCTTCAACTATATAATGGTTGCCCATCTTTGCCCAGTCAAGAATTTCACGGCGTCTATCCTCACTGATAATCTGGCCGACCGGAAACTGATGATTAGGCATAAAATACAGCACGTCAATATCACTGTTTAATAAATTTTTTACATCGAATCCATCAAAACCTATATTTAATAATCTTGTTTCTGAAACGCTGTCTTGAATGCTGCTGAAAGAGCGGCGGTAGCACGGATTTTCCAATCCCCAAATTGTATCTTTTCCGAGAACGCGGCAAAGACATGTAAGAATGTAATCAATTCCCGCGCCTATAATAATTTGATTTTCGTCGCATTTTATACCTCTGACCGCATACAAATACTTTGCAACCGCTTGTCTTAAACATGGGTCTCCGGGCTTTTCTCCGTGAGAAAATAAGTCCGGCTGGTCGTATATGGCGTTGCGGTAAATCCTGGCGAGAGATTTTTTCGGAATTTTGGAGAGTTCAAGACCGTTTTGGCTGAATATATATTTTGCATCGCTCTGCGTCTCCCAATCGAGATGAACGGAGTCTTGAAAAAGATTATAGTCAGGATTAACATAAAATCCGCTTGAGGCCTTGGGGACAATATAACCTTCACTTTCGAGAAGCTGATATGCGCCGAGCACGGTATTTGTGCTTATGTTAAGCTTCTGAGCTAATTTACGGCGTGACGGAAGCCGTTCTCCGCCGGTAATTTTCCCGGAGATAATACCGTCTTTTATATGGTTATAGAGCTGCTTATAAAGAGGAAGTTTTGAATTTGGGTCAGGGTAGAACTCAAGGTTATCCATAATTTGCCTCCAAAACAATGATTTATCCTGCTTTTTTATTTAAGTTTTTTTACAAAAATATAACTAATAGTATTATACAAAATTGGTACCAAAAAATCAACATTAAAGCGGTTCTATAAAATAAATTATTTTCGAGGTATAATATGTTTACCTAATAAATAGGAGGAAAAGAAAATGAGAAAAGTCTGGAAAAGATTGTTAAGTTTTGCGGTGGGCGTTAGTTTAACCGCTGCAGCTTTCGGCGGTGTGGTTCTGTCGCAGTCCTCAGATGTTTCGGCGGCAAAGAACTTTGACCCTGAAACTGTAATGTGGACAAATAATATGGTTGAAAATGTGGATGAAAATTACTCAAGCATGGATCCAAACTGGAGCAATAAGGACAAGAGCGACGTTCAAAGTCCATATGCGAAACCGGGTGAAAAGTTAGATAAGTGGTCATATGCTGAGTTCCTATGGACTCACGCATATCCTATAGGCAACGGCAGAATGGGTGGTATGGTAGCCGGAGCTATCGACAAAGAAATCATTCAAATCAATGAGGATACCATTTGGAGCGGTTCTCCCTATGCGGATTTGCAGAATGAGAATGGCGAAATTGTATCAAACAATTCAAACACGGATACTACTGCTATCGCTAATGCAGAGCGTATTTCGGCAGTTAACCAGACAAGCGGAAGCAAAGAGGGCGGCTGGAGATATTTCCGCGGTGCTGACGCAAACGGAAATCCGGCAGAAATAGGTTCGGCTGACGCTGTTGTCGGAGATGAAACATTTAGAACTAACTTCCCGGCGTTTGCCAATAAGAGTATCTCAAATCAGGCTTTAAACAATGATAACTCTGCTACGAACGAAGCGGTTCAAAACAGATACAGTATGGAACGCATGGTGGAATCAACATTCTTGGGAAATCCAAAATCACAGAAAGTTTTCAAGTCGTTTGTTGAAGTATATCTTGACTTTAATCAAAGTCATAAGGACGTAACAAATTATACAAAAGCTTTGGATATGGAAACCGGTACCGTTACTGTTGACTATGATTATAACGGCAATCACTTTACAAGAGAAAGCTTTGCCAGCTATCCGGACCAAACAGTGGCTACGCATATAGAATCAGACGGCGACCTCAATTTTGACGCTGCTTTCCATACATACCATAATCAAGACGCGTCAGCCTATAAGTTTGAAAAAGTAAGCGATAATGAACTTAAGCTTACCGCGCGCGTTACAGACGGAGGAAAGAGCAATGAGCCGGGCGGTCCTAACGTTATACGCTTTGAAGCTCACATGATAGTGGACAGCGAGCCGGGAGCGGTTTTAACAGTTTCTGATGATAATACCACAATTAATATAAGCGGAGGAAAGACAGCTACAATCTATGTTGTCGGAGCTTCGAATTATGTGGACTATCTGAATGTTGACAACGCTAAGCCGGCAAACGACTGTGCGGTTTACGTAAGCAACGTTAAATCAAAAGATTATCAGACAATAAAGAGCAGACACCTCGCAGATTTCAGTGAGCAGTTTACCCGCACATCTTTATCTCTTGCAAATAAAGAAGGCGTTAATAATTCTAATGTTCCTACAGAGAAGAGGATCAGAAAAGATGTAAACGGTGACAGCGGTTATAAAGTAGGAGCAGACAGCTCACTTTCAAAGGCTAATGCAAACGGCGTATACAGCGCTTATGGAGACGGTGATAACCAGCTGGCGGCACTGGAGTTCAATTATGGAAAGTATCTGCTCATATCCGGTTCGAGACCGGGACGTGATGGTAATGCCGCAACCGGAGATATTCCAATACAAATAAGTCAGCCTCTGACCCTTGCGGGAAAATGGAACGCAAGCAGAAGCGCTTCGTGGGGCGGAAAGTATACTATAAATATTAATACTGAAATGAACTATTGGCCGGCACAGCCGCTCAATTTGGCTGAAAATGAAAAGCCGCTGATAGAAACTTTTGCCTCATTGGCACAGGGCGGTTCTATAACTGCTGCAAACCAGTACGGTATATATAACGACCGAGGCGATGACACATATCAGCCGGGAGACCCATGGGTAATGCACCATAACTATGACTTGTGGCGCGGTACTATGCCTATAGACAACGCAACAGCAGGCTTATGGCCTACCGGAGGAGTATGGCTGCTTGACCATGCTTGGCAGTATTATCAGTATAATTTGGATACCGAGTATTTGGCAGAAGTTTATCCATATATTAAGGGTGCTGCATCATTCTTTACAAAGTACTTGGTTAAAGACCCTGTAACCGGATATTTAATTACAGCGGCGTCATGCTCGCCTGAACAGGGCGGAGTTCAGCCGGGACCGGCAATGGATACACAGTTGGTTAGAAACCTTTACGACACTGTTCAAAAAGCGGCTAAAGTTTTGGGCAAAGAGACAGAAGACGCTGATTTGCTGGCTAAGATAGCAGAACAGATGCCGTCAAGTTATTTGGCAGATGAGCCGGGTAAGGTTGCGCCGAATCTTATTGACGAAAAAGGCCTTATTAAAGAGTGGGCACGCGGAGATGTTGCTTTTGACTTCTCGACGGTTGCTGATGGAAGCGGAAAATATAAGAATATAATTAACCCGTTTACAGGTGCGTCAACAAGCATAAATGAGCATATTGCAAACAATAATAACGGACACAGACATTGTTCACAGCTTTGGGAGATGTTCCCGGGCAAGCATTTGAGCGCTTACAGCGAAAATGAAAGCGAGCAGGATATATTTAAGGCATATCAGAGTTCTGTCAGCGGACGCGGAGCCGGCAGCGGTCAGGGCTGGGGTGTCGCATGGAGAATCAATTTAAATGCGCGTGCGCTTAACGGCGACTTTGCATCGACATTGCTTAATCAGTTGTTTACAACCCGTACATCACCAAACTTATTTGACCAGCATCCTAACTTCCAAATAGACGGAAACTATGGTGCGGCAAGCGGTATAACAGAGATGGTTATGCAGAGCCATGATGGTTCAATCAACCTCATTCCGGCAATACCTTCAGATTGGCAGGCAGGAAGCTTTAAGGGGCTTAAAGCACTCGGCGGAGCTACAGTTGATCTGACTTGGAGTGAAGGCAAACCTGTTGAAGCAAAGGTTACTGCAGCAACAGACGGAGAGTTAAAAGTCCGCAATAAGTACATGGGAACAGCTGTTGTAAAGGACAGCGAAGGAAACGTAGTGACCGGAACACTTAATCAGGACGAGACTTTGCTTTCATTTAACGCGACAGCTGGTAAGACGTATACAATTGACAACTTCGGCGAGACCGAAAAGGAATATATAGAAGCGACATGGGATAGTTTAGCTACGGATGCTAAAGGGTTCTTTAATACTGTCAACGATTCACAATTGCCTAAAATAGAGAGTAAAACCGGCAATGTGGGATTTATATATAACACATATTATCCCGCTCACGGCGGAGTAGCAGGTGAAGTTGGATATTATTATCCGGACTGTACTATGGATAGACTTAAGAGTCTTTCGCTTGAATTGGATACCCGTGCTAAGACTGACGGATATGTTTCTATAAGACTGGATTCGAAGGACGGTCCTGAAATCGCACATAGTATGGTTACAGCAACCGGGTACAGCGCGCAGGATTTGGGCAAGATTACTGTTCCTGAAGGCGTGACAGGAAAACACGACCTTTATGCAGTATTTTATACAGAAGGAAATGTTAAAGATAAGTGGGTAGCGAATGTAAAGACTTTGCACGGAGTATATGAGGTTAAAAATCCGAATTATAATCCTGACCCGGACGCAAGCGCAACTCCGGATGTTGCTCCGAGCGCAACGCCATCTGCAGACAGCGGATTAGAAGTAACTGAAGCGGAAGGAAATTACACAGCCGCCGTAAGTTCGAATGTGTTTGACGGACGCGCAAATGCGACAGTTATATTTGCGCTTTATAACGATGAAGGCGTATTGATTGACATAAAGAGTGCAGGTGTGACGCCAGAGACAAACACGGCGGTATATGCTCCTGCGGCGAACGGAAATCTAAAAGTTATGGTATGGGATGATGTGACTAATATGACGCCGTTAGTGGATACTCCATATGAAGCTAAGGTATCCGTTTAAGTTAAGGACGAATTTTAATAAAATTCTAGATTAAAAGTAAAAAGCCCGCCGGTTTTCATATAAAACCGGCGGGCTTATGTATTAATGTTTTATAATAACTAAGTTTAATAGTTTATTATCATAAATTATATAGTTTTAATAAAATAATTGTATATTGAACACTGCGTGTTCAGATGATAGTTCACCTAACGCGGCAAACTACGTT
>OLNI01001470.1_pt1 | contig 12556 bp, 10 predicted proteins | sample 1672921 | NCBI WGS metagenome assembly OLNI01 (sample SAMEA3136737, study PRJEB25190) | human gut metagenome | biome: human gut; feature: human-associated habitat; material: faeces | place: Austria | collected 2013 | reverse complement strand
GTATCATGCCGGGCCGTCGTTATTCCGATGGTCTGCATCAGGCAATCGAGGCAAAAGAGCACGTAAAAGTAAGAAGAGAGAGTAAGACTCTGGCAACGATCACGTTCCAGAACTTCTTTAACAAATACGAGAAAAAAGCCGGCATGACCGGTACTGCCCTCACCGAGGAGCAGGAGTTCCGTGACATCTACGGCATGGACGTTATCGAGATCCCGACCAACCGCCCGGTCATCCGTGTGGATATGGACGATGCCGTATACATGACGAAAAAAGAGAAATTCCACGCAGTCGTAGAGGAAGTCAAAGAGGCACATGCCGTGAACCAGCCGGTTCTGGTTGGTACCATCACCATCGAGACTTCCGAGCTGATCAGCAAAATGCTGCGCCGCGAGGGAATTCCGCATCAGGTCTTAAATGCGAAGTTCCATGAGCTCGAGGCAGAAATCGTAGCCCATGCCGGCGAGGCAGGAGCCGTTACCATCGCGACCAACATGGCCGGCCGTGGTACCGATATCAAGCTGGATGATGTGGCAAAAGCTGCCGGCGGCTTAAAGATCATCGGCACCGAGCGTCATGAGTCCCGCCGTATCGACAATCAGCTCCGCGGTCGTTCCGGCCGTCAGGGAGACCCGGGTGAGTCCCGTTTCTACATTTCCCTGGAAGACGATCTGATGAGACTCTTCGGTTCCGAAAAACTGATGGGCATTTTCAAATCCCTCGGCGTACCGGAAAATGAGCAGATCGAGCACAAGATGCTTTCTTCCGCCATCGAAAAAGCGCAGAAGAAGATCGAGGGCAACAACTACGGAATCCGTAAAAACCTGCTCGACTATGACCAGGTCAACAACGAGCAGCGTGAGATCATCTACAAAGAGAGACGCCGCGTTCTGGACGGCGAGAGCATGAGAGACACCATCTTCAAGATGATTGCCGACACCATCGACAATACTGTGGATCTCTGCATCGGCGAGAACACCGAGCAGTCCGAGTGGGATCTGACCGAGTTAAATGAGATGTTGCTCTCCATCATGCCGGTGAAGGCAGTGACAAAAGAGCGCGTAGAGAAGATTTCCAAAAACGAGCTGAAACAGCAGTTAAAAGAGGAAGCTGTTAAACTCTACGAGGAGAAAGAAGCAGAATTCCCGGAGGAGGAGCAGATTCGTGAGCTTGAGCGTGTCGTTCTTCTGAAGGTTATCGACCAGAAGTGGATGGATCATATCGATGATATGGATCAGCTCCGCGAGGGTATCGGCCTGCAGGCATACGGCCAGAGAGACCCGAAGGTTGAGTACAAGATGGCAGCTTACGACATGTTTAACGAAATGCTCGAGTCCATCCAGCAGGATACCGTCCGTCTCCTGTTCCATGTACGTGTTGAGCAGAAAGTAGAACGTGAGCAGGTAGCCAAAGTGACCGGAACCAACAAAGACGAGTCCGGCCCGAGAAAACCGGTACAGCGCGCAGAGCGTAAGATCTATCCAAACGATCCATGCCCGTGCGGAAGCGGCAAGAAGTACAAACAGTGCTGCGGAAGAAAACCGGTTTGATAAAAGCAGAACAGCAGTGAGACGGATGAGCACGATCCGTTTGACAAAGCACGCAGCTTCCCTACCAGAAGCTGCGTGTCATACAAAATATAAAACAGAAAGCAGGTGAAGCTTGTGGTAGTTGAATTAGACCAGTTCAAAATGGAACTTGGCACATACGATAAACCATTAGTGGAAGTGAGGGATTCACTTTGACCTCGCTAACAAAGAGCAGAGGATCGAAGAATTAGAGCGTAAAATGGAGGAACCCAATTTCTGGGACAATCCCGAAGAAGCGCAGGAGCAGATGAAACAGCTGAGCAGCATGAAAGAGGACAGAGATACGTATCAGAAACTGGTATCCGCCAAAGAAGATATGGAAACTCTGATTGAGATGGGACAGGAGGAGGATGACGATTCCGTTGTTCCGGAAATCGCGGAAATGATGGAAGAGTTCAAGGCATCCTTCGATGCCATCCGCATCAAAACCCTGCTGTCCGGCGAATTTGACAAGGACAATGCGATCATCAAACTGAACGCAGGTGCAGGCGGAACCGAGGCGTGCGACTGGTGCGGCATGCTGTACCGTATGTACACCAGATGGGCAGAACGCAAAGGCTTTACGATCGAGGAACTCGACTTTCTGGACGGTGATGAGGCCGGTGTGAAGTCCGTGACATTCCAGGTCAACGGCGAAAACGCTTACGGTTATCTGAAATCCGAAAAAGGCGTTCACCGTCTCGTCCGTATTTCTCCGTTCAACGCGGCAGGAAAACGCCAGACATCGTTCGTATCGTGCGATGTTATGCCGGATATCGACAAAGAGATCGATGTTGAGGTTCGTGATGAGGATATCCGTATCGATACGTACCGTTCCAGCGGTGCCGGCGGACAGCACATCAACAAGACGTCATCGGCGATCCGAATCACGCATATGCCGACCGGCATCGTGGTTACGTGCCAGAATGAGCGTTCCCAGTTCCAGAACAAGGACAAGGCAATGCAGATGCTGAAAGCAAAATTGTATATGCTGAAGCTCCAGGAGCAGGCAGATAAGCTGAGCGACATCCGCGGCGAAGTAACCGAGATCGGCTGGGGCAACCAGATCCGTTCTTACGTTATGCAGCCATACACCATGGTCAAAGACCACCGTACCAACGCAGAGACCGGAAATGTCGATGCAGTCATGGACGGCGGAATTGATCTGTTTATCAACGCATATCTGAAGTGGATTGCCCTCGGAACCGGAGCGAAAGAGGAAGAAGCATAATTCGGCTGTGGGCAGAGCACAGTGACAAGTAAAATAAGGAGCATTTTCACCAACAGAGGACGGAAATGCTCCTTTCTGTTTTGAAGCCAAAGGCAAACAGGAGGTAAAAGTATGGGTATTATCAGAGCAGCAGTCAATGCAGTACACGGCAGTTTCGCCGATCAGTGGCTGGAGACCGTGGAACCGTATGAGATGGGGGAACATACGGTATTTACAGAGGGAATTCTGGTAAGAAAAGGCCAGAATAAAAAGGGAAGCCAGACGATTTCAAACGGTTCTGTGATCCATGTCTATGACAATCAGTTCATGATGCTGGTAGACGGCGGAAAGATCATTGATTATACCGCAGAGCCGGGCTACTTTACTGTAGACCAGTCATCGTCTCCGTCGATGTTCAGCGGATCGCTTGACGCGGCAGTAAAAGATACGTTTGAGCGCCTGAAATTCGGCGGCCAGACCCCGCATGAGCAGAGAGTTTTCTATATTAATCTGCAGGAAATCAAGGGAATCAAATTCGGAACGAGAAATCCGGTCAACTATTTCGACCAGTTCTACAATGCCGAGCTGTTCCTTCGGGCACACGGTTCCTATTCCATCCGCATCGTCGATCCGCTCCGCTTCTACGCAGAGGCTGTGCCGAGAAACGCATCCCGCGTAGAGATCGAGGATATCAACGAGCAGTATATGAACGAATTTTTAGAGGGCCTGCAGTCCTCGATCAATCAGATGGCAGCCGACGGCATCCGCATTTCGTTCGCAGCATCCAAGAGCGCCGAGCTGTCCCGCTACATGGCAGATGCGATGGATGAGAGCTGGCGGGCAATGCGCGGCATGGAGATCCAGTCCGTGGCAATCGCAAGCCTTTCCTACGATGAAGCTTCCCAGAAACTGATCCAGATGCGCAACGAAGGTGCGATGATGTCTGATCCATCGATCCGTGAGGGCTATGTACAGGGAGCGATGGCACGCAGTATGGAGAAAGCAGCAGCCAACCCAAACGGAGCAATGAACGGCTTTATGGGTGTTCAGATGGGCATGAATGCCTTCGGTTCCTCGTTTGCATCGGCGTCCGCTTCGAATCAGCAGCAGATGCAGCAGCAGGCGGCAGCCAAGGCACAGCAGGAAGCTGCAAAAGGCGTATGGAAATGCTCCTGCGGAACGGAGAACACCGGCAATTTCTGCTCAAACTGCGGAAGTGCAAAGCCGATGGTGTGGATCTGCGGCAAGTGCGGAACGGAGAACAGCGGGAAGTTTTGTTCGAACTGCGGCAGCCCGAAACCGGAAGCGGCAGGAAAATGGGTCTGCGCATGCGGGACCGAGAATACCGGCAAGTTCTGCTCGAACTGCGGAAAACCAAGACAGTAAAAGAAAACAGATAACCATCCAATACAACAGCGGCTCCGGGGAAGGAGGGATAGAATATGGAGGTTATTACATACAAATGCCCGAACTGCGGAGGCGATCTGACCTTCGATCCGGCAAGCGGAAAGTATAAATGCGAGTACTGCCTGTCCTCGTTTACACAGGAAGAAGCCGAAAAGGCGAACCCGAAAGCAGCGGAAGCGCTGAACGGGGAGGACGATGCTGCCGGTGCACAGGAAGCATCCGATGCACAGAAGGAAAGCAGTACGGAGGAAACAAAAGGGGAAACAGAGCAGGGCGAAGCAGTTGTCTACATCTGCCCGAACTGCGGCGCCGAGATTGTGACCGATGCGACGACGGCAGCGACATACTGTTTCTACTGCCACAACCCGGTGGTGCTTTCCGGCCGGCTTTCGGGAGAATATATGCCGGATTTCGTGCTGCCGTTTAAGATCAGCAAGGAGCAGGCAATCGAGAAATTTTTGTCATTTGCGCGGAAGAAACGCTTTATTCCGAAGGACTTTTTCGAGAAAAACCAGGTACAGAAGATGACGGGTGTCTATTTCCCGTACTGGATTTACGGCGGAGACTTTGAGACGGATTACATGGCACGCGGCCGGAAGGTGAGAGTCTGGCAGACCGGTGATGTGGAGTACAAAGAGACCAGCATCTACGATGTCCGCCGGGAGGGCGAGGTCCGCGTGGACGGTCTGTCGCGCAATGCACTGAACAAGGCCGACCGCGATCTGATCGAATGCGTGCAGCCCTATCGTCTGGAGGAGATGCAGCCGTTTTCCATGGGCTATCTTTCCGGATTTCAGGCGGAAAAACGTGATATCGAACAGGCGCAGATCGCACCGGAACTGAAAAAAGAACTGGAGACGATGGCGCGCGGCGCAATGCGGAACGAGGCGAACGAGTATCTCTCCCTCGAGCAGGAGAAAATGAAGCTTTCTCCAAAGCAGGAGGACTGGCGTTACGTACTGTTTCCGGTCTGGACACTGACGTATCCGGGAAAAGACGGAAAGGTTTATTACTACGCGATGAACGGCCAGACTGGCACGATCAACGGTGATTTTCCGTTTGAGCGGAAAAAAGCGCTGCTGACGTCGGTTGTGAGTGCACTTTTCGTACTGATCTTTATGCTGGTGGGAGGGTATTTCTCATGAGAAGAATGAAAAAAGCGAGACAATATCTGCTCGGCATTTTTGCAGCCCTTCTGCTGTGCGGGATTTTTTCTGTGAATACCGTAAAAGCGGACACCCAGTATGTCTACGACAACGCATCGCTTCTTTCGGATGAGGAGGAGCAGGATCTCGAGCGTTCCTGTGCGGAGTTCGAGAGCAATACGGACATTCATATGGTGATCCTGACCGAGTACAGCAGCGGCTCCGAGGACTGCCAGGCGATTGCGGATGATTTCTATGATAAAAAGTATCCGAAGGAGCCGAACGGCGTCTGCTTCCTCATCGACATGGGACAGCGCCAGATTGTGATTTCAACGTCGGGCATTATGCAGTATTATATGTCGGACGCGGAAATCGATGACATTCTGCAGGCAGCGCAGAGCTATGCAAAAGAGGGCGACTATGCGGGGACGTTTGCAAAAATGATTACGATAACGCAGGAGTGCTTCGACCGCGGTGTTTCCGAGGCGGACTACCTGATTACAGAAGACGGCTCGATCATTCATTACCGTAAAATCAACAGTACCGAGGCAATGATTGCTGTCCTTTTAGCTGCTGTGACAGGATTTTGTGTTTATTTTGGAATCTGGAAGAGTTACAGACGAAAGAAAAACCGCGGTGCAAAGGGCTATGCGGATCTGAAACGCGTAAAAATCAGAGACCGCAGGGATGCACTGATTGACCGCCATGTGTCGATGCACAAGATCCCGAGGGACGACGGAAACCACGGAGGAGGCGGTTCCGGCGGCGGAGGAGGCGGTGGCGGCGGAAGCCACGTTCACACATCCGCCAGCGGAAACAGCCACGGCGGCGGAAGTATCGGATTCTAAAAAGTCCTTGCGCATTGTGCCGGAATATGGTACGATCTTTCCTGTGAAAACAAATGTATTTCCTGGAAAGAACATAGAAACAGAGGATTGCCATGAGAGAAGAGAAAACAAAGTATTATGTAATCAAAGAAAAGGCGGTTCCGGAGGTCCTTTTGAAGGTCATCGAGGCCAAACGGTTGATGGATATGCAGGAGCTTACCGTGCAGCAGGCAACGGAAAAAGCGGGAATCAGCAGAAGCTCTTTCTATAAATACAAAGATGATATTCTTCCTTTTCATGACAATGCAAAAGGAAAAACGATTACGTTTATTCTGCAGATGGACGATGAGCCGGGACTGCTTTCCGATGTGCTGAAGATTATCGCCGAGTTTCACGGAAACATTCTGACCATTCATCAGACGATTCCGTTAAACGGCGTGGCGTCACTGACGATCAGCGTGGATATCGCGGAAGACCGGGGAGACGCCTCGGAGATGATCAACGAGATTGAGTCCAGACAGGGAGTTCATTATTTTAAAATCTTAGGACAGGAGTCCTGAAAAAGAAAAAGCAAGAGAGGGACAAAAGAGATGATTCAGATTGCAGTATTAGGATATGGCACCGTTGGTTCCGGCGTGGTAGAAGTCATCAACACGAACCATGACAGCATCAACAAGAGAGCAGAGAACGAGATTAATATCAAATACGTTCTGGATTTAAGAGATTTCCCGGGAGATCCAGTGGAAAAAGTGCTGGTACATGATTACGAAGTGATCGCAAACGATCCGGAGGTTGATGTTGTTGTCGAGGTCATGGGCGGCGTTGAGCCGGCTTACACCTTCACAAAACGTGCGCTGGAGGCTGGAAAGAGCGTCTGCACATCCAACAAAGAGCTGGTGGCAAGACACGGTACCGAGCTTCTTGCAATTGCAAAAGAGCACGGCGCAAACTATCTGTTTGAGGCAAGCTGCGGCGGCGGTATCCCGATCATCCGTCCGTTAAACTCCTCCCTGACTGCAGATGAGATCGATGAAGTAACTGGTATCTTAAATGGTACCACGAACTATATCTTAAGCAAAATGGCAAGCGACGGTTCCGATTTCGCGGATGTATTAAAAGAGGCACAGCGCCTCGGCTACGCAGAGCGCAACCCGGAAGCAGATGTAGAAGGCTACGATGCGTGCCGTAAAATTGCGATTCTTTCTTCTCTTGCTTATGGAAAAGAAGTCAATTACGAAGAGGTTTACACCGAGGGAATCACAAAGATCACCGCAGAGGATATCAAATATGCGACCTCGATGGGAACCGCAATCAAACTGCTCGCAACAAGCCGCAAGGTGGGTGATCAGTATTACGCTATGGTAAGCCCGGTGATGATTGACGCGAAAAACCCGCTGTACAGCGTAAACGGTGTCTTCAACGCCATCTTCATCCACGGAAATGTACTGGGTGATGCCATGTTCTACGGAAGCGGAGCAGGAAAACTCCCGACCGCAAGTGCCGTTGTTGCCGATGTTGTAGACTGCGCAAAGAACAAAGGCAGAAACATCATGATGAGCTGGAGCAAGGAGAAACTGAACCTGCTGCAGATCGATGATGTGAAGAGCCGCTTCTTCGTCCGCGTATCCGGCCACGCCGCAGAGCGCCAGAGTGAGATCGAGGAGCTGTTCGGAAAAGTAGAAATCGTAGCAGTTCCAAGTCTGTCCGAGGAGTTCGCATTCATCACAGGCGAAATCACAGAACAGGAGTACAGAGAAAAAGCAGAGAAACTCGACGGAATCCAGAGCAGAATCCGCGCGAGAATTTAAGATCTCGAAATAGACATAACTAAAAAGACGTTTCACAGCCGTAAAGCAAGGGGTGTGAAACGTCTTTTTAGTTATCTTAAGATTTATTTTTAAAGATCTGTGCCGGATCCAAAGGAATCCGTATCATATCCCACCGGTTCCGATGCCGGATATAGGATATCTTTCCGTTCCTGATAGAACGCAGCCATCGTGATCTGCATATACGGCATCACCCATAAGAAGCCGATGGCGCAGGAGCAGGATGCGAGGATCTCAAGTCCTAAAAAGCTGAGGAGCAGCAGAATGTAGCGGAAGAAATTCTTTTTCATCAGCACAAAGCTCTGACGGATCGCCTGGATCGGGCCGATGCCGGGAGTGTCGTTCATCACGAAGGTGGAAAGGGAAAACGGAACCAGCACCAGCGTGGAAACGAGAGAGCCGATCAGCTTATAAACGTAAACATTCATGAGCGAAGAAAGCTCGGCGTCAATGGAAAGTGCAGTTCCAAGCGTCAGTTCCGCACTCGGGGAGGAAAGATACTGGAAGCCTGGAATGCTGGAAATCAGGGCGATCACGGAGCTGATGCCGTTGATGATAAGGAACATCAGCACGTACTGGTCCGGGTGGTGATAGAAAGCGTAGAGCATATCACCGACGGAAATCGGTTCCCCGCGCAGCGTCGAGAGGCAGATTTTTAAGTAGCCTGCCTGGAAGAGGCTGAGGAGCAGGGAAAACAGGAACAGCGTCAGATTCAGGAAAATGATATCGTACAGCGTTGTGCCTGAAAAAATCAGCGTCGGGATGAGGGAACAGGAGAAGGTGAGAAACAGGTTGATCGCGGTTGCGCCCACCAGCGTGCCGCATCGGCCTGCCATGGCCTCACGGGCCTGCTTTTTCAGTTCTGAAAATTTCTGTTTTTGTCCGTTCATGAAAAATCCTTTCTGGTACCTAAATAGTATTTCCGTCGGTGGTTGTTCCGTTATCCGGTGTCATCTGGTATTCCTGCATGTACTGATTGTAATACCGCTCGAGCAGGTTGGTGCTGCCGCCGCTGACCATGTTGAAAAGCAGGAAAGAAGCATACATGCAGATACCGACAATGATGCCGATGGTACAGCCCGCCAGACCGGCTTTTGCCGTGCCGCTCATGCGTCCTGCGCCGCGGCTTAAAAGGGCGAAGATCACGCCGAGCGAGCCGAAAAACAGGGAACCCATGTTGAGCATGAACAAAAAGGAGCAGATCGCCATGACCATCGAAGCGGCCGCAAGGGCCTGCGAACCCGTCCTGCGCGGCGGCTGTACGGGAGGCTGCTGCTGGTAATGCTGATACGGTCCGGGACGCTGGCCCTCAGGCACGCCGTACGGATGGGAGGACTGATAGGAATCTCCGGACTCATTGGTGTTTGGATCGTAATTTTCTGGTGTCATAAAATGTCCTTTCTTCTGCAAAAAAGCGCGGTTTCACACGCAGTCTGTCAAAAAAGCTATAGTAAAGATTTTATCATGTAAGGTTGACAAAAACAAGACCTATTGATAAGGTAATAGAGTGGCTGTTCCGCCAAGGGTCCCGCTTTTTATGCGGGAAAAACAGAGAAGGAACAGCGTGTTTTGGAAGAGACAACAGGAGGAATTTACCTATGGATATGAATCAGGTATTGGCAGCCGAGCTGAACGTCAAACCGTGGCAGGTAGAAGCTGCAGTGAAACTGATTGACGAGGGAAACACGATCCCTTTTATTTCACGATATCGAAAAGAAGCAACAGGTTCCTTAAACGATGAGATACTGCGAAATCTGTACGACCGTCTGATGTACCTACGCAGTTTAAATGACCGCAAGGCCGTTGTCCTGGCGAGCATCGAGGAGCAGGGCAAGCTGACCGCAGAACTGAAAAAATCCATCGAAGAGGCCGCAACTCTCGTGGTCGTAGAGGATTTATACCGCCCGTACCGTCCGAAACGCCGGACGCGTGCGACGATCGCAAAAGAAAAAGGACTGGAGCCGCTGGCGAATATCATTCTTCTGCAGATGACAAAAGAGCCGCTCGAAAAAGAGGCAGAGGCTTTTGTTTCAGAAGAAAAGGAAGTCAAAACGGCAAAAGACGCCATTGCTGGTGCCTGCGACATCATCGCTGAGAGCATTTCCGATGAGGCCGATTACCGTATGGAGATCCGCCGCAGAACCGAGGCGAAGGGCCTGATCGTCTCGACAGCAAAGGATGAGAAAGCAGAGTCCGTTTACGAGAATTACTATGAGTTTTCCGAGCCGGTATCGAAAATTGCCGGACACCGTGTGCTGGCGCTGAACCGCGGTGAGAAAGAAAAATTCCTGAACGTCAAAATTGAGGCGCCGACGGAAGAAATCCTGCGTTATCTCGAGAAAAAAATCATCACCAAAGAGAATCCGCAGACGAAGCCGGTTCTGCAGGCGACCATCGAGGATGCCTACAACCGTCTGATCGCTCCGGCCATCGAGCGTGAGGTCAGAAATCAGCTCACCGAAAAGGCAGAGGATGGTGCGATCAAGGTCTTTGGAAAGAACCTTGAGCAGCTTCTGATGCAGCCGCCGATCGCAGGCCAGGTTGTCCTTGGATGGGACCCGGCGTTTCGTACGGGATGCAAGCTGGCCGTTGTCGATGCGACCGGAAAAGTGCTCGACACCACTGTGGTTTATCCGACCGCGCCGACGAACGAGAAGAAGATTGCGGCAGCGAAAGCCACTGTAAAAGATCTGATCCACAAATACGGTGTCACCCTGATTTCTGTCGGAAACGGAACTGCAAGCCGTGAGTCTGAGCAGATCATCGTTGAGATTTTAAAAGAGATCCCGGAGAAGGTTGCGTATGTGATCACCAACGAGGCGGGAGCGTCCGTTTACTCCGCAAGCAAGCTGGCAACCGAGGAATTCCCGAACTTTGATGTCGGACAGCGAAGCGCCGCTTCCATCGCACGCCGTGTGCAGGATCCGCTGGCAGAGCTCGTCAAAATTGATCCGAAATCGATCGGCGTCGGCCAGTATCAGCACGATATGAACCAGAAGAAGCTCGGCGAGGCGCTCGGCGGTGTCGTTGAGGACTGCGTCAATAAAGTCGGTGTCGATCTGAACACGGCATCCGCGTCGCTGCTGGAATACATTTCCGGTGTCAGCAAGGTGATTGCAAAAAACATCGTATCATACCGCGAGGAGAACGGCCGTTTCGAGAGCAGAAAAGAGCTCCTGAAAGTGGCAAAACTCGGACCGAAGGCGTTTGAGCAGTGCGCGGGCTTTATGCGAATCACCGGCGGCAAAAATCCGCTGGACGGCACAAGCGTTCATCCGGAGAGCTACGAGGCAGTCGAGAAGCTGTTCGCAAAGTTAAATATGAAGACAGAGCAGATCAGCGAGGGACCGACGGCGTTCTTCATCAAAGATTACAAGAAGATGGCAGAGGAGATCGGTGTCGGCGAGATTACGCTGTGCGATATCATCAAAGAGCTGCAGAAGCCTGGCCGTGACCCGCGTGACGAGATGCCGCGCCCGATCCTGCGCACCGACGTGCTCGATATGAAGGACCTGAAGGTCGGCATGATCTTAAAGGGAACCGTGCGCAACGTCATTGACTTCGGTGCATTCGTCGATATCGGCGTGCATCAGGACGGACTCGTCCACATTTCCCAGATGACGAAACGCTTCATCAAGCATCCGCTGGAGGCTGTGAGCGTCGGCGATATCGTGGAAGTGAAGGTCATCAGCCTTGATCTGGCGAAGAAGCGGATCGGGCTGTCGATGCTGCTGGATAAATAAAGTGTGATATGTGGGCTGCCCGAAAGAAAACAGGGGCAGCCCGCGGTGTATCAAAGGGGGATTACCATGAATGAGGAAGAAGTGCTGGTAGGACGGATTCAGGATCTGGCAGAGCAGTGTTATCACAGGGATGTTCCGTCACACACGGAGTTTCTGACGCTGGCGGAGCAGGATTTGTTCTACCGCACGGTAAATAAAATCCCGGGCGTGCGTTACGTGCTGTCCGGCGGATACGAGGCGGCAGAGCGGAAAGCGGCGCTGTTTCTGCCATCCTATGCAGAGGACGGTGATGCGTCGATGCTTCCAATCGCAGTCGTGCGCATCAGCCCGCTGAATGAAAAATTTGCGGATGCGCTGTCACACCGTGATTTCTTAGGATCACTGATGAATCTCGGCGTGGAGCGGTATAAGCTGGGAGACATTCTGATCGATGGAAACCAGGCGTATCTGATCTGTATGGCGGATATGGCGGACTACATCTGTGCGGAGCTGAAAAAAGTGCGTCATACGAGCGTGTACTGTGAAGTCGAGGCGGGACTGCCGGAGGAGCTGACGGAGCCGAAAACCGAGCGGAAAGAAGGCTCCGTCGCTTCCGTGCGGCTCGATGCGGTGCTGTCGCTGGCGTTCAGCAGTTCGCGGAGCAAAATGGTGCCGCTGATCGAGGGCAGCCAGGTGTTTATCAACGGAAAGCTGGTGACATCGCCGAGTGCGTCATTAAAAGAGGACGATCTCGTGACCGTGCGCCATATGGGAAAATTCCGCTATGTGGGCGTGCAGAACCAGACGAAAAAGGGAAGGCTGTACGTGGCTGTTGAACGATTTGTCTCATAATA
>OLNI01001467.1_pt1 | contig 12625 bp, 8 predicted proteins | sample 1672921 | NCBI WGS metagenome assembly OLNI01 (sample SAMEA3136737, study PRJEB25190) | human gut metagenome | biome: human gut; feature: human-associated habitat; material: faeces | place: Austria | collected 2013 | reverse complement strand
CCGGCTCGTAGATTTTCGTTCCCTGCGCCGTCTCCACCGTAAACGACGCCCGCAGCTCCGTCCTACGCAGGAACCGGCACAGCCGCCAGCCCTTGGCCTCCAGCGCGGCGGGCTCCGCCGCCGTACTGCCCTCCACCCGCACGCCGGAGAGGGAAATATGGAACGGCAGGGGCAGCGGCACAAGCCAGAGTACAAGCGCGAGCAGCACGATGCCCACGCAGACCCGCCCGATAATTTTCCGGTTTAATTTCTTCACAGTAATACCCCTATCATAAGAAACTAGCGGTTTAATGTATGGGTAATCTTCACTTCCGATCCATATCTATACCGCACCGGACCTGTTGTATCCTATCTATTATTGTCAACAGTTCATTTAATATTTTTGAAATATTATCTAACCCCCTTGATAACATGTCTCTTGTTATCAAGGGGGGTTAACTTTATTTACCAGCCTGCGCGCACAACGTAGACGATCATATCGCGTCTGCCGAATGCGGTGCAGTCTTCCAGCGTATCGTAGTAGAGGTCTGCCACGATGTCACCGCACATGGCCGCTCCGCCGGTGTCCATGGCGTAGCAGTAGCCATATGTCCACGAGCCGTCCACCGCGGTGATGTACAGCAGCGAACCGTACGGGATGCGGTTCGGGTCTACGGCGACATAACCGACCTGCGGTGTAGCGCCGATGGATGTGACGGCGCCTGCCGGTGCATAGTATGCAGTGCAGGAGCCCGTAAGGCTATACTCAAAGGAGGACGGTGCGCCGGAAGCATCCGTGAAGACGTTCTGCTTCTCTTTTGTACCGCGCAGCACGACCGCGCTCTTCGCTTCCTTTAAAACTTCTTTCGTCTTGACGACGCGGCTTTCTTCCTCGCCGTCCGCATACGTGACCGTGTAGGTAACTTTGGCTTCGCCTTCCACGCCTTCGGTCTTCGTCTCCGTTTCGCCCTCATAGAGCTCTTCGGTATCTTCGTATACCGTGCTGTACGCGACAGCTTCGTTCTCGGTGATCTCTTCGGTGCGGATGCGCACAACGCGGATCACATCGCCGCTCGATACGTTATCCTCTGCCTTCACCTGCTTTTCACCCTCTGCGGTCGCGACCAGAATGCGGTCGTTCTCGCCGAGCGTAATGCCCATGGCTTCTACGGCATCACTGTAATTTTCAGCGGCAACGCTCTTCTCGAACGTTTTGCCGTCTGCCGTAACGGTGAGATCAAGGTAACGCTGCACACGGATGCGCATACCGTTTGTAAGTGCGGTATCCACGGCCGGTGTGACGGTGTCGTTTTCGCCGAGCGTGATGCCGGCGGCTTTCAGCGCGTCTTCTACGGTGCCCTCGTTGAGGTCTTCCATGCGGCGCTTGCCGTCTGCCGAAACAAACACACGCTTTGCACGGGTGATCTGCACGGCGATGTCTGCCGTAAGCGCGGCGGTGAAATCGGCATCTGCCGTATCTCTTGCGCCGAGCGTAATCTCGTTTTCCGCAAACACGTCGGAAAGCGTTTTGCCTTTCGGGGCTAAAATCATCTGAGAGGCGTTATCCTCCTTGACGGAAACGCGCACAAAGCGCTGCACGGTGAGCGTGCCGTTCTCCGGGGAGAAGTCGTAGGTATCGATGTCCGAAACGGGCGCCATGCCCTCGGTCTGTGCGCGGGAAAGAATATCCTGCGGGTTCTGACCGATCATACTGAATCTGTATGTTTCGGAGCCGTCATATACGGTGATATCGGCGGTATTTGCCATAACCGTAACAACGGAAGAGATGCTGAGCGCTGCAACCAGAACGACGATCAGAAGAATCTTCGGCATCAGGCTCTTTTGCTGTTTTCTAACATGCCGCATAGCTCTTGCTCCTTTCAAAAAACTGTGAAGCGTTTTGCGCTTCGATTTGGCAAAGCTTCGGCGGACACCCCGCCCTCTTGCTTTGCGTCCACTACCTTTTCTGACCTTTGAAATACGGGTGCAAAATGCCCTTACCAAAAGTCATTTGAGAGTATAATGTGAAAATGATGGTCTGTCAAGTTTTTTGAAAGGTTATTTTTGTGCAATATGCTGAGTTACGCATGGTGTTTTAATTTACATAACAACTCATTTGATATTTTTGAAAGCGATTATTTGCCTTTTTTACGGAACTTTTTTGCGGCGCTCTGTGCAATTTGCAAAAATTTTGCAAAGGCAAAAACATCGAACAAATTTTCTTATACCTTAATATTGTATGTTCTTGCATATTCATTTCGATAAATTTCGCGAATTTTCTGCGTTTTCCCGTTTTATATCGTATATTGTTCCGAATTTGATACATTCCATGTGCTGTGCGGCACTTTTCCTTTACAGCAGAAATTTTCAAAAAACCGCGGTCAAAAGGCAGGTATATTTCATAAAAAGCGTGCTGTATTTTGGGCAGCTCTCCGAAAAAATCGCATTTGCGGCTTTGGAAAGCGGGATGTCCGTTTCAATCGGGCCGATTTTGTGTCGAAATGCGTCTCACCGTGTCCGCAGAAAAAATTATCGTCAACCGATGTATAGAATACGCATGTTAAGTTTACATAACCCGCGTTTTACATAGCGTTTTGTTTCCGTGCCGCGCACGTTTTTAATTTGCTTCTTATATATAATAGAACATCACGGGCAGCTTTTTAGGGCCGACCGTGATGCTTTATCTCATGCGTTCTGTTTCTTTATATAAGCAATAAGCTCGTTTGCCGCGGTGCGGTGTGCGCCCACACCGGGGTGGTCACGGCAGCCGCGATTTTTGAGGTCATCCGTCAGCGACAGAAATTCTGCGTTCGCGTCGCCCGTTTCCGCTTTGTAATCGTCTATGGCCTTTTGCAGCGCCGGGACAAGCTCCAAGCCGAGCATACCGTAGATCCACACAAGACGGGCGTTGGGGTAATACCCACGCAATTGCTTTAAAAACGCGGTCGTGCCGTGCGCAAAACGCGCTTCGTCTTCGGGGTTCAGCTTACCGTCTTCCGTGCGGCGGTTCTGAAACGTCTCGCCGGTTGTTTCATCTGTCCAGGCAGGCTGTGAAAACGCGCCGCAGTCGTTTGTACCGAGGTTGATGAAGACGTAATTCGGCTGCCATTTTGTGAAATCATACGGCTCTTTCGCGCCGAGGGCAATGTTTTTTTCGCCGCTCAAAAGGCCGCAAAGCTGCCCGTAGATGGGCGGAATGGCGCTGTTTGGGTCGTTGTTCCAGCCGCAGCACACGCCCCAGCCACTCTGCGATGAGACACGAATATCGGCGTTTAAAGCATGGGACACCATGACAGCGTAGTTATTCTCCGCACTGAAGAACATGGAAATCCAGTCTGTTTCCGCTTTCGCGCCGATGTCGCCCTCGCCGCTCGTGATACTGTCACCGATAAATTCGATTTTTAAATTGCGCTCCGGCACGGGCAGGAATTCGCCGTCTGTTTCGACGGCGTTAATCTGCAAAACACTCTCCGGATCGGCGTTCATAGCCTGCGTATCTTTAAAGATGCGCACGTTCTTGACCTTTTCGGGGTCCATGCCGCGGAACACGCACACGCGCTCCGTGCCCTTCTGCGCCATGCGGCGGGAGAAGAACTCGCCATTCACCATAAAGCTGTACCACGGCTCGTGGATGTCCCAATCCGCCGTAAATTCCACCCACAGCTCGCTGCCGCGCACATTAAGCTCTAAGCCCGCCGCCGTCCAGAACAGCGTGAGCGGCGTTAACGAGCCGTTTGTGCGCCCGTGCACAAGGTGCGGAACTTCGGGTAGGGTATATCGCTTGACTTCGCTCATTTTGCCTCCGCCTCGGCAAGCTCTTTCTTATAAAGATACTTGTCAATGTCTTCCTTGATATTGTCCGGAATCTTCTTTTCCACCGGGAATACCGCCGCATTGATCAGCGTGTCGGCATATGTGAGCACAATCTCCAGCGTTTTGCCGAGTGCCTCTGCGGAAAGGAACTCCATGGTATCAAAACGGTTGTGGATATACGCCGCACCTTTTGCACCGTCACGGGAGAAGTTGATTGCCGGAATGCCGTTATCCGCAAACGGGATGGAATCGGAAGAATAAATGCTCTGGCGCGTCACAGCGGAGAGGCCGTTGATTTTGAGCATGTAATCGGTGTAGTGTACGAGGGATTCCTCGCCTGTGACAGCCGCCGTGTTATAGCCGAGGATCGGCGCACCGACGTCAACGTTAATCATGAAAACGTGATCTTTCAGCTCATCCTTGTGGTCGCGCACGAATGCCTTACTGCCCTCGAGTCCAATCTCCTCGCTGCCGTACCAGCAGAACTTTACGGTACGCTTCGGCGGGTGCTGCGCGAACCAACGCGCCGCTTCCATGTTGATGACGGAGCCTGCGCCGTTATCGTATACGCCTTTGGAAAATTCAACGGAGTCATAATGTGCGCCGAAGGAGATAATCTGCTCCGGGTGCTCGGTGCCCTTGATCTCCGCAATCACATTGTGCGACGTGAGTGTAATGTTCTTGTTCTGTACAGTAACCTTTGCGCGGGATGCACCTTTGTTGACGATCTCCATAGCGTCCACGGTGCGCAGCTGTACTGCCGGTGCATTGCCGAACGTACGCAGCGCACTGCGCAGCTTGCGCTGATGAAGGTCGGTATTCTCGAGGTCATCGTGAATATCGCCGTCCATGGTGACGACAGCTGCGGCGCCCGCTTCCATCAGGCTGCGGTACAGCGGCACGCGCAGGAAGCCGTTGACGAGCACAATCTTGCCCTTGACGTTCAACAGGTCGACCGGAAGCGCGTTTTCCACGTAGACAAAATCTGCCGTAAGGCCGTCTGCGGCGGTGCTTTCCGCGCATTGGTAACCGCGCACGGTGTAGCTCTTACGGTACGGCTCCAGAATCTCGAAGGTCGCTTCCACTTCGGCGGATTCGATCTCAAACGGCTCAATCACGGCGGACAGACCGAAGCTTTCACACTCCGCTTTCAGGATTTCCGCGGCTTTTAATTCTTCTGAGGAGCCGGCTACGCGCGTAAAGCCGATTTTATCGAGCAGTGCGAACGCACGGTTTTCGTCATATTTTTTCAATGTAAACAACTGCCTTTCTCTTTGATTTTATACGGTATTTATTCCTATTATATAGTATACAAAATAAATTGCAAGCAATTTTGCGCTAAAATGAAAGTGTACGGCTTTAAAAATGCAAAAAGCAGGGTCATTCCCCGCTTTTGGAGAATAATCCTGCAATTTTGCATATGAATTCACTTAAAATGCTTGTGTGCAGACGAATTTAATCTCTTCGATCTCCATACCGGTCTGGCCGAAGTAGAGCTTGAGGTAATTCGTGCCGCCGAACAGCACGCCGATGTCCTGCTCTGCGGTAACGACCTCGCCGTTCGTGCCGTTGATCATGACCATGCCGCGCAGGTTACCGTCGATGAAGATAGACATCGGAATCTGCGCCACTTCATTGGCGTTTGCTTTTACGCGCATGACAAACTTATAGAGGCCGTTTTTCTTATAGCGGATGCCGAGAACGGTGGAAGCGCCTTTTTCCGTATTGACTGCGGAAATGTCGAGCGGAGCTTCGTCATCGATGAACTGATACTCGCCGCTGAAATCGACGTAATCTTCGCTCGTCTTCTCCGCTTCTGCGGCTTCGCGCTCCTCATCGCTCATGCGGCCGAGGCTGCGCTCCATCACAGGCGAGTTCATCACGGTGCGGCAGATATTCATCGCAGAGCGCACGAGCGCGTCACGCGTCAGTCTGCCGTCTGCAAGGGCGTCGTCCAAATTATCGTGTTGGCTGTTCGAGGCGGCGTCCGCGTTAACCATGTTGAGGTCATTCTGCGCGCGCACCTGTGCGGCGACGTTCTCGCGGGTGGCTTCTTCGCCCTCGCGATCGTTGCCCTTTGCCCACCAGTCGGTCATAACGGTACCTGTGAAGCCCCACTCGTCGCGCAGGATGGTCGTGAGCAGGTCGAAGTTGCTGGCCGTCCAAATGCCATTCAGACCACCGTAGGTGGACATGACGGAGTATGCGCCGCCCTCTTTTACGGCCGTTTCAAACGCGCGCAGGTAAATCTCACGCAGTGCGCGCTCAGAAAGGATGGAATCGATCTCGGTTCTCTTAAACTCCTGGTTGTTGCAGGCAAAGTGCTTGATGGTGCCGGTGACACCGAAGCGGCGCATGCCGCGCAGCTGTGCGGCGGCGAGCTTGCCGGTGAGCAGCGGGTCCTCCGAGAAATACTCAAAGTTTCTGCCGTTTAAGGGGCTGCGGTGGATATTGAGACCCGGGCCGAGAAGTGTGTCGACGTGGTTTTTGCGCTGCTCCTTGCCCTGCATGGCGAAAAGTTCTTCATTCAGCTTTTCGTTAAAGGTGCAGGCAAGCAAGGTGCCGTTCGGCAGGCTGAACGCGACGGTGCCGCAGTCCATACGAATGCCGGAGGGGCCGTCTGCACAGCAGGCTGTGGGAATACCGAAGTTGACGAGGTTTTCCGTGACGCCGCCGAACGCGCCTGCGGTGCCCGCCGTGACCTTCGGAGAGTTCATGCCCTCGCCGCGCATAAGGCAGATGAGGTCTTCGTCGGAAAGCTGCGCTACAAAGTCTTCCAGCTCCGCTTTGCCGTCGAATACATCGCCGAGCTTGATTCCCTTGTCGCCCGTATACGGCTTTGCAGGCTTTAATGCCGCCGCGCTGCGGGCCGCCATATCGTATTCGCGCTGCGGTGCGGGCTCGAATGCGATCGTGTTATTGTGATTCACCATGCGGTCAAACTTCGTGACCGGCGCGCACGCCTGCACGCATGTGCGGGTGACGGTATCTTCTTTCACTTCAAAGCTGCCGGAGAGCTTTGCGCAGCGCACGCAGCCGCCCGTGTAGACGTTATACGCGCCGCTTTCAAGCACATAGCAGAATCTGTGTCCCGTAACGCCGCTGTCGTCGTAGGACGCAAGATTTGCGATTGGGAACGTGAGCGTAAGCGTTTCGCTTTCGCCCGGCTGCAGGGTTTCGGTCTTTGCGAATGCGGCGAGGCTTCTTACGGCCTTGCCGAGCTTGCCCTGCGGTGCTTCAACGAAGACGGTGACGACCTCTTTGCCCTGCACGTCGCCGGTGTTTTTCACGGTGACTTTCTCTGTAACGATCTCGCCGTCGAAATCAAAGCTTTCAACCGTGCGGGTGAAGGTCGTGTAGCTGAGACCGTAGCCGAACGGATACAGCACACAGTCTTTTGCGAACGTCTCAAAGTAGCGGTAGCCGACGTAGATGTCTTCTTTATAAATGACCCGTGTGGGATCACCGAAGCCCTCTGTGGACGGATAATCGCTGATGTCAAGCGCGATGGTGTCGCTCAGCTTGCCGCACGGCGTGACAGTGCCTGTGAGAACATCTGCAGCGCCTGCGCCGCCCTCTTGGCCGCCCTGCCAGACGTACAGCACAGCGGCGGGATCGTATTCTTTCACCCACTTCATATCCATGATATTGCCGACGTTCAGCAGAACCGCAACACGCTTGAACGCGCCGCAAACCTCTTTTAACATCTGATGCTCGGCGGCCGTCAAGAGATAGCTGCCCTCTGCGGCGCTGTTGTCCTTATCTTCACCCGCGGTGCGGCCGATGATGACAACGGCGATATCGGACTTTGCAGCAGCCTGCTCGGCGAGCTCTTTCGTGACGGGCATTTCCTCCTGGCACCACGGCTCCTGTGCCCAGCCCATGCCCTTTTCAAACGGATGGTCCTTCAGCCAGTCATGGTAGGTCTGCTCCAGCTCCTCGTTGACAGAAATGTCTTTGTTTTCTTTTAAAGCGTCCAGAATGTTCGTGACGTAGCGGGTATTGACTGCGCCGCCGGAGCCTGTGCCGCTCTTATAATAGTCGAACTGAATTCTGCCGAACACGGAAACGCGCTCACCCTTTCGGATTGGCAGCGCCTTGTCGTCATTTTTCAGCAGCACGCAGCCTTCCGCCACAGCCTGACGCGCCAGCGCGGCATACTCGTTCCAATCGATCTTATACGGATTGCTCATTTTATTTTTCCTTTCTGCATGATCTATGCCGTTTACGGTGTATTCTCTTTGTTATAATGATAAACGATTTTGTGGATTTTATCAAGCCGCGCAGTTAAGTTTCTGTAAAAAAATCACGTGAACGAAAATTTTCGTTGTAAAACGCTTTAAAAACGGTTATGATACATATAAATAGAAACCCTTTACGGAAGGAGTTACCGTTATGCCTGCTTTTTATACCCATTATCGCTTTGGCTGCGATGTTTTAAAACAGCTGCCGGAGGACATCCGCAGCATTTGCACCGCGCACCGCGGGCTTTTTGACATTGGCTTACACGGACCGGACATCTACTTTTTCTATCGACCCGTTCTGCCGAACAAGGTGAACCGCATCGGCTATGCGGCACACAAGCGCTCCGGGCGCTACTTTTTACAGCGCGCACAGAAGGTCATTGCGTCTGCGCATGACAAAGATGCTGCCCGCGCGTATTTCTACGGGCTTTTGTGCCACTTTACGCTGGATTCTATCTGCCACCCGTACATCCACACGGCGATGAAAGAATTCAACGTCACGCACGCGGCGACGGAGACCGCTTTCGACCGCGCTTTGTTACTCAAAGACGGCAAAGACCCACAGCACTTTGACCCGTGCGGTCATTTTGAAGTGAACACGCGCAACGCCGCCGTGATTACGCCCTTCTACACGCCGGAAGCTACTGTGGCGCTGACCGAAAAGAGCATCTCCTCCATGGTATTCTACGGCCGTGTGCTGTTCACGCCGAACAAGGCGCTGCGCCGCGCCATTGACACCGGGCTTTACATCACGTTCCACCACGACGCCATTGCCGATATGATGATGACCACGCAGGACGTGCCGAGCTGCAAGCTGTGCACGGAGCACCTTATCGAACTGTACGGCAAAGCACTGGAGCTTGCGAAAACACTTTTCCCGGCTGCGCAAAAGCTGCTCCAAAACGAAAAAGTCTCCTGCCCGGAGCTTGACCGCACATTTGACGGCTGATTTCAAATTTTTACCAAAATGCCCGCCATGCAGGAACCAAAACGTTCTGCACGGCGGGCATTTTATTTCCCGGGTTTTACCCTATAGCAAAAGCTCCCGTTCACGAAAGCCTGTGAACGGGAGCTTTGATTTTCACTTACAGATCCAATCAGATTTCCGGCTCTACCAGATGGCAGGCGCAGAAATGGCCCGGACGAATTTCACGCAGCTGCGGCTTCGACTCTCTGCACTTGTCGCAGGCGACCGGGCAACGGCCGGCAAAGTTGCAGCCCTTCGGCGTGTTGATCGGGCTCGGCACGTCGCCGGAAAGAATCTGGCGGTGCTTCTGCGCTTCTGCACTCGGGTCCGGAATCGGCACTGCGGAAAGCAGAGCCTTGGAGTACGGATGCAGCGTGTGCGCATACAGATCGTCGGAAGAAGCGAGCTCAACGACATTGCCGAGGTACATAACGGCGATACGGTCGCTGATGTACTTGACGATGTTGAGGTCATGCGCAATGAAGAGGAACGTCAGTCCGAGCTGCTGCTGCAGGTCGTGCAGCAGGTTGATGATCTGGGACTGGATGGAAACGTCCAGTGCCGAGATCGGCTCATCGCACACGATGAATTCCGGCTCGATAGCGAGCGCACGGGCAATGCCGATACGCTGGCGCTGACCGCCGGAGAACTCATGCGGGAAGCGGTTGGCGTGCTCTTTGTTCAGGCCGACCAGCTCGAGGAGCTCGTATACGCGCTCCTGACGGCGCTTTGCGTCGTACATGCCGTGGATGACCATACCCTCTTCAATGATGGAGGAAACGGTCATACGCGGATCCAGAGAAGCGTACGGATCCTGGAAAATGATCTGCATTTTTCTTCTGTAGGGAAGCATTTTGGCAGCTTTGGCTTTTCCAAGAGGTTTGCCGTCTTTATCCAGAGGATTGTCGTAAATAGTTTCGCCATCATAAATAATCTTTCCTCCGGTTGGCTCATAAAGGCGAAGAATCGTTCTTCCCAGTGTGGTCTTTCCACATCCGGACTCTCCTACAAGACCGAGTGTTTCACCTTTTTTGATATAAAGGGAAACATCCTGTACAGCCTGTACCCCCGGACCTTTTATGCCATTTACCGGAAAATATTTTCGTAAATTCTCAATTTCAAGAAGCTTCTTTTCTTCTGCCATTTATTTCTCCTCCTTGTTCATAAGCTCCTGAACCCGAAGCCAGCAGGCGGAACGATGTTTCTCGCCCACTTCCACGTAAGGAGGCATTTTCTTCAGACAGATCTTCATGCAATGCTCACAACGTGGAGCAAACGGACATCCTTCCGGCGGATTCAGCATATCAACCGGGGTTCCCTCGATTGGGATCAGTCTTTCATAGCTCTCGGCATCAACACGGGGCATGGAACGAAGAAGACCCTTTGTATATGGATGTGCAGGCTCGTAGAAAATGTCATCTACAGGTCCCTGCTCCACAATTTTACCTGCATACATAACGGATACCTTGTCACAGATATCTGCCACAACACCAAGGTTGTGTGTGATGAAAATGATTCCCATTCCGGTCTTTTTCTGAAGATCCTTCATCAAGTCAAGGATCTGTGCCTGAATGGTAACGTCAAGGGCTGTAGTCGGCTCATCTGCGATCAGAAGCTGCGGATGGCAGATCAGTCCCATAGCGATCATGACACGCTGTCGCATACCGCCGGAAAACTCGTGTGGATACTGCTTCATACGCTTCTCCACATTATTGATTCCAACCAGTTCCATCATTTCCATGGCACGTTTCTGGGCTTCTTCTTTGCTGATTTTCTTATCATGGGCACGAAGAGCTTCCACAAGCTGATTTCCGATGGTGTAAACCGGATTCAGACAGGTCATGGGATTCTGGAAAATCATAGCTACTTTATTTCCGCGGAACGCAGTCATCTCTTCCTTGGAAAAAGAAAGGACATCTTTTCCCTCGAAGGTAATGGAGCCTCCGATAACTTTACCTGGGGACTGAAGAAGCCCCATAATAGAATATGCCTCCTGGCTCTTTCCAGAACCAGATTCTCCAACAACTCCCATAACTTCGCCATAATCAAGGTCATAGGAGATACCGCCAACGGCTTTTACCTCGCCGGCCGGGGTAAAGAAGGAGACTTTCAGGTCTTTTACTTCCAGCAATTTATTTTTCTGTTCAGACATTGTTCTCCTCCTCTCTTATTTCTTCAGCTTCGGATCAAGAGCATCGCGAAGTCCATCGCCAAACAGGTTGAATGCAAGGATCATAATGCTCAGGATCACGGAAGGTACGATCAGTCTGTAAGTATAAGTGTACATACCGCTAAGTGCGTCTGTTGCCATGGATCCAAGGCTTGGAAGAGGTGCAGAAACACCAACTCCAAGGTAGGATAAGAAGGATTCCAGGAAAATTGCAGACGGTATCTGCAGGCAGGTAGTAACAACGATCTGTCCGATACAGTTTGGAAGCAGATGACGGCGGATGATTCTGCCGCCAGATGCACCAAGTGCTCTTGCTGCGGTTACATATTCCTGCTGTTTCAGCTGAAGTACCTGGCCACGGATAATACGACTCATGGTAACCCAGTATAACAGACCAAATGCAATAAACATGGAGATCAGGTTCGGTCCAAGTACATTGACAAAGGATTTCATAGGACTGGTTCCTGATGAATTCACATAGTCAGTAAGGATTGGTTTCAGTGCAGTTGCGATCAAAAGGACAACCAGCATCTCCGGAACTGCATAAATAAGTTCAACAATACGCTGCATCACTGCGTCCACCTTGCCGCCACAGTAACCGGAAATAGCACCATAAAGGGCGCCGATCACCAGTACCAGGATAGCTGCGAATACGCCGACAGACATGGAAACACGGGCACCATACATAACACGGACCAGAATATCACGGCCATACATGTCAGTACCAAATACATGAGGGAATACTTTTTCCCCATTTGCCTTGCGCTCAAGCTCTGCCTGGGAATAACCGAAAATATGCTTCTTGATTCCAAGCTCCTTGCGGATGGAATCCTCATCTACGCTCTGCTCCTCAGAAGAATCTTCTGAAGGTTTTGCAGCGACTTTTGCTTTTGCACGGATAACTGCTTCATCTTTCTTTGTAAATTTCTCGCCCTTTTTCTCAGCTTCTGCTTTCGCCTGGGCGATCATTTCATCTACATCCACTACATCGGACTGGGTTCTGGAAGCGATCTCGTCGTTCACACGCTGGGTGTCCTCCAGTGTGTAGTGATAGGGATAAAGGTTCTCAGCACCTTTGTTAAACTCGTCATAACCATATGGGATCAGAAGCGGGCCCACAAAGGCAAATAAAAACAGGAATACGATCACACCAAGTGCAACCATAGCCACCACATTTTTCTTTAATCTTCTCCAGGCATCTTTCCAGTAGGAAACACTCTGGCGGTCCTGAATAAAATCATCCTTCTCCTGTCTGGACGCAGATGCAAAATCATCCGGACTTAAATCCTGAAGGAGGTTCTCAATATCCGGCTGAAGACTCACCGGACATTTCTTAATCTTCTTATCTTCTGCCACGATCATTCTCCTCCTTTCGCAAGGCTGATTCTCGGGTCAGCAACCTTATAAAGGAGGTCTACAACCAGGTTCATCAGAATAATAAATGCTGCCAGG
>OLNI01001462.1_pt1 | contig 12645 bp, 16 predicted proteins | sample 1672921 | NCBI WGS metagenome assembly OLNI01 (sample SAMEA3136737, study PRJEB25190) | human gut metagenome | biome: human gut; feature: human-associated habitat; material: faeces | place: Austria | collected 2013 | reverse complement strand
GCGCAGATCGGTTGCAAGCTGATCGATCAGGCCTGCGTCAACGTCGTCACGCCACGCCACGGACGCGATGCGGTTGGCGGCTGCGGCAATCTGGTTCAAGTTGCGTCCCTGAGCGCGAAGCTCAACGAAGAGCTTGCGCAGCTCCTCGCGCGCTCCGACGAACCTGCTCTGCTCCGACTTGCGAAGCTCGGAGGCGTAGAGGCCGCAGAAGAGGAGGTAGTCGGTAAGCGACAGGTTGGTCTCCCTGGCGTATCTCTTCAACGTCTCCTTCTCGTAAGGTGACACGCGTATGAATATGCCCTCGCTGCGCACGCGGCTGTCCTCGGCCTTGCGCGGTTTGTTGCCCTCGGACGGCGGCATGTACCCGGCGGCGGGATTGTCGGCGTGATAGACGTTGTACTTTCGTTTGATTTCCTCTGGCGCTGCGTCGAGATCGAGTGAGAAGTTGCGCTTGCCGAAAGCGGCTGTCTGCACGATGTACTGGCTTCGACTCATGCCGAGCATTCGCGCATGGAAGTCAATCAGGTCGCGCTCGTAGCGCAGCAGGCTGACGTGAAGGGCAACCCTGTCTTTCTTGGCGTTTGCCATGTTCTCTTTCCTTCCCAGGTGCATGGGCGGCAGCCCTGCCAAGAGAGCGCCGAGCGATCGCGTACGACCGGGCAGCCTTGGGCAGTCGGTCGGGAGCGATCGCGAGAGCGCGTCCGCCTAAGTCGAACGTCCTGCGACAGCAGGGCAAGAGACTTTGGCGGACGCGCGGGCGCTTGCATCTGTATATCGATTTATGGCCTACAGGGCATAACCGATATACAGATGCGTCTCTTGCGTGGATATATAGAGTTTTCCCTAAAACGAGTGTCTTAAACCGCCTTTGCGGGGAATCAGGAAATCAAACGGGAGAAAGCGTTTGATAAGGCGCGCTCTTACCCGCCTCTGCCCGAAGCCGAAAAGAGGAGACGGTAAACATGGAAGTCTTCATCGTCCTGCTCGCGGTCATCCGCATGTTCGCATCGCTGCTCGGGCTGGCGGTGTCGTTTCTTGTGAGAGCCGTTGCCCTGGTGTTCTCTCTGCTCGCGCGCCTGTTCCGGTTCCTTTTCGGCAAGGGAGCGGACCGGAAAGCGCTTGAGCGGGGCGACAGCGAAGTGCAGCGGGAAGGAGAGACCGTTGATCGAAGGTAAAGCGCGCGAGGAGGTTGTCTCCAAGGTCAAGTCCCTTCTCGATCGAACCGTCGAGAAGGGATGCACCGAGGCGGAGGCCATCGCTGCGGCCCTCGCCGCACAGCGTTTCGTCGTTCGGTACGGCATCACCGATGCAGAGCTTTCCGGACATCGCAAGAACGAGCAGATGGTCGAGGAATGCGCCGATCCCGTCTCGCGCAACTGGGCAACCAAGCTCGCTCTCATTGCGGCTCGCAGCTTTCGATGCAGGGCGTATGTTCGCCACCTTGGGAAGCGTCGGAAGATGAAGACTTTTGTGTTTGTGGGATATGCGACGGATGCCCTCGCCGCGCGCACCGCCTTCGACTTTCTCTATTCCGTCGGCACGAGATTGGCAAACGAGGAGGCGCGCCGCTGCCGGCACCGCTGCGGCGGAAGCAGAGGGGTGCGCACGTCGTTCTGCTTGGGATTCGCAGCTGGTGTTGGAGACGAGCTTGAGCGGCAAAGCTTCGCGCTCATGGTCGTGACACCTAGTTGCGTCGAGGAGGCTTTCGAGGCTCGGACGGCGGGCTGCGGATCGTTTGCCGACAGGAGTGCTCTCACCGATCTGGCTGCATACGGCAAGGGGCGGCGCGCTGGGAGCGAAGCCGTGCGGAGCCGTTCCATCGAAGGGCAGCATTCGCTCGGCTCTTAGGCTCTTAGGTAGAGCGCCGCATCCGCTTGTTTCGGTACGAAGAGCGGCTGTCGCTTCGCGTCGTTCCGCTGTCGAGCGTCGAATAGGTTCGTGTGAGGCGACGAAGCTCGCGGCCCTTATTGAATGAACAAGCCGGCCCTTTTCGGGGTCGGCTTGTTTGATCAAGGTGGCTTTATGATGCCGTTGTCTGGCTGGTCTCCTGTTATGAAGTCTGCGTACAAAAAGCATTCGCGAAAAGCATGGCGCTTGCTGGTATGAACGTCGGCGAGCACGTAGTCGACGTATGCCTTCACTGGGGTCGCCTTGGCGCGGATCGCGTCTACCTTTCTCCTTCCACCGATGCTCACGGTGATGGTTTGGCCGATCCGCCTCTCGAACTGCTCCCTTACCTGCGACCAGTTGTGGCCGTCCTCTTTCGACATGGCTGACTTCCCTTTGGCGGTTAATCCGCGATTCTTGTCTTCGCGCTCGCGCCAAGAAGCTCGTTGTACATCTCGAAGGGAAGTAGCACGCCCTTGATTTCCTTCCCCTCCATGATGATTGAGACACCGGACTCGTTTGCCTTGTCGAACGCCTCGTCCCAATCGTCATGCACCCCGTCCTTGAGCCAGTGCAGGCACTCGAACAGGGATGCGAGGTTGGACAGATCGGGGAGATCCTTAATCGAAGCCTTCCTCTTCGCCTTGGGGCGCGACGGGCGCTTCGTTTTCGGCTTGGCCTGCTCGGGCTGCGTGGGCACCGCGTCCTGCACGGTCGCGGGGGCGCTCTCTACGTTGTTGAACTCGTTCATGACAGAATCCTTTCTTGTTGACTTGCTTGCTTATATCCGTTGTTCGCTACTCGTTGCGGCCCAGCTCCTCCTCCAAAAGCTCGCGCAGCATCACGCTCGCGCTGCGCCATCTTGCGCCGGGCTGCACAAGGTATGTCTTCATCCGATAGAAGAGTTCGTCGTCGAGCAGGACGGTGACTTGGTGCGTGAGTTCCCGTTTCGGCTTCGGCTTCGGATTGCTTTCAAGAGGTTCCTCCGGTGCGGGTGCCGGATCGTTCTTGCAAGATGCGTCGCTCGCGGCAGCGTGGCCGAACATCACCTCGTCCTCCGAAAGCTTTTTCACGCGCGACGCGGCTCGGGAGGAGGAGAAGTCTTTGCGCTGTGCCATTCGTTAAGCCTCCTTCGCGAAGTTGAGAACGTCGTCAACGAGTGCCATGTAGTCCTTGGCGACGCCAGACTCGGGCGCATAGTCGAATATGTCCGTGTAGCTCGCCTGGCTCTCCACGATGGCAACGGCCTCGCGGATGGGCTTCCTGAACACCGTCGTGCCCAGAGCCTCGGCGATTTCGCGTGCGCTTTTGGTCATCCCCTTCGCCACACGCGTCTGCGCGCGGTGCTGCGTCATGACCACGCCTATGATCCTAAGATCCGGATTAGTGTACTTGCGCGTCATGTCGATCGACTCCGCAAGGTCCGCGATCCCGTCGAGAGAGTACTCAGCCGCCTCGGCGGGTATGACGATGCCGTCGGCTGCGGTGAGCGCGTTGTAGGCGAGCGTGTCGCGCGCCGGCGGGGTGTCGATGATCGCGAAGTCGTAGTCGCCCGCAACCGCTGCAAGCGCCTCGCGCAGGTGGTAGAGCTTGTTGGGCTGATCGCCGATCGCAGCGTCGATGATCGACAGGCGTTTGTTGTAGCGGCTTGCGGGGATCAGGTCGCCGCGAGCGCAATGAACGACGACCTCTTGCACAGTCGCCTCTCCGGTCAGCAGCTCGTACATGGTCGGGGCGAACTTCTCCTGCTCTGTTTCCCCCATGAGCGTGCCGGTGAGGTTCGCCTGCGCGTCCATGTCGCACGCGATGACCTTGTGGCCTTTGCTGGCGAGTCCCGCTACGAGCTGGATGCTCGTCGTGGTCTTGCCCGCCCCGCCTTTTTGGTTCACAACTGCGATTGTATACATGCGTTCTCCTGTTCCTTTCTCCCGAGCGGTTCCGTTCCGCCCTTCTGTCGTTTACCGAGACCCCACCTTGCGGATCCTCATGCCCTTGGGAATGAGTCTCGCGTCGAGCGTGTCTGTGATTCGCTGTACCAGCTCCTCCCGCGCAAGGGTGCTCGCATCCTCTACGTCACACTTCCGCGCGATGCTGCGCAGGATGGCGTCGCAGTATCCAGAGGTCGCCGGCATCGTCGTCTGCTCGGCGCGCATCTTGGCGATCACGCTCTCGACGCCCTCGTCCCCGGAGAGCTGGACTTTGAGCGTGCTGCTCGCGTACTCTCGAACCTCGGCGTTTGCACGCTCAAGAAGCGCTTCGAGTTCCTTTGCCCGCTCGTCGGCCTTCCGCGCTCTGTCTTCCGCATCGGCCTTATCGGCTTCGAGGCGTTCGCGCGCTTCGCGAGCCTCCTGCGCCTCGGCCTGCTCGTCGAGGATCGCTTGGAGAAGGCTCGCGTAGACCTCCTCCTTCTCCTCGTAGTCGATACCGAATCGCGTGCAAGCGAGCCGCAGGTACCTTTCGGCATCGAAGCTCTTCTTGTCGGGGAAAGCCTCGCTCGCCGCAGCCTGGAGGGGATCTTTCGCGTCCCACGTGAGCGAGAACCGTTCCTTCATCGTCGCGAGCTGCGGCCTCGCATCCGGCATGTGGCAGCCCACTTCCTGCAAGCCGTTTACCGTGCGCAGCGCTTGCGCCAGGTCGCTGATTTCGTCGCCCCTGTCCTCGATCTCGTTGACGAGCGCGCTCGCGAACGCCCGATAGACCGCTGTCTCGTTACCTTCGGTCATAGTTCCTCCCATCCAGCTAGAAGTCCACGTCTTCGTCGTAAAGCGCTGGCGCGAACTGGGCATTCGCCGCACGTGCCGCCTTTGGCCCGCTCTGCTCCCCGCTTCCGGCTGATCCCAGAAACTCGATTTCGTTGACGATGATCTCGACGGCGCTGCGGTGCTGCCCGTCGTGCTCCCATGCGCGATAGCGCAGTTTGCCCTCGATCGCGACCTTCATCCCTTTGGACAGGTGCCGGCTGACTGCCTCGGCGCGATTGCCGAACATGATCGCGTTGAAGTAGTTCGCGTAGTCCTCCCACTCGCCCGTTTGCTGATTACGATGGCGGTCGTTGACGGCAATGCGCAGGCTCAGCACCGGCGTGCCTCCCGCCGTCGCCCTCAGCTCGGGGTCGCGCACTATGTTTCCCGTGACGTTCACTCGATTTATGCTCATTCCGTTTCTCCTTCTCGTGTCTCGCTCTCGCCGTTGCAGCCGTGAAGCTCGCGCCACTTATAAAACCCGGCCTTACTGACGCCGAAGCATTCAATGGCCTCGTTGATTACGAAGTCTCGCCCCAGCCGCTCCCTCATGCCGTGGATCACTTCGAACCGCCTCGCCTGCTTCTGGCGCTCGATCCCGGGCAATGCGGCCATAGCGCCGGCGCACGCTGCCTTGGTGAAGCGACGTCTTTCGCGCCTTCCGCTCGACAGCCCTCTCGTCAATCCAGCGCTCCAAAGGCTTCGCGGAGATCGTTGGCAACAGGGCTGCCGGGAGCAACGCTAACGCCCATGGCGTGCCTCTTTTGCTTTTGCGGCGCTCTTTTCGATCTCCTGCGCGACGCGCACGCCCTTTTCGGTCAGCCGGTAGCTGTTGCCGATGGTCGCGCAGTTCTGGTCAGTGATCGGGCGGGTGCTCACGCAGCCTGCGCGTTTGAGCTGCATGACGTTCCTTGTGACCGTGGTGGTGCAGACGCCCAGCAGCTTTGCGATTTCGGCCTTCGTTGCCCACAGCTCCATGTCTTTCGCGCCTAGAGTGCGCCACAGCGACACCAGGAAGCGCTCGCAGGCGAACATGTGGCGGCTTTTCCCAAGCTCGGTCACGACGACGCAGGGTTTCTGCGCGCGTAGCTCATCGACCGATTTGACGTTTTTCAAGATGATCTCCTATCTCTTGCGGTCGAAGGCGTGTAAGCCCCCTACGCATTTGAGTATACCCTCTTACACGTTTGATAATCATTCATCTTCAATATATTTGTATGTATGCAGATAGACAGCTATATATATACTTAATTTCTACGAATGACAAACTTTCAGTTTGATAATCTCAAAAGAAAAACCCGCCTGCCGCGTATGAGGGCAGACGGGTTCGGGTAAGCTAAGCGGTGAAGTCGGAAGGTGCTACCAACACCTTTTGGTCCGAGACGAGAAGCACACTCTCGCATCCAGCACCGCCCACTTGGTTTATACCACGTCAAGGGCGCGTCTATACAGACATCTGGATGTGGGCAAATGCCCACACACGAGACACAGGAACCCTCGCCTCGGCTCTCAGGCGGGGGTATTTTCGTTCCGTCCGGCTCCACATAGCGCCGTGACCGGACGGCTGCGGGCTAAGCCCGTAGGAAACAGGCGGTGAGCTACATGCGACACGCCGCTAATATCCGGGATGGGAGCGTGGCCCTTCCTCCCGCATGAGGCCGCGATCCGGGTCGCAGGCGGCTTGTTTGAGCCGGTTGCGACCGGGGTCGCACGATAGGCCGAGGCGTCGGGACGCTCAGCAGGCGGGCACCGCGCGCGGGCGTTAAGCCCTCGTCGGGTGCCGTCCGGTGGCACTTTCGCCGGCAAGCCCTTGCAGCGCCGCAGCGGGAAGTGATGAAAAACGCCGCACCGGGGACGGTGCGCCCTCGTTAAGGCGAAGCCGTGCATCGAGGGAGCATCGAGAGCGTGAGTCCGGGATAGCGCCGCTGCTCGGCGCTTTACAAGTGCGTGCTGTGCAAAAGCGGCTCGCTGGGCAGGCGCGAGTGCCGCGCTGGAGACAGCCCAGGATGCCCGCAGGAAACCGAGAAGGCTACCGATCCGCTAGGAAGTGCGGATGACCGAGGGGCGGTTGAGGTCACGGAGCTTATGGGCTTCGAGAGGTGGTCGCAGGGCAGGGGGCGGACTGTGTCGAAGCAACCCCAGCGCTACGTCGCGCCGAGGTGCGCCGGACTCCGGTACCGCGTCAAGGGGCACAAACCCCGCACAAGCCCGCGACGGCCTAACCTCACACGTTTATCGCTCTGCGCGGCCTTGTGCAGGCTTTGGTGCTTCTCCCTTGACCCGGCACCTGCGCCGGCGCTCGAAGCAGGGAAGGGGTAGGCGGTAAACCGCCCACCCCTATGGGCGGACCGGTGCCTGGCTGGCGCATTGTCCTCGCTTCGCATGAGACTCCCGGCGGCGTTTCCCTCGTGAGACCTGTTTTGAATCCGTGTATATAACAAAACGCAGCGGAGCGCCGGTGGAGTGTTGGAAACCCGCAGGGTTTTCAACGCGGAACATTTCAAGGCGCGTAGCGGGCACGCGGCTGTGGGAAGGGTGTGAAACCCGAAGGGTTTTGCACGCTTTCCACGGACGCCAGGCAGCCTTTGGGATGGTTGGGTCGCTACGGATCCGAGAGTGCTTCAAGCGCAAGTCCGCTACCTGCGGGAATGCTCTGTGCGTGGCTGTGCGCAGCAATGTGGTGCCATAATGCGGCCTCGGCACCCTGAGCCGCACATCCTCGTCAAATGCCCGTAGGAGCGATTCTATGCGGTCGAAAGTGTTGGCCCTCTCTCAGTTCTCCGAGTAGCATTATTCGACCAGCCCGCACTCTCACATTAGACCCCGAGATGCTTGACGGGATGCGGTCACGCGCCTGATCGGCGGCTCTCTCAACCTTCCCTCTAGGCCCACGCCGTAACGACCTGACGAGGAAAGATGCAACATGGCCTCTAATCTCAAACGATTGCACTAGGTAAAGCGAAGTGCGCCCTCTGGGGGTCGGGATCCAGAGGGCGCACTTCGACAGGAAGGGTGCGGAAAGGAGAAACGCACTGCTATTCTTCCCACCGCCGTGTCAGAGTAGACTTCCATCGCAAAACGCCCATCTTCTTCATAAAGCGTTTCCTCAGCGGCATAAAACTTAGGTTTATGGGTACAAGGGCGGTATGGGAGGACAATTGGAGGAAGCCATGGGCTATTTCATTGAGTTTTGGTATGCGAAGAACCAACTGCATTCGACAGGCTACGTCATGTGCGCCGGTGTCGAGGACGCAATCGAGCACGCCGGGAGCGTCTTGCGCGAGAGGGGATGCTCTTTTGCACGCGTCTTCGATCAGTCGGGAAAGAGTCTGCTTCGCACGGTCGGTCGCGACGGGCGATGCTCCGCACCCCGCAGGGGCGCAGCGAGCCACGTCTGTGAGTCGAAGCCAAGCTTCGCGCTTGTTGCCGGGTTCGTCGCCTGCACGATAGCCTGGTTGGCATCTATCGTCGTCATCGCTACTAGCAGCCGTCCGTGGCTCAACGTGCTCATTGCCCTGGCCGGCCTGCTCTTCGGCGGCGCGTCGTGCCGGATCTACAACCTAATCGTCAGCCGCGAGAAGGGGTGATGCTCGTGCGGGCGTGGATTGCGGACAAGCTCTACGACACGGCGACGGCACCCATAGTGGCCTCGGTCTCGACGGACGGATTGGAGCTTATCCTTCACCGCAAGAAATCAGGATCGTTCTTCGTTCATCGAACGAACGGCGGCGGCGAGGAATCGATCTCGCCTGTCTCCTATGATGCTGCACTCGATTTCCTTGCACGCGCCTACGGCCCCGAGGCTCAGAGGATTCTTGGCGAGAGCATGCCCAACTCCGCCACCGTCACCCTCAGAGGCGAGGCGGCTGTCAGGCTCAACACCATTTCCTCACGCACGGGCAAGTCAAAGGTGGAGGTGATCGGGGAGCTTATTGCGCGGTTCGGCGGAAAGGTTGCCGGTATAACGGACGACGGGTCAGACACCCATGAAAAACCCGACACCTGCCAAACTGTCGAGCTGCGCGCGCAGAGCCGGAACCTGTCAGGCACCCTTGGGAAACCCGGCACCTTCCAAACCGTTCGGCCCGAACGCCCGGCGCAAGCTGGGCGTCCTTTGACAAGGCTTCCGGGAAAACCAGGGCTTCCCGCTTCCCCGACCCCGGGCGCTAAGGCCCCTTGCGGATCTCCACGGGCGTAGATTCCGACGCCAGCCGCCGTACTGACACTCCTGTACCCGCTTTCCACGCTTTCCATGCCGCGATGCGGGTTCCTGCGTAAAACCCGCGCGGTGTGGGAAGGGTGGGAAGGGGGGCCGCCCGTTTGGCAAACCGCATTCCTTCGTTGGCAGCGTGCGGATATATTTTAAGTAGCGCTCTATCGAGGAGGGAGTCGCCATGAGCTTTGATGGCTATCCGATGACCGAACTTCTCTACCAGGCTTACAAAGCAAGCGCCGCGCTCGTTCCGTCTCATGACGGGACGCTGCCCGACGAAACGGCTTTTGAGCGTTACGACGCTCTCATGTCCGAGCTTGAGAGGCGCTTCGCCGAACAGAGGCGCGAGGCGTCGCCAACGGTCATCGCCGGGCAGGCTTGCCGCGTTGCTTCTTCAATCGGGACGTTTGCTGAGACCCGCCCTCGCGACAACAAGCTATAGGCGTTGACTGCGGGGGATAAAACTGGCAATCGGGCGTCTTCTGCTGTGTCCACGTGGGTAGACTCCCCTATATGTCAGTCTGCGTCTGCGAGGCCACAATGCTAAAAAAGACCAACAAACTTGTTCCCGCTCGTCGTCAAATCTTCGATGATGCGGTCTTTTTCGATGAACCGAAATTCTACGATGCCGCGATGGCGGCGGCTTACGAGTGCATTGAAAACTTCGACGGTAATCTCGCGCCTCGCGACCTTCACGGCTACGTCATGGGGCAGAAGCTCGGGTGCTACAACACCGACAGCAACACGATCACTGACGCTATCGGCGACCTGCCCCTCATTGGCGTCGGAAGGCACCAGACTCCCGATGGCTACGAGGACGCTTGGTTCGTTGTGGAGAGCTTCCATTTCGTGCGCGGAGAGGTTTGCAACATCCACAACGCGAGCTTTCGCTGCTGGGATGAGAACGGAAGGCTTTTCGCTGAGGCTTACGACCGGCAGGCCCGCGAATCGGGCGACATGACCGAGGGGAACCTTTTCGAGGTTCGCCAGCTCACGAACAAAGGGCTTTGCCTCCTCAACGCATGCGTGTCGGAGGGAAAGGATGTACCGGTCAACAAGCTCTTTTCCCCACGATACAGCGCGCCTCCGCGCATCGCGGAACTTGCCTTCGGCTTCCCCGAGGAGCAGTGGGAGGAGCTGTCACCCGCGCGCAGCGCCGCGAATGCGAGCAGGATCGCCCATAACCTCAGCGGCACGTTCGATGGCGGTAAGGTCAAGGTGGGCAAAAGCGTCTGACCAGCGCAGGCCAAAGCGGCATAGGTAAAGCCGAGGGATCGCCTCTTTGTGCGCTTCCCGTTTGGCAAGCGGAGTTCTGCACCTCGCCGGCCTCGGGTAGATTCGAATCGTACGAAGCCCGAATCGCGCCTTGGAGGTCTTATGCGAGGATACGAACACCTTTGGAACCATGCCGTAGAATCGGCGTACCTCGATGCCCGAGCGGCGGGCGACGCTGAGCGGGCGGCGTGCCTGGATGCTGTTCTGTCGCGCGCGGGCTTCTCCGAAAGCATTCGCTTCCTTTTCATGTCCGCAGTAAGGCGGAAGCTTGCAGACGCCGGCTGCGACAGCATCGATGAGGACATCGAATGTGCCGTCGAGGACGGGTTGCTTGCGGACCCCATGCGCGACTGCATCAGCGTTGTCGCCGACGTCGCCGTGTCAGAACACGCCGACAGCCCCGAACTCGCCAAGGCGCTCGGGCTGGACCCTCGCATTGCCGTCGCCGTAGACGGGCCTGCTGCCAAAGCAGCCGACTGCATTGCCGTGAGCGCGGTTAAAAGGTGGTTCGCCGAGCGCGATGAGGCGATCATGGCGAAGGCGGTCGATTGGCCTGCGTGTTGGGGCGGGCAGTTCAGAGTCAGCGACTTCGGCTTGTACGTCTCGGAGGATGTCTTTAACGACGCCTTGCCGAGCGATCACGATCGAAACCTCTACTATTGCTGTTGCGACTGTTTCACCGACGATGAGTGGCTGGAGGTCGCTAGGCACCGCACCGCCGATGCGTGGCTCGACCAGGTTGCCGAGAGCTACGTTGCCTCCGACAGCGCCGTGGTCTTTTACACCGAAAGCTTCCCTGGCGACGACTTCACGCATGATGAGCTGGTCGAAATGGCGCAGGAGCGCCGCGACCTCTTCACCCGGGAGAATCTGGACGATTGGCCGGATCTGATTAAGCCCGCTCTCGATGCGGGAATCGACTGCGCCATCGACGGCGAGCCTACATGGTTCTGCCCCGAAGAAGGCTTCAAGGGACTGCACAGCCTGCCCGAGCTGCGCTCCTACTTCGAGAATGAGCCTCAGCTCGCACAGGACCGCGAGGCCGGAAGCACGTGCGAGACGTGGATCGTCGATCAAGAGCGCATGGGCAATCTCGTTCCGTTGTTCGGCTTCGAACGCGGAACGCCCGTCGATGATCTCATGGACGGACTCTCGAAGCCGATCGTTGCCGGCGTTCCCTTCTACGACGAGACGTGCGGATCTTGGCGTCAGGCAGTCGTCGATCAGGACGGCAACGAGTACGCGCCGCTGTGCGACAACCTGAGGAAGGCCACATGGAGCGATTCGCCTAGTGAGCGTGCAGATCGTGCCGCCGCAGTTGCCTGCAAATCGGAACGCGGCAACCACGAACCGAGCGAGGTGATCCGTCATGGCTCTTCCCGATAAGGTCAAGCAAGCCTGGCAGGCCCTCGCCGACCAGATGATCGCCGACATGGACCGAAACGGCCTGATGTGGGTGAGGGACTGGGCAAGCGCGGACCCTCCCTGCAACGGCGTCACCGGCGAACAGTATCGCGGGAGGAACATGCTGCTGCTCATGGCCGCGATTCGCGTCCATGGGTTCACCGACCCTCGCTTCATGACGTTCAACACCGCCAAACGCGCCGGATACAACGTGCGCAAGGGCGAAAAGAGCTGTGCGGTTATCGAAAAGTGGAAACCCATCGCGATCTTGAAGTCGGAACCCGACAAGCGAATCAAGCAGCCGAAGACCGATGAGGAGTGGGCCGAGGCGCGCGAGAACCCCGACATCGAGGTCGTGGTGCGCTGCGTCGGGTACTTCAACGTCTTCAATGCTACCCAGATAGACGGAATCGAGCCGTATGTCGGATCGGAACTTCTCGTCTCGAACCTTGACGACAACGCAATCGAGACTATGAAGCGCATGTCTCCCTGCCCTGTGTGCGAACTGCCCCAGAACCAGGCGTTCTACTCCCCTCGCGATGACGAGATAACCATGCCTATGCGGTCGCAGTTCTCCACGTTCGGCGGCTTCGCGCGCACACTTCTCCACGAACAAGGCCATGCGACGGGTGCCCCGTCGCGGCTTGACCGCGACATGGGAGGACGATTCGGCACCGACAAGTACGCTCGCGAGGAGCTTGTTGCGGAGCTTTCCTCAATGTTTTCGGCCCAGGCGCTCGGCATCCGGTTCGACGACGTAGAGGAAGGGCGTTTCACGCAATCCGATTACTGGAAGAACCATGCTGCGTATCTCAAGAGCTGGTCGAAGCGCTTCGACGATCCGGCAGCAGAGATTCGTGCGGTCGTTCCGAAGGCCATCGCAGCCTCCGATCTCGTCGTAGGTCGCTATCGCAGCGAGGGAATCCTGGACACATGGACGCAGATAAGATACGAAACGACCATCGATCCGTACGGACCTGTGGCGTTTCCTCTTGTTCCTGTCGCGCCCGAAGTTAAACGCGACCCGTCATCGATCGCCGCCACCGCCACGGCGGTTGCCCTTACGGCCAGTGCCGCCTCGGATCGGAGAGAGCAAAATCACGCAAGCAGAGTGACGATTTAACA
>OLNI01001451.1_pt1 | contig 12746 bp, 12 predicted proteins | sample 1672921 | NCBI WGS metagenome assembly OLNI01 (sample SAMEA3136737, study PRJEB25190) | human gut metagenome | biome: human gut; feature: human-associated habitat; material: faeces | place: Austria | collected 2013 | reverse complement strand
TGCACACTGTATCTCAAAGATCGCATGCTGGCCGAGGATGCCGTGCAGGAGACCTTTGTCCGGGCTTGGCGTGCCGATTTTCGTCAGGAATGCAGCGAAAAGGCCTTTTTAACGCGCATCGCCATCAATATCTGTAAAAATTAAGTCTTTATTTTTATTATGAATACAAAGCGCAAATATCCCATCGGCTCTTTTTCTGGCTTCAATTCCTTCCTTTTGGAAATCTCGATAAAAAAGATTTAAAGCTTTTGAGCCTATTTCATTTTTATAAATAAATGTTCCTACAGAAATAACAGCAGTTCCATCCTCTGCGTACCATACATTCTCATTATCTATATATATTTTTTTATAACAACTTATATTTCGTTTCTCTTCGCTCTCAAAAAAGGATATTCTAAATCCAATTTTTTGGTAGCTCTCATGCATTTTGTTAAAAATCGTTGTTGAGTTTGAAAGTAATATTTTTCCCATATTTTTTCCCTTATTTTCTGTTTATCATCTTTCTAAAAAGAATCTTCAGTTCCTTTTTAAAGTATAGGCTAAGTACAATAAAAATATATATCAAAGATTCCATAATTTTTATGGCCATCCCTTTCCAAGTAACCGGGAGTAATATGGAACCTATATATATCATTGATATTATATACAAAATAATCTCTTTTTTTCGATCAGTCGTTAAACGCCACATACTACTTGCTATTACATGCACATATATGCACATAATTGCGTAACAAAACATGGTCGTTAATGCCGCTCCCTCTACACCTATAAAATGTACAAAAATAATATTTAATGCAATATTTAAAAAAGTACAAAACCATGTCACTTTAGCTTTTCTACTTACCCCTTTTAAATAATAGCTGCAGACAGAATCATACGCTCTCATAATTCCATAAAAAAACATAGCACAAGTTAATATAATAGCAGTATACTTACTATCAGCATAATCTTTAGATAGCAATGAAATCAAGGAAGGGATAAATACGATTACACCTGAACTTAATACAGTAACCATTAGTACAAAAATCCCACTAAGTTTATCAATTATCTCATGTGTCTTTTCCCATCCATTATTCATTAATGAAAAAATATATGGTTTATATGCTTTATTTACCGAATCAATAAAAATACAAACAATATGACCAAAATTGCTTCCCATACTATAAATTCCAGCAGCTGAGGTTCCTGATATTGCAGTTATGATCAGTCTATCACTTGTGTTTAAAACCCAATAAGAAAGCAAAATCGGAAGTAGACTTGAAGAATAATGGACATACGTTCCCATCTTGCTAAAATTTTTAACAGGAACTAATAATTTTCTTGCATATAGAACATACACTATCCCCCGAATAATACTAACAATCAAAAAAGACAAAACATAGGCAATCACCTTATTGGAAATTGTCATAACACAAACATATGTAGAGAGTAAATTTAAAGTTCCAAAAAGGACTGTAATAACAGAAACTGTTTTGCCATCTTGTCGAGCCACCAGATATTCATGTATCAAAGCATAATAATTATCAAATACTCTCGATATCACTGCCATTACAAACGCAATATATATCGATTTGTCTAAATTCCTGCAAAAGAATCCTGCACTCACTAAAATAAGTCCATAACCAAGAATTGACACAATCGTCATAAAATAAGATATCTTAGAAAATAATTGTTTGACTTCTTCTTCATTTACACAATCAAAGTAATATCTGGTAATCACACAATCAATGCACAAAGTCACGATATAATTACATAACATAATAATTGTATTTATATTACTAATTATTCCGTACTCACTTGTTGATATAATGTTAGAATATAACGGTAAAAGTAAAAAGGTTATAGCCTGCAATAATACATTTGAAATTGTAAAAACAATAGAATTACCCAATAATTTTTTCATTTTTCAATATCCGTTTTAAAATAAATATCATAAAAACCTTTTTGTAGATTAATTTTATTTTCAACCACCTGAACTATTTTCTCTAATATTTTTTCTGCTGTTTTCCCTCCTTCAAATGGAATCTTCATGTTTTTTAATTTTTTTGTAAAAGAATTACTTTGAACCATTTTTATTGCTTTAACAATTTCTTCCTTATTTGGCTTACAATCAACTATACTTTTAGCTTTAACCCTTCCATTCTGTCGATTTCCAATATTAATAGTTGGAATTCGAAATGCAGGTGCTTCATAGATTCCACTAGATGAATTTCCAATAACTACTTTACATCCTGCCAACATGCTCAAATATTTTCTACTTCCTAAAGAGTCAAACAAATAACAATTTTCGTGTATTTCACAAAACTCCTGCAACACTTGATTAATAAAAGCTCCACCATATCCGCATTTGCTTTTGTAAAAACATAAATTAACTCATTTTCCTCTTCAATTGCACTCAATAAACTTTTTAACTGATTCACACTATCTTTTTCCATTGTGACCGGATGGAATGTTACCATTGCATAAGGTCGCATCAAGTTTATACACAATTCATTTTGTAATTTTTCTTTCGATAAGAAATCCATATGAAGAACTGTATCAACTCCAATATCTCCAAAGTTAAAGACTCTTTCTGGATTTTCTCCCATCTGTATAACTCTCCTTGCATATTCTTCACACGCCGGAAAGTGTAAATAGCTCATTTTAGTAATACAATTACGAATGACATCATCCACTGCACCCGATGTCACCTCTCCTCCTGAAATATGGGCAATAGGAATCCTCAACATTACTGCGCTGGTACAAATAGACAATAATTCATATCGATCCCCTACAACTACTAATAAATCTGGCATGTTTTTCAAAAACTCATTTGTAAACCGAGTTTGAGCCTGCGCCATAGTTTTTGCAATATCTTGTTGTGTTTCTCCTTTTGCACAAATTTTAATTTTTTTGAAAATTTTTATTTGATCTTCTTCAATTTCAGATATCGTGTATCCATAAGCTTGCTCTAGATGCGTTCCCGTTACATATAAAAAGAGTTCTATTCTACTATCTTGTTCCAAAAGTCTTAACAGCCTGCGCAATACCCCATATTCAGCCCTCGTTGTAGTCACAACTGCGATTTTGTGCATATCAAATTAATTCTCCCTTATTTCTATCAATTCGTCTTCCTTAAAATCACGCACTGCTCTTGTTCCTAAAACTTCCATCCATTGCATCGGATTAATCCCAGTCCCTGGACGTTTAACAGCCAAATTTTCCTCTGTTAAAATTTCTCCTTCCTGAATATTTCTCCGTGCCACTATACTCTTTCTCGCGATTGCTATATTTTTTCTTTCTGATTCACTTACACGTTTTACGCCATCCCCCAATGCAATTTCGATATTTCGAATATTTTTCACCATTCTTCCTAACTCATCAGGCTCTAAGCTTGCTTTATGATCAGGTCCTGGCATATTCTTATCTAATGTAAAATGTTTTTCTATCACACATGCGCCTAATGCAACAGCTGCAACCGGTACTTCTATCCCCTTAGTGTGATCTGAATAACCAACTTTTTTTCCAAACATTTTTTTCATGGTTCGCATTGCATACAAATTAACATCTTTTAACGGTGTCGGATATTCCGTATTACAATGTAATAATGTAATTTCTCCACTACCATTTTTTTCTAGAACATTAATAGCTGCTAAAATTTCATCAGGCTCACACATGCCAGTAGACATTACAACTGGCTTTCCTGTATGTGCAATTTTAATTAGATATGGATAATTTGTAATTTCTCCTGATGGTATTTTAAAAAAAGGGACACCAAGCTCATTCAAAAAATCAACACTTTTTAAATCAAATGGAGTAGATAAAAATTGAATTCCAACCCGGTCACAATACTCTTTTATCTTTCTAAACTCATCAAATGACAATTCGAGCCTCTTTACCATTTCAAACTGGCTTTCTTCTTTTCCCGTATTTTTCTTTTGATATTCAGCCATTTCTGCATATTTTGAAATAATTTCTTCTGTTACAAATGTTTGAAACTTCACACAATCAGCACCTGCCCTTTTTGCCACATCTACCAATTTAAGTGCAGTATTAAAATCACCATTATGATTATCTCCTGCTTCCGCTATAATGTACACTTTTTCCATAATTCTTCTCCTGTTTATCCTCTATACTTAATCATCAAGTTGTTTTGATCATTCCATTTGGCATCTAATTTCTTTCTTTTTTCAACAAGCTCATTAAATTTTTCTGAAATAAATATATTAGAACCAATCCAATAATTTAGTTGTCCATATTTATTAAATTGTTTTTTAAAGCGATACAAAGAATCTTCTCCTTCTACTCCTCCGCCCAAATGCAATAATTCCTTTCCATTTTCCTGAGCCCACTTAGCTGCTTCAAATAAAAGTAAATTCATGGAACCATATTGCCTCGAATCGGTTCGCATTCCCGACAGGTGATAATGTGCATATCTGTCACTATATAATATTATAGCACAACTAATCATTTTACCATTCATATATGCATAAAAAAATCGAACATTTCCGGGCATTTCACGAATTAAAAATTCATAATAGTCCTTATTAAAAAAATAATACCTATCAGCCTTGTCTCTTTCCATTGTCTCCGTATAAATATCTATAAATTCATTCAAATATCTCCCCTGATCTTGAACAACATATACACCATTTTTTAGTGCCTTTCGAACCATATTCCTGTTTTTAGTATCCATATTACGCATAATATCCACATCATATCTAGTATCCATATAGATAGTTTTTTTTAATAATATCTTTTTACAAGCGCCTTCTAATACAGATTGATTATTCATCCATGGCGCAAAACGAAAAAATTGGCTGACAATATTATTTTTTCGACAATACAGCTCCATCTCTTTTACAAATTTCAAAATTGAATTTTTGTTATATTCTCCTTCAACCAATGGTCCACCATAACCATAAGGCGTCGTCAAATCCAAATATTTTCCTTCTTCAAATGTTTTTTTAAAAGCATCTTCATTTGATAAATCATTAAGCATCATAACATATGCCATTCGCATTTTAGAATCTTCAAACAGAAACAAATATGGAAACCCATCACCGTGTAACATAAGAGAAACTGCATACTCACATAAAAAATATACATCCCAATCTTTAAAACTATGTACCTGCGTATTCCACTCTTCTTTATCATTCCACTTAATCACATACATCATATCGTTTCACTCGCCTCTACTCTTGCCCTCATTTCTTCAAAAGTATCCATTTGCCCCATATCCATCCAAGCATGTTCTCCAATCGGATATATTCCTACTTTCTCATTCCTTTTTTTATATTCCATAATAATGTCTGGAAATGCAACATTTCTTCCTGTTTTCATTTCATCAATTACTCTTGGTTCTACAATATAACATCCTGTATTGGTAAAAAAGGAAAATTCCGGTTTTTCCTTCATATTTTTAATCTGTCCATCAGCTCCAATTTCAATTACACCATATGGGATTGTAAATGTTTTTAAAGAACACACCATAGTAATTAGATTTTTTTCTTTCTTATGAAATTCATATATTTTTTTAAAATCTTCTTCTATTAAGATATCACAATTACTTAAAATAAATGTTTCATGAATCTTGTTTTTCAATAAAGCAATTCCTCCACCCGTTCCAAGTGGATATTCTTCGTCTATATAAGATACAGAATAATCTTTCTTTATCTCATTGAAATATGCCTTAATCATATTTTTTTTATAGTTCACAACTAGAAAAAATTGATTACATCCATATTTTCTAAATTGATTTATAATTCTTTCTGCTATTGGAATTTCACCTATCGGGATCAAAGGCTTTGGCAAAATTTTTGTGTATGGGTATAAACGTGTCCCCAATCCTCCTGCCATCATTACAACTGGAAGAGAAATATTACGTTTTTCTAATGATATATTTTCATCATTCCAAAATGAAACAGACAATAGCCTCTCTTCTTCATCCACAATTGGCATTGCTTCAATTCCGTATTTTTTCATAAGCTCATTAGCTCTATGTTGATCTTCTTTTTTTAAATAAAAAGGCCTATAATTTGCCACTTTTGAGATTGACTCTGACAAATCTCCTCCAGATAAAATCCATCTTCGCACATCTCCATCTGTTAATGTAGCTTTCAACCTTCCATCTTCTAAAATAAAAAGTATTTTTTTTGCAACTAGATCCAATTGCTCCATTGCCTGTATAATGCTGCTGTCTTCCGTTATAATCAATTTTTGAAATTCCATTTTTCCATCCTAATTTTAAATATTATAAATATCAGGTTTATACTTATCCATATTATCTTTAAAAAAAGATATTGTTTCTGAAAGTCCTTCTTCGAAAGAATAAACAGGTTTCCAATCTGTAAGTTCTTTTATTTTTTTATTAGAACCCAGCAAACGGTTTACTTCACTTTTTTCAGGTCGTAAACGTTCTTCATCACATACTATTTTAGCATTTGGATTAATCTGTCTAATCAATTCTTCTGCCAATTCTCCAATTGAAATTTCATGTTGCGTTGCGATGTTTATTTCTTCTCCAATTGTTCTTTCAGACTCATATATTTTAATAAATCCATTCACGGTATCTTTTACATAATTAAAATCACGAGTCGGAGTTAAAGATCCCAAATGAATTTTTTCTTTTCCGGCCAAAAGTTGTGTTATAATTGTTGGAATTACTGCTCGCGCAGATTGTCTCGGTCCAAAAGTATTGAATGGCCTAACTATTGATACCGGCAATTGAAAAGAACGATAAAAAGATTCTGCTAAACGATCTGCGCCTATTTTGGTTGCTGAATAAGGAGATTGTCCCTGAAATGGATGTTTTTCATCCATGGGTACATACTGTGCTGTTCCATAAACTTCAGATGTTGATGTAACTAATACTCGCTCTAAATCTTGTTCTCTTGCAGCCTGTAGTATATTTAATGTTCCTTTAATATTAGTATCAACATACGTATCCGGAGAATGATAACTAAACGGAATTGCAATTAACGCTGCAAGATGAAATACTGCGGCTGTTTCCTTCATTGCTTCTTTAACACCATTCGGATCTCACATCTCCCTGAAATATTTCAACATTTTTCATCACATCACTCGGCAAAGTATCCAACCATCCCCAAGTATTAAAAGAATTATAATAAACAAAGGCCTTTACTTGATATCCTGCTCTTACCAATTCCTCTGTTAAATGACTTCCAATAAAACCGTCCGAACCTGTTACTAAAATTTTTTTCATATTCCATTTCTCCTATTCTGATAATTAAATGTTATCAAATAAAATACTATGAGCAAGCAGTCGTACTATCAATACACTTATTGATTTCTACGCACAAATTATTAAATGCATTTTCTTTCCAAAATAATTTATCCTTATTTTTTTTGCTTTTTATATTTTTTTCTAACTTATCCGCCAATTCTTTCGCACTGTTTACTTCTGCGGCAAAACCATCTTGACATAACCGCTTCATACACTCTGCTGAAACAGTATTAAAAATAAAAGTGTCAAGTCCAAATCCCAATCCCTCGAAAATTGCCGTAGAACTCACTCCTACTTGTACATTGCTAACTGCAAAATACTCATATATATTATGCCGTAATGAGTCAACCACCTCAATTCCACTATTTACAAGCCAAGGATAACGTTTCTTCCAATTAGCATACTCTCCTGGATGAAGTTTATAAATTATCTTCCATTTGCCGTTTATTAAATTATTGAATTCAACCGCAAATTTACTAAAATTTTCTCCTATTGTCCACTGTGATAAAAAAAGAATAACTTTTGTTGTTTTATTTTTATCACAATTTATTTTTTGGTATTTTTTAACTTGCTCTTCGAAATATGGGTAACCAACAGAAATTACATTTTTATCTTCAAGCGGAACAGAAATACAATTTTTCCAATAATCCGAAAAAAGAAAAACCTTTTGAGGAAATTGCTTGATTAAAACGTTTTTGGGATAATAATAAGCAATAGATCCACTCATCACTCCATGCTGTAATTCAATTGTGTTAATCTTTTTTTCATACGCAATTTCGTTAAAAATCATACAATCCAAATTGTACGATACAACCTCCAAAATCACCTTGGGCTGTATTTTCTGGATTATTTTTTCAAATTTTTTTCTTTTCACGCAATAAAGTAAATAAAGCCGCGTCAACATTTCAGATAAAGCTTCCACGCTTACCTCTTGTTTTACCATATGTTGAAATTCTGGTGCAACTATTGACATCTCTTTTTCAAAAAACTTTTTTGCTTTTCTATACTTTTTTGCTTTTAACTTACATTCTAAAAAACCATATATCAAACTTTCTAATTCTACACAATCAGAATAAAAAATACGCTCTGTTTGAATTGGCTTAAGATGTTTATAAAAATACGGTCTTTCAAGCACTACACTATTTGGATAATGTTCTTCAATTTGTTCCGTGTAAATGCAACGATAATATCCGTCTTTTAAAACTCTCCTTTCATGATTTAATATCAACAGATCTCTATGTCCAATTTTTTTTATTTTATGCCTATATCTTAAACTATTTATGATCATATTCTTGATTCCACATATAAGACCATCTGTCATTTTCTGACTACTCATTTCTATTCCTTCCTGCAATTTTGTTAAGTAACTAAAAATTGCATAACGGGAATAGACCCAGTAAGAAAAATCATCATATTTTTTTTCAAATAAGTATTTATTTTCAAAACTTGAAAACTCGTCAATTAACATATTTTACTTATTCTCCTTGCTTTTAAAATATTCGATTACTGGTAGCATTGTAACACAAATATCACATATAGATTTTGCTTTTTCCCTTATATTCCTTGCCAGTTCTTGTGCATCTTTATTCAAATATAATTCATCATAAAACGCAACAATCTCGTTCACATCTATATTGCTCTCATCTGCTGGAACATGCAAAACAAATTTTTCATTTTCAAAAATATCTAATTTCAACGAGGTTATAAATGGTAATCCCTTTGCCGCATATTCACGTGCTTTTAATGTACTAGCTCGATACACTCCAGTTCTATGAAATCCGAGATTTTCAACACCTATACTACATTGATCATAAATAGAATCCAATTCCCGTCCCGTTTTCAATCCGTAAAATATCACATGTTCTGCAATTTCATATTTCTCAACAATTCTCTTATATTCCTCAATTGGAGATCCTTCTCCGACTATATGAAACTGCACCTCACGCTTTTCTCCCTCCTTATAATACTCCCCCATTCCTCTTAATATTCTATCATATCCATGCCATTTAGCAAGTCCGGCAACAGCAATCAAATTAATAGATTCTCTTTTCTTTTCTACTTTTCTAATAGAAACAAGATCAAAATCAATTCCATTACTGGAACATATAGTCGGGATGCCCCAAATTTGATTATCCTCAGAATATGTATAAATCCTGTCCACAACCCCGTTCATCTTGACACGATATATTTTATCTATTTTAAAAAGGATATCCCATAATAACCCGCTTTGTTTTTCTCTATCATACGGATATGTCGGTATTTCAACCACAATTGTACATCCATTTTCATGTAAGCGCTTCAAAAGGCTTAAAAAAAAGGGGTCAGATAATCCATAGCGATTATAAACAAAATCATATCTCTTATCTCTAAAATAATTTGCCAAGTACAAATTGGCTGAAAATTTTCTTCCAATTTTCGTTTTTCCAATTTTATGTCTAATTCCTTTCTCATAAATCCAGACATAATTGTCACTAATATATGTATAATCAACCTCATATCCTTGCTTTAAAAAAACTTTGATCTGAGATTTAATTTTTTTTGTAATCCCTGTGGATGGTCCATCCGAGAAATCCCACGTTGTTAAAAACAATAATCTTTTGCCCATTATATCTATATCTCCCTGTATATTTTCAAAAAAATTGGAAGTAACTTAAGTTGATACAATAAAATAGTAAGGCTAACTGTCATCTTTACAGAAATCCGTTCTCCGTTTGGATATCCCAGTTTCTTCCAAGAATATTTTTTATAATCAGGATAATGTATATCAAGCCATTCAAAAATATTGTTTATCAATATTTTAGTTTCTTCTGCAGTACAATTTTTACCACAATAAAGAAGATACCAAATTAAATACTTAGTAAAAAAATACTGTTTTTCTTCCCTTTTATTCTTTAAATATCCATTTGTTCCCATTTTGTTTTCTAATTCATTCAACATTCTTAATGGATTTCTCTCTTCAGATATTTTCTTCCAATTATTATGTGATTCTGACAACTTATCTTGCACCCAATTATAACCCACATAGGATATTACATCTATTTTTTCTGCATAACTAAAAAAAAGCATATTAAAATATAAATCCTCACTAATTTTAGTATTAAAAAAACATAAATTGTTTTCATCAATAATTTTTTTTCTAAATAATCTTCCCCACGGCGCTGTAATTCTATATTTATTCCATTCTTTTGCCGGATCTAAATTCCAAGTCTCTATTATCCTTCCATCGTCATCTACCATATTAACTCCGCCAATAATTAAATCAGCATTCGTTTTTTCTGCCTGTATCCATAATGTTTCTAAACACTTGTCTTCAATCCAATCATCTTGATCCAAAAACATAATATATTTTCCATTTGCCTTCTTTAATCCATAATTTCTAGTTAATGCTACTCCTTCATTCTTTTTTTTCAAAGCCACCAACATTATTTCCCGTGTTTCATACGCTTTCTTTATGCTCTCTAAGTAATCAAAAGATCCATCTTTCGATCCATCATCAACCATTATTACTTCTATTTTATGTCCCGAAAAATTTTGTTTCAAAACAGAATTTAAAGCTTTACTTATCTTATTTTTCCCATTATAAACAGGTATAATAATCGAAATATCTATTCCTGTACTGCTCATGTCCATCGTTTTCCTAACTCCAACTTTTTTATCTTTTTTCTATTAAATTGCCCTAAGAAACGCCATGTTCTTTTTATATCTATAGCCCATGCATTCTTTATTCCATTTTCTTGCAGCGCCCTATGTCCTTCTCTTAATGAAGTGAGATATGCAGATATTCCACTTGTACTTGTTCCGCCATAAGACATATTCACAATAATTTCCGGGATATAACAAAGTTGATTATCTGAATCCTTTAATATCCGAACCATTAATTCGTAATCTGCAGAACATTTATAATTCGTTTTATACAATCCATATTTTTGATATACACTCCTTTTCAAAAACAAGGTAGGATGCCCTGGCATCCATCCATTTGTTATTTTCCCCTGCCCCATTTTCCAATAACGAATAATTTTCCCATTGGTGGTATAAATTAAATCAGCATGACAACCTATGTATTCTTCCCAATGTCTTTCTAATACTTTCATCATAGTAGATATTGCATTATTTTTTAAAAATAAGTCATTAAAAAAAACTATTACTTCTCCACTGGACAGCTGAAATCCCTGATTCATTGCATCATATATTCCACCATCCCGTGCCGATTTCCATATTAGTCTTTTTTTATCGTGTTCAAATTTTTTTTCAAATTTTTCCAACAATTCCTGTGTTCCATCGTTCGATCCTCCATCTTTTACAATAACTTCTATATTTTTATAATCTTGCTCATAAATATTTAATAATGTATCCTTCAAATAATTTAAACTATTATACGAGCACAAAATTACCGAAACCCGTCTCATTGTGTAGTATATCTCCTCTATATATTAATTATTTAATATGTATTGCAATATATAACAAACTCCTATCATATTTAAAAAAGAACACCCTAACATCAAATAATCAGTTCGATAATTACTCTCTTTCTTTAAAGTACTATTGCACATACACACTGCCATCAATGGCATAAATGGTAATAGGTATCTCCCCTGCACACCAACAACAGACTGACTTTCTACAGGAGTATTTACTAACAGCATAGACATAGTTGCCAAACCCGTGCACAATATCATAACTACCATTGACAAAATCTTCTCCCTTTTATGGATACCATTTTTTTCATCTATTGTTGCATAAAATGTATATACAAGTAAAAATATAAAACCAATTATCAAATATACCGGAAGTATATCTGCAATACGCCATGAAAGTTTTTGTCCTATCACCGATAATAAAATCGAATCACTCTGCACAACTATAGTATTTCCAATTAAACATATTAAATCAAATGGATCAAACAATACAGAATAAATACTTCTGCTATTAGTATGCCCAATTTCTATGTCCATCCCAGAAGTTACTCCAGATATGTGTCCAACTAAATTTTTATTTATTAGCATTGTTATTACAACAACAATACTAATAACCAATAACCTTCCTATTTTTTCTTTTTTTATTTCTTTTTTATGACTTGGAATAAGAAATATTAAAAGTAATATTGGCATGTACATTCCCTTGATAACTACTGTACATATCCCCAATAAAACAATCTTAATCCAATCTATTATAGATAACTGTTTTGACATATGTATATACTTAAAAATAACGGATATAAATAGAAATACCATACCAATATTTATAACATCATAAGAATATGATGAAGACAATTCTAAAACCATCGGGAACTGGCTAATTACATATATCGTCCACTTACCAATAGGTATATTTTTTATTGCCATATACACTAAACATATATACGCCATTAGATTTGTCAATCGTCCCATTATTGATAATAATGGAAAATTTAAATCAAAAATTCGACCTATTGTAATTCCTATCGCTTGAAAAAAATAATTAAGTAGACTTGTATTTCGGCTTGTACTATATGGATACCTAGATTTGCTTTCTTCTAAAC
>OLNI01001436.1_pt1 | contig 12879 bp, 15 predicted proteins | sample 1672921 | NCBI WGS metagenome assembly OLNI01 (sample SAMEA3136737, study PRJEB25190) | human gut metagenome | biome: human gut; feature: human-associated habitat; material: faeces | place: Austria | collected 2013 | reverse complement strand
AGGACATAAAGAAATCCACGAAAGGACATAAAGAAATCCACGAAAGGACATAAAGAAATCCATGAAGGGACATAAAGAAATCCACATCTGGTCATAAAACTATATTGACATATTATGACCTGTAAGCTAAAATAAAGACGAATTAAAAAAGGTAGTAAGAAACAAGTAAAAAGGGGTACTTGCAAATGGCCAGAAAGAAGATCGCACCAATAACCAGTTTAGGAAGCGAGGATAAGCTCACCGTTCAGAAGAGTTTGCCACTCTTCGCACTTTGGCGGTCCGAATTGACACTTGCAGAATTCAAAATCCTCGATACATACCTTTCGAGGATAGACAGTCACAAGCCAGAAAAAAGAACGGTTATGTTTGAAAAAGGGGAACTTGAGAAACTTCTCGGAGTGAAGCGTATAAGGACAGAGGAGCTCGATGAAAGACTAAAACACTTAGGAACTCCTATTAGACTTGATGATAGTACTGCTAAAAACAAACGATTTACAAGAATATCTCTCTTCGAGAAAGCCACCGCCGAACAAGACGATTATGGCCTTTGGCAAGTGGAATTAACCGCAAGTCCGTCTGCTATGAAGTATTTCTTTAATATTGAGAATCTTGGCTATCTCCGTTATAAGCTCCGTTGCATCACATCGCTTACAAGCCGGTACACTTATATCATGTTTATATACCTTGAAGCAAACCGTTTCCGAAAGTCCTGGGAAGTTTCTCTTGATGAGCTTAAAGAGATACTTTCATGCGACAAAGAAGAAACTTACAAAGCTTTTAAACGGTTTAATGACTTGATTTTGAAAAAAATACTCAAAGAAATGCACGAAAAAACCGAATGCAGATACTCTTACTTTCCTGTTAAAAGAGGGCGATCTGTTAAAGCTATTCGTTTTGAAGTTGAAACCCTTCCGAAGCAATATGAAGCTCCCGAACAGCTTGAAATGCCTGGATTTACTGACTCTGAGTCTGTTTTCGATGTCTCACAAAGCGAAACCGAGCGCCGCGATCTGTACCGCGACGCCTTCGCTCCTTATGCAATTACAGACGATCAAATTGATGAGCTTGTGCAGCTTGCTCGCAGGCATATCGATGCACGCGGACATTTTACTGGGAGTGCTCTGGATCAGCAGATCTACAATTATTTGTTATCCGCAAAACGCCACGCAAAAACAAATGCACGTGGTGAAATCAAAAATATTTATCGGTACTTGTTACCGATCATAGAAAACAACGATATTGGGTGGTGATTATGTGGCTACAGCTTTGTTCACACCCGGCAATACCGTATATTGGACCGAAATGTGTTCCGTACCTTTTGGGAAAAAGTCTCGTACCTTTTCAGAATTTCATGGTGACCTATCAGGAATTTTGTTCTCACCTTAAAGTCTGAAAACCTGCATAAATACTGGCTTTTTTGATACCCGTAATCAAGAGAAAAATAGACGGCACCACACTTCTTGGTGTAGCATCAGCAATAGGAGTTATCATAACTATTTACTTTTGAAAATCCATATTGTATACTAAATATCAAATACGCAGGACAACGCGGCATAAGGCCGTGCTCCTAGAAAAGAAGAAGAAAAACAACATGGAGAAAATGAAAGATCTGGCATATTATAACGGAAAAATTACCAGCATTGACGATATGATGATCCCGGCCAATGACCGCGGATTTTATTTTGGAGACGGCATTTATGAGGCGGCAATGGTATTTGATTATAAGATCTATGCGCTGCAGGATCATCTGGACCGTATGTTCAACAGCGCAGCCATGCTCCGCATTGAGCTTCCTTATACTAAGGAAGAAGTCGGCGCGCTTCTGACCGACCTGGTACAGAAGCTGGAGAGCAGCTGCCAGTTCCTGTACTGGCAGGTAACCAGAGGAACCTCTCCGAGAAACCATCTGTTCCCGGGTGAGGGCGTTTCCAGTAACCTGTATGTATACAGCAAGCCATGGAAGGGAGTGCAGATGTCCGATGAATACCGTCTCATCAGCATTCCGGATACCCGTTTCTACCACTGTAATATCAAGACCCTGAATCTGATCCCGAATGTGATGGCAGCCCAGCAGGCATCCGAGGCAGGCTGCAATGAGACCGTTTTTGTCCGGGACGGCTATGTGACCGAGTGTTCCCACTCCAATATTTCCATGGTGAAGGATGGCGTGTTCATTACCCATCCGCTGGACAACCTGATTCTTCCGGGAACCGAGCGGAAACACATCATCCGCTGGTGCGGTGAGCTTGGCATTCCGGTGAAGGAGCGGGCCTTTACCCTGGAGGAGCTTTACACCGCAGATGAGATTCTGGTGACCAGCACCAGCCATCCAAGCATGCGTGCCATGGAACTGAATCAGAAAGCCGTCGGCATGAAGAATCCGGAGCTGATTCAGAAACTGCGGGACAAATACTTAAACGAAATCGGAAAATAATCTGCTGCAGCAGTTTCAGATGGAAAGCGGGAGGAATTCATACGTGGAGAGAAATCGAATCCGGGACTTCGGCATTGTGCCGGGGCGCCTGGAGACTGGAAAACGGAATAAGATTACCGATGTACCTGGCGTAAAAGTCGGGCACTGCACCGTAAAAACGGAGGAAAACCATACCGGCATAACGGTGATTGTGCCGGGAGCGGACAATGCCTTTGCGCAAAAGTACACGGCTGCTGCCTATGTCCATAATGGGTTTGGCAAGAGCGCCGGCCTGGTACAGGTGGAAGAGCTTGGTACCCTGGAAACACCCATTGCCCTGACCAATACCTTAAATGTGGGAAAGGTCTGGGATGCTATGGTGGATATTGTGGTGGAACAGTGTGAACAGGATGGTCTGGAGCCTATGAGTATCAATCCGGTCGTAGGCGAGTGCAATGACAGCCGCATCAATCAGATTCAGAAACGGGTTGTGGGAGCAGATGAAGTCCGCCAGGCCTTTGCGTCAGCTTCGGAAGAGTTCGAGGAAGGGGATGTGGGAGCCGGAGCCGGAACCATCTGCTACGGTTTAAAAGGCGGCATTGGTTCTGCTTCCCGCGTGATCCGGATCGGAGAGAAAGAATATACGATTGGCGTGCTGGTGCAGTCCAATTTTGGCGCAACGGAAGATTTTGTGTTAAATGGCGAATCGGTGGGAGCAAAGATTCTGGACTGGAAGCAGGAGAAAGATGATATGGCGGCATCAGAAGAGGATAAGGGCTCCATCATGAGCATCCTCGCCACGGACCTGCCACTGACCAGCCGCCAGTTAAGACGCATTCTCCGGAGAACCGGCGTGGGCATTGCCCGTACTGGCGGTTACACCGGACATGGAAGCGGCGAGGTCATGATCGGGTTTACCACAGCGAACCGGATTCCGTCAGGAGCAGAGGAAGAACTGCTGCAGATTCAGGCAATTCCGGAACATGTGATCAACCGGGCTTTCCTTGCGGCTGCAGAGGCAGAGCAGGAGGCTATTTTAAATTCCATGACGGCAGCAGAGCGGACCCGCGGACAGGCGGGAGAACTTTATTACAGTTTGTCAGAGTACCTGGAAGATCAGGATTCGAAACAGTAACAAATTTGTGCAGACAATCAACAGAAACTGTATAGAATGCTCATTTGGGCAGATGAAAACCCCCGGAGGTGCAAGCTCCGGGGGTTTTCATTATAGCTTATTGGTGTTTGGCAGCTATTCTATTTCTATCCACATTATCCGAATAGAGGGCAGCTGCAGCGATTTGCCTTCTCAAACATTAAAACAAATCACTATGTGATCCTGTTCTAATCAGTTCCAAAATAAGAGTTTCATGTATTACCTTGTAAACTAAAAGCCAATCTGGTTGAATGTGGCATTCTCTCATGCCTTTATAATTTCTTGAATTTACAAGAGCGTGATCTCGATATGCTTCCGGCAAAGGTTCCTCTTTACACAGCAGCATAACGACTTCGTTTAACTTTTTCGGATCGCAGCCACGTTTTAACGCGAGTTTATAATCCCTTTTGAACTGCCCTGTAAATTCTGGTTTAAGCATTCAGAGCCTCCATCATTTCTGCAACGCTATTAAAAGGGCCGTACATATCTTCACCGTTTTCCGCTGCTTCCATCGCCGCATAAGTGACTTCATTCGGTTCTTCATCTGCTCGAATTTCAAATGGCAGGCCATGATAACGCAGCGCTTGACGGTAAAATATCCCCGTCGCAGTGCTTAAATCTAATCCCAACGACTTAAATAAAGCTGCCGCCTGCTCCTTCAACTCCGGTTCAATTCGAAGCGTCATATTGCTTTTACTTGCCATATTAAAAACTCCTTTACCAAGTAATCTCACTTTACATTATACTCATTTTTAAGCGCATTGCAAGTGCATTGCATTCACTATTTAAAAATATCTCAAATATTTCACTTCTTAGTTTAGGAAGAAACTCATCAATAAGTCTACGAAAAATTTTTCATAAGTAAATTTTTTATCTTTTCGCCCTTACTTACCCCATTTGCTATAATAGAAGTAGCCATAACCATTCCATTAGCCTGATAAGGAGAGCTCTTCAAACTATGATGCACAAAGAAATCGACGTAAATAAGCCCCTTACAGATGCTCAAATTGCAATGCTGCAAGCATTAGAAGCTCGCCCGGATGAGCCGGATACGGACTGCCCGGAGCTCACAGAAGCGCAGCTCTCGCAATTTCAAAAAGCTCACCTTTTTCAAGCCGAACAGCAGCAACTTCATCACAGCTAATTTCTACTATTAAATTTTCAAAAAGTCCCTCAAAAAGTGCTTTTTCAGAATGCAGGATAAAGCAGTAGTACCACTTTGTGTTCCTACTGCGCCACAAACCCGCATAGTATGCGGGTTTTCAGTCTTCAAAAGTGGTACCACTTTTTGAACGGTAGTACCACCTTGCCGACTACTGTTTCTTAAAACAAACGAAATATTCAGATTTTAAGCCAAATTCGAGTAGTACCACTGGTAGTACTACTCGAATTTTAATCAAAAAAATTACTATAAAGTAAAAGCAATTATCGCGACCGTCCGCGGTGGTGCTTGGGCGCGTTGTTTTTGTTCTGTGCGCGGTATTTTGCAGCATAATCCGCTACGCTGCGCACTTCCTGCTCTTGCTGTGCAGCTGCATCGTCAGGGGGTTCCTGCGGTGAACGCTCCGGCTGCTCACGCTGCATATTTGCATGGCGCTGCTGTTCGACCCATTCAGCATGTGCTTTCCGTTCCGCTTCGCGTTGCTGCCGAATAGCTTGAAGCCGTTCACGCACGCCGATCTGCTCCGCCGATGCAGTCGGCTGCAGAAGATCCGCAGCGTGCTTAACGACGGGCAATTCTTCTCCCAGACGTTCCAAATCGGCTCGCAGCTCTGCTTGTTCCTGGCGAAGTTGCCTTATGCGTTGTAAAATGCTCTGCAGCAAGGATTTCGCTGCTTCAATCGTAGCGCAACCAAGCTCATACAGCGCTGCAAACGCCTCTGTACGCTTCTGTAACGCGTTTTCGCGTTGTTCGGCTTGTTCCTTTCGCTTAGCCCTCTCCCACGGCTTACAGCGCTCTACAGGCGTAGTAAGCGCTCTTTCCGCATCTTCTGCTTGCTGTATTGCCCCGGAAAGCTCTTTGCTTTCGCTTTCAAGGTCTCGAATAACATCTCTATACAGTCGCAAGCGCTCACTGGTGGCATTATACAGTTCACCGTTCGCTACTTCCAAACTTCTTGAATGCTGCTCATTGAGCGCCTTGGTTTCTCGGTTGATCTCGCAGCGGTCTGATACCCGTCCTTCACGCTCCATTTTACGCGCTGCATAACCCTCGTGTATGGTCGGCTCCTGTTCGACCGCCTGCCGAGCATAGCTCCTGTGGTCGATCTGATGCTGCCGATCCAAGCGCCGGTTACACTCTGCTGCCCATGCTGCGCGCCATTCTTCAGCCTTACTGCGGTCATTCCAGTCATTAGCAGGTACTTTTTCGGTCTGCCAAAGCTTCTCTACACCCTTTCCCTTACGCACACGCACTTTTTGTTCGCCGGTCTCTGAGTCGATTAGCGGAATTTTCTGCCCGTTTGGGTCAAGCTTATAGATCGTGCGAGATTTTTCAGCCCATTTGCCGTTTGGTTTAATAGCTCTCATCGTCAGCATGATATGAGCGTGCGGGTTTCCGTCCCCTTTGTCATGCAGCGCCCAATCGGCACACATTCCTTCGCGAACAAAATTCTTCATGACGTATTCGCGCACGGTATCGATCTGCTCCTGCCGGGTAAATTCACACGGCAGCGCAACTTCCACTTCACGCGCAAGCTGTGCTGCCGAATGAGTTTCTTTACGTTCTACCGCATCCCACAGAATGTTTCGATCAACAGCAAATACAGCCGGAGCATTTTCCGGCAGCAATACTTCGGAGAAAGCCACTCCGGGTTTATTCGAGTAGTCGAATACCTTGCCGGTCGCTAAATCTGTTAGTTTTGTGCCGGAGCGATAAGCTGCACAAGCAACAGCACTGCGTCCTTTACTCCTGCTGATGATTTTAATTGAGCAATGATAAATCGCCACGGTTTTTCCTTTCTCATATACGGCATAACGGTTTGCAAAGGCAGAGCCTTGCCCCTCAGAGAGCGCACGCAATTACCTGGGCTTCGCCCGGGTATAAGTGCGCCCTTGTGGGATTTACTGCGAGATAATCTTCACCATGATTATACGCACTGTTCTTGTGTTTTGTCAATAGCTATGATACAATATATAGAGTTAGTATTTTGAATTTCACATATAGAAAGGATAGTAGCCATGCCGAGAACTAAAAGAGATTACGCAGAACGTCTTGCAGAAATCGAGCAGCGCGAAACTGCCGCAAAAGTAAAAATCGATGCAATTAGAGCCGAAAAGCGCCGTCTACAAAATAGGGAACGTGAAAAAGAACGCAAAGCACGTACCAAACGCCTGATTGAGATTGGCGCTGTGATGGAGCACGTTCTCGGTCGTCCAATCGAGCATGGTGATCTTCCGGCACTGCAAGAAGCCGTCGAACAGTTCGAACATGCCGAAAAAAGCCCTAAAGGGTTTTCAAGAAAAATTTGGAAAGATTAAGAAATGCCCCGCAGCTGCGGGGCATTTCTTATGTTCTTCTCTTTCCTGTCAGCCGTTCACGAAACGACAACGGTCGATTTATTTCTTCTTCGAGCTGCCGCGTACGCTCTTCAGCTTGCCGGAGCTTGTCCTCCGCTTCTCTCGCAGTGCTTTCGAGCTGCTCCACACGCTTAGTACGCTCCTCCAGAAGGAGTTTCTGCTGCTCCGCACTGGCTATAGCTACCGCCTTTTCTGCCTTCCATTCTGACAACTCAGCAATACGATCCGCTTGCGCCGCCGTCTTCATCAACAACTGTTTTACTTGTTCTTCTAAAGCTTCAATTTGTCCATTCTTATCTTGCTGTATAACAGTCACGGGATTTTTTTGCCTTTTCTCGTCAAGAAAAGCAACCGCTTCTTCATCAAGAAATTGCTGCCTGCCGTCACGGATTATATGATTGCCAAGTTCTTTTTTATATCGAATAACCTGTTGCCTTACCGCTTCATAAGACACCCTTTTCTGTTCTGCATAATCTTTCAGTGAAACTGTTTTCATTTCTCTTCCCCAACTTCAAATGCAAGTGTCTTGTACATTGCTTGTACAAGCTTGTATTGAACTTATTTTATCGCATATATGGGGTTTTTTCAAGTCTTTTTTCATTACTACCTGAAGAACAAAAGAACGCTCAAAACTTTATCATCCAAACTGTATATATTTCCGGGACGGATATTTTGTTACCGCTATTTTATATGGCATGTTTCTGTCTATTTCTTTTTCTTTATCCATATATATCAGTGGATAAGGAAGTTTTATTTCAATTTCCTTTCCCGAAGCTGTAGATATAGATGATAAAACACCATTCACTCTTTCATCAGTATCCATTAGAAGCTGTTGATCCAAATAGGCAATAAAATCATCATTCTTACCTATTAAAGCCCAATCTGCAATCTGTAACTTTCCAGTTTCATTTTCTTCATTTTTAATTTTAATCGTTACTTCCATAATATACGCAAAAGGATCGGCAACGCTCTGATCCTTTCCTGATAGATCATACTTTGAAAAGTACTTCTCTTTTTCCATAACCTCATATCCTACAATTTTAACGCTATACCCTTCCGTATTTTCTTCCCACGAGCGAATATAACTTCCATTTAATCCTGCCCATTCGTTCTCAGAATAATACTCAATAATAGGCTTTTCAGCAGTAATATTCACATAAGCAATTCTCGCAGCCGCTCCGGCCAGCACAAATATTAAAGTATATATTGCTATCTTTCTTTTCAATTTTGAATGGTTATTGTCGCTCATAGCCGACTACTCTCCCTTCTTCAATAAAATAAATGCTATCTGACAGTTCTTTTAATACCGAATAGTCATGACATGTTAAAACAATTAATGCGCCTCTTTCTTTTTCTTGTTGCAATATACACTTAACCATTTCCACGCCTTTGCTATCAAGAGCATTTGTGGGCTCATCAATCAATATAATATCTGGATGTTCCATAATTGCAGCCGCTATGCCCAATCGTTGCTTCATTCCTAACGAAAAGTATTTATATTTTTTCTTTCCCGCATCAGCTAATTCTACTTTTTTTAATAAGTCCTTAATTTCTTCTCCCGAAACCTTATTTTTTACAGAAGCCATATATCTTAAATTGTCATAAGCAGAATACCCATCCAAAAACGCTGGACTATCAATAAGCACCCCTATACTTTCAGGAAAGTCCATTTCTTTTTTTAATTCTCTCCCATTGATAAAGACCTTTCCTTCTGTGGGGCGTATTAACCCACTGATAATTCGCATTATCATCGTCTTTCCTGAACCATTAATACCTTTAAGCCCTGTTATCTCCCCAGATTCGAATTCCAAAGACACATGATCAAGAACTTTAACTTTTTTTATTATTTTCGTTACGTTATCAACTTTAATATTCATATTTTTCCTCTTTTTCTATACAGTTAATTAAAACTCCGCGTCAAATGCTTCATCTATGTTTATTTATAATATCCGAATTTTTCAAATACAAATAACCAACCAGCATACATATGCTGGAAATCCAGGCTATAATTATTACCTCTACCCAAGCTATTTGTCCATTCGTTACTACTTCCACACTCCTTGCAAACATACTTACATTCGGAAAAAGAAGAACATTCTGCATATATGCACTCATAAGTAAAATAGCCGTGCTTACCAAATAACTAGCTAATCTAGAGATTACCATTGATACTGTTAACTGTATCATCCCAAGGCCAATTCCTACTGGAATAAGCATAAGCAGAGTTGGCATTATATTCCATGGTGGTTCCGTTACAAAGTCATACGAATTAAAACGAAAATACGGATAATATGTTCCTATTTCAAAACTTGCTTTTGCCCCCAACATAATTGCTGTTACCGAAAAACATGTAAGAGCAATTGTAAAATACACAAACACGGAAGCCGCGATCCATATACATTTAGAAATCCACCAATATTGTATTTTATTTGATAAAATAATTATATTTTTTCCAAACCCCATCAAATCCTCATAGGGGTATTCTAACGTTAATAATAAGAGGATTAGATATATAAGAATCCATATACTTGGAAAACTAAACTTAAACATGGAATTTACTATATTATTTTTATTCATTAATTCAATTGGCAGATTACCGGCACTTGTTCCTCCAAATAAAAAGCAAAGGTAATCTCCGACCGTAATATCAGCTGTAATCGGACTCGGAGTCATTCGTAGCGCTGCATCAAAATCAAAATACGCAAATATTGCCAGAATTGAAAAAAAGGCTCCTGTAAATAAATAAAACTTCCATTTTTTTAAAATTCCATTATTCAAATCACAGCGAACTATATTAATAAACATCATCTCTCCACCCTCTAAACCACGTAATAAATAAGGTTACACCAAGCATTGTAATCAATATTATCGTTACAATAACGATGTTTCCAGATGATTCTCCTCGCATAAAGTAAAAAGGTGAAAGATCAAGAGCTATGCGATTTGAAAAAAGCGAATCAAAAAAAGCTTTTTCAAAAAACAAGAACAAATAGGGAATTATCACAACAAAAAATTTGTTTTTTATAAAAAAGGAAAGACACATCGACAAATCTGCCCACAATCCGCAAAAAAGTCCTGGAATAAGAATAAAGATTATCATAAAAGCAAACGGTTCTGAATAAAAGATATTGGCTAAATACTGTCCATAATATTGACCCGAATATAATTGTTCCAATGGGTCCGGCTTATAGGCAGGAATATAGCACGCAGTTATAATTACATTAATCAATAATGGAATAGCTGCTAAAAGGAACCCAGAAGTAAACGTAACGATATATTTTGCAAAATAATATCTCATCTGACCTTTTTTTAATGTCATTTGTCGTAAGTATCCGCTTTTACTCTCATCCGAAAGAGAAAAGCTGAAGGGCAACGTAGCTGCTAACGGTAAAATAAAATAAAATATTGTGGTAAAAAATAGATCTCCAGAAATCGAACCGATCCAAACATTATAAAGAGAAATAGCATATGCACTATTATCTTCAAAAAAATATCCATTTTCTGCACGAGGCTCTGCCGGATTGATTCCGCCAACACTTCCTCCAACCTCTAAAGATCTTGTAATTGCTACTGTTGATGTAATAAATACAAGAAATAGCATTATCGCCCAAAACGACTTTGTTTTTCGTAGTTTTTCAAATTCTATTTTCAAAATAGAGCTCAATTATTTTTTCCTCCCATCATGTTTTCAATTTGTCTAGTTCGATTCCGAATCTATGATCTGAGGATTGTGTTGTTATTTCCAAATAAAGTTCATCGAGCGGAATATCATCTATCTTTACATAGTAGCAAAGGGTCATTTGGATGGTTTCCCCTTCATCAATCGTATAATGAAAATAATTATACATACCATCAGAATGTGGATTAGCATATGCTAACGGCATACCGCTGGCTACACGCCATTCTCCTCCATTCTGTGATCTGAATTTTTCTTTACTAAATTCTTCTTTAGAAGATAAAACATATTGATCTGAAAATAATTCTGGTGGATCACTTATCAGCCTAGCATTAACATTTTCAATCGTCAATTGAACAACCATCGGCTTAAAAGAACTGTCATATGTAGAAAAATCTACCACGAATTCATCATAATTTAATCCGGTTTTTTCTATAGAATCATAAATTACTGCGCTATCCACAGTAAACACCATTTCACCTTCCCAATAAGCAAACACCTCCGTACTCATAGGCGGCTTATCTCCCTGCTTTCGATGAGGAATACCTATAACGCTGAGCTTTTCTCCCATTTTTCTTATAATTGGCGAAGAACCATCATATACGTCACCTGACCCCCACTCTTCTTGATTGGAAACCTCAGATTCAATATTTTTCTCATCGACCTCTGATTGCATAGAATCATTTTCTTTAATCACTGTAGTTTTACTCTCATATAATTCCGGCTTTAATAATATTCCCACCACAGCTACTGTTAAAAAGAATGTAATTGTTGCCATAAATATCAAAAACTTATTTTTCATTTTGCAAATACCATGTTTTATTATATATATAATACATTTTTTGTGTCCAAGAATTATATTGTGCCCAAAAATTTTTATAATTCTTGGGCACTGTTAATGATCTTGTGTAGCCGCACTTGCAGGAATAGCTAATATAGACATCAGCATCGCAATGGCACAAACGATTATTGCTAATCTTTTTGCTTTTTTCATAAAAGAGCCTCCTTGTAAAAACTGTAAGCCTACTCATCTACCTAATTTTGTACATTGGAATCACTCTTTCTTAAAATCAACAAAACGGTCTATCAGTTACAGCATCAGCATAGCATGCGTTTGTATCTTTGTAAATATTTTTTGCGTATTTCTTACTATTTTTTTCAATATTGTAAAAAATAATAATGCTTATTTGTCGTGATTCTACTTTTAATGATTTCAGATATCGATAGGAAAGTAAAACTAGAGAAACTTTTCGATAACAAAAAAACACGTAGCACCAACAGTTGGAGAGTAAAAAGCAGTGTTTACTAAGCGTTGCGGGAAAAATTCTTCGGGCCGAAAAATTAAAAATAACACGAAAAAATGAGCCGGTTCCATGTGAGGAACCGGCTTTTTGCATTTCAGATTGCAAATTTGGCGCCGGAATAGCGTTAAAATTGTCTACAATACCTCTAAAATCAATTTTTATGGAAAAAGCATGAAATTTTTACCGCTCGAGAAATAAAATCGCGCGTAGGCGATTTCAGGGCCGTTTACGGCTATTTCGCATTTTCGCGCAAAAGGTGGCGCTTTTTTGCTCACCTGCACTAAAATAAGCCAAAATCATTATTTTGTTCAATTCTAGAGCGCCGGAAGCCGGGGGAGAGGGGCAAAAATGGTATAAAAGTTAGGTTTTCAAGAATTTTTTGCAGATAGGGTGGTCGTTCCGACCACAAGATATAGTGTTTTACCTGCATCTATGCGTGAAACATCCCCCGAGCAAAATACCGAAAAAATTGAACTGCCGATCTCGTTCATGGGCGCTTGCGCCCCTGTTCAGCAAATTTGCGCTGATATTCTGCAAAAACGTTTTTGAAAAAGCATTTTACGGGGGCAAAAAGGTACTATCGCGCATTTGTGCGCTGCGGGGTGTGGGGCAGCAAGCCCCACCCTTTTGTCATCAGCGACCAATGGTCGCGTTGTTTCTTGATAGATAGACTTGATTACTTTCTTGATTACTTTCTTGATTACCTACTTGATTACAGACACTAAAAAATCCAGTAAATACGCGAATTGTAAGAGCTATAGGACATAAAGAAATCCACGAAAGGACATAAAGAAATCCACGAAAGGACATAAAG
>OLNI01001434.1_pt1 | contig 12900 bp, 12 predicted proteins | sample 1672921 | NCBI WGS metagenome assembly OLNI01 (sample SAMEA3136737, study PRJEB25190) | human gut metagenome | biome: human gut; feature: human-associated habitat; material: faeces | place: Austria | collected 2013 | reverse complement strand
TCCCTTTCCCACGTCGTACCTGATGACAACCAGCATACCGCAAACCAGCCCCCGAGCGGCGCACTTCACGGAAAGTGTCGAGCCTTGGGCGCGGCGCGCTTGACTTGCTTATCCTCGATCAAGTAGTATATTTCCTATAGAAATACTAGGCATTCGGGAGAAGGGCGGACAAGATGGAGGAGTGCAGGGAGGGCCGCGTGCGGTCGGTGAACACGTCGCGGCGCAAGGGCGGACGCAAGACGCCGTGCGCGGGCGGTGCCGCCATCGAGGCGAACCGGGGCGTGGCGGGCGACGCGCACGCCGGCGACTGGCACCGGCAGGTGTCGCTCTTGGCATGGGAGTCCATCGAGAAGGCGCAGGCCATGGGCCTTGACGTGGCCGAGGGCGATTTCGCGGAGAACGTCACCACCGAGGGCATCGACCTGTTAGCGCTGCCCCTGGGCACGCGCGTGCGCATCGGCGAGGACGTGCTGTTGGAGCTATCGCAGATCGGCAAGGTGTGCCACACGAAGTGCGCCATCTACCACCTGGCAGGCGACTGCATCTTCCCGCGCGAGGGCATCTTCTTCGTGGCGCTGGAAGGCGGCGCGATCAACGTGGGCGACCCGGTGGAAGTCGTCTCACTCGGCGACGGCACCTGCGCTTACACCCCGCCCGAAGCGCTGGCAGAGCTGGCCGCCGCGACTCGATAGCACCAAGACGATACTTGTCGCCTCGTGGACGTCCGGCCTAACAAGAGGCCGAACGTCCACCGGCAACACCTCAATCCATGCGCAATGCATCGTACAGCATTTTCGGCGCTACGCGCGCAAGCCTCTCGACAGCTTCCTGCAGAGGGGGCACCGTGTCCAGGCGATACCACTCAGTCAGAATATCCGTCTCGGTTTTCACCCAGCTGTCCAGGCAAAACATGAGATCGTCATCAAGGGCTATATGCTTGTAATCCTGCAGCGTCTCGAGCAGTGCGCACTTGCGATAGTGAGGCATGATACTGCGCTGGCTTGGGAAGTTGAGCGTATACTGCGTTGCGACCTTGAAGAATTCGCTCTCGAGCGAAAGCAGCTTTAGATGATGGAAATAGCCTGTTTCCCAATCCATTGTCCGGCCCACCTCTATCAAGTAAAACTTGTGGACGTGCATCGGCCACCACCAATGCAGACTGTACTTGCTATCGAAGTACCGATAGAACATTTGGCGAGATATACCGATTTTTTCACATAAGTCGGTCACCTTGATCTGGTCGAGAGACTTGTCTACAGCGTGCATGATCCGCAACCGCATCCGCACGTCTTCATCGTCGAGGATCCCCTTCGGCTCCCACTCGCCCATCTCTACCCCCCTTCCCGCATCCCCATACGGTTTTCTCAAAGAGTACCCTTCCCCACGCTGCCGATCGCTCCTTAGATGCCGACCGGCTTCAACCCTTCGGCAGAGGCCGCGGTGCGCAAATCCTTCCAAACCGACAAATGGTCGATCTCAAGAGCCTTGCACACCGTATCGCACATACCGCACTCTATACATTCCCACAAGCCATTTTGCACGGCTTGGACAACGCGATCCCCCTGATCGTAAGGATCGTAAAAACGATTGGCAATGGCTATCATTCCAGTTGGGCCGATATAGGACTTAAACCCCTTCTGCTCGACAACGGGGCACGCCGCCGTGCACACGCCGCAACGTGCGCAGTACTCGAGCGGCTCGAGCTTCTCGGACAGACCAGCGTCGACCGGAGCCTTAATCTCATCAAGGTTTAGGTCAAACGCACGTTGACGAGCGAGAATACGGCTCACTTTGTCCGTAACCTTCGTCTTGTCGACAATCAGGTCGCGCACCACCGGAAAATGCTTGAGTGGCGTGACTTCGTTCTTGCCCGCATCCTCAACCAGGGTAACGCAGGCGAGACACGGTGTGCCGTTGAGCGTCATGGCGCAACGGCCGCACACGCGCCCGCGGCAGCTGTAATCGAATGCGATAGGGTATCTTTCAAAGCCGTATAATCAGGACCGTTTACGTCCAGCCCCGCAATATACGCGTCAATGTCGTTGATGACCACCAGCGCCTCGAGCAGGGTCATGTGCTCGGTGTGCTCGATCTCGTATGTACCGAAATAAGGCTCGGCGTCAACCGAGGGATTGTACTTTTGCACGCTGATCTTCATAGCGCCTCCTTGTGAGTCCGTGAGCGGTCGTGGTTAGTCGAGCTCGACGACGGGAACGGTTTCGAGCTTCATCTCGCCGTTCACGTTCCTCGCGACAATGTTGCACGTCCAGTTGGCTGGATCTTCCTGAGGGAATTCCGGACGATAGCTGTGGCCTCGGCTTTCCTCGCGCATGAGCGCGGCTTTCGAACTCGCCTCGGCGATGTCGAGCATGTTGTAGGCTTCGATGGCCGCCTTCCAATCGGTGTTGTAGGTAAGCGTCGCGTCTCCCAGCCTCATCGCGGGCATTTCCTCCTTGCGAATTCGCTCTAGTTCGGCAACTGCCTCCTGCATCGCAGGAGTCTCTCGCGTGGGCTGGCATGCCCGATAGCAAGCGCGCTGTATCATACGGGTAATTTCCTGAGGCCTCTTACCATCCGTCTGACGGATGCGTATCTCGTGCAAACGGTTAATCTCCTCTTCAACCGTATCGAACGTGAACGCCTTCGGCTTGTCTTTGCCCGCGCCCTCGGCATACTCGACAGCTTGCATCATGGCGTATGAGCCGTCTCGATAAGCAACGTTCACCGATGAACCGCCTTGCGCTCCGTATACTCCGCCACCGCGAGCGCAGAACAATCCAGGCAGGCCCTCCACCATAAGCTTTTCATCAACGCGCGGGTTGCTACCGTGCTCATAAGCCTCAAGCGCGCATTCGAGCTTAGTGGATGCCACATCTATGCCGAACACCTCTTTCCACAACTCGACGTTACGGCGATACACCTCCCCCATGGCCGCAAACGCCTCGGGATTGGAGAAATCCACGTACACTCCGCCATTCGGCGATCCACCGCCGTCGTGAATTGCCTTGGCGATTGTGCGCGTGAACGTGATGCGATCGAGCGTGGAGTAGTCCATGCCACGGAAAAAGTAATTGTCGTTTGCATCGCAGATGTATTCGCAGCACAGATTGTCAGCGCCGATGCCTCCTACGAACGTCGCCGCAAGCCCCGTCGGATACATGCTGATGAGGTCGAATTGAAAAAACTCCGAATCCTGCAGAGCCGCACCGCGTCGAAAAGCAGCTGCATCTACATCTCCTGTGTTGTCCGGTGAATTGATGGAAGTGGGAGCCACAGTATTCCACCCGTAAATCCACGAACTTGCACCCGTGCAAGATACGGTCGACTTTGCACGAAAAACGCGCACCGTTCCCGTGGGCACATGCAGCCCTACCGCTCCAATGCAGGCACCGTCTTCGACTACGATGTCGGTGATCATGGTCTGGTCGAAGATGCGAGCGCCCGAACGCTCCACGGAATCGGTAAAGTATCGCGGGAAACCGTTGAAGATGCCGAAAAGCGGATAGCCCGGGATATCGAGGCCCGGCACAAACGCACCTGTTTCATCGCGCATGAACAGGTTGTTGCCTTCTTGGGCGTAGCGCAGCAGCAAATTGCGCTCCTCCACAGTAAACGCTTCATGGGTCGCCTTTGCGATCTTCTTGTTCGTCAACTCGTTCAAAACGAAGTCCTCGGATTGATCCCACGGCGTGTCAGCCTGAATGAAGTTCACCCAGTTGCACCAGTTGTAGCCGCAAGCACCGCCGAAATGGAAGGCAGCCTTCTCAACGACCGCAACGTCCTTTCCCTGCTTGTAAGCCTGCAATGCCGCATGAGACCCCGCAAGGCCGCCGCCGATGATAAGAATATCGGTATCGTAGAGCTCGTAAAGTACCTGCTCGCTGTTTGCAGACGCGCCCGCGCCCCGCCCTTCGGATGTTTCCGGTGCCGAACAAGCGCCCATCGCACTCGAAAGCATCACCGTGCCAAACGCCACCGCGCTGCCTCCGAGAAACGCCCTACGAGACATGCTCTTCGTGCTTGCCGATTCGTTGCTGAAATTACGTTTCATGCGAACCCCTCCTCGCTCCGTCCTCTTCGACCGATGGGGTCGTCCCCTTCGGCAACCCCATTGTCGCAAAGCAAAAAAATGGGTTCAAAAGACGAAACAAGGCAACCGTACGCTCTGGAAAACATAAAGCGAAGTTGTCCGACCAGGTCGGACAACTTCGCTTTATGGCTTGGCGCTGTCTAGCCGCAAGGCCGACGGAACCTACAGCCCCTTGAACAGCGCCCGGACTTCGTCGAGCACTTCGTTGTCGGCCACGACGATGGCCTTGTCGCCGGGATACAGCACCGTCTCTTCGCTGGCCACTTCCACGTTGTCGTCGTCCTTCGGCGACACGGCCGCGATCAGGCTGTTCTCGGGCATGGGAACCGACGACACCAGGATGCCGGCCTCGTTGGAATGATGGCGCATGCGCGGCACCACGATCTCGGTAAGCGTAACGTTGCCGTGCGTCAGCGACGAGGCCACGCTCACGCTGCCCAGCAGCGTCTCTTCCTCGATGAGGTTCGCAACGCACTCGATGCCCACCTCCTTGAAGATGCGGAGGTTCTTCGGGCTGTTCACGCGCGCGATGCAGCGCGGCACGTTGAACACGCGCTGCGCGATCTCGCACGACACGAGGTTGTCGTCGTCCTGGCCGGTGGTGGCCACGAACACGTCGGCGCGCCGGATGCCCGCGTCCTCCTGGTACTTCGAGTCGCAGCCGTCGCCGTGGATGACCAGGTAGCGCCCTTGAAGCGCCACCGACAGGCGGTCGGCCGTGGCCAGATTCTCCTCGATGACGGCCACGTCGTTGCCGCTTGAAAGCAGCACTGAAGCCAAGTATTCGCCGATCTTGCCGCCGCCAGCGATAACGATGTACATGCTCCGTCTCCCTTAATCTTGGATATAGCGCGAGAACGATTCGATCAGCTCATGGCGCACGCAGGCGAGCACCGAATCCCCGTTGTAGAGGATGGAGTCGCGCGTAGGAATAGAGCTGGCCGAGCCGTCGCTGCGCTCGAACGCGATGATGCGGACGTCGTGATCGCGCTCCAGCTCGCCCACGCGGATGGTGCGCTTGTCGGTGGAGCTGAGGTCCAGCGAGAAGCGCAGCACCTCGAACTCGCCGAACGTGTCGAGATGGGCGCCGTGGCCCGACACCACCTTGCTGAACACGTCCTCGGCCACCAGCGACGTGCCGCACACGTAGTCGATGCCCAGCTGCATGTACGCGCGCTCGTGATCGGGGTTGTACAGGCGCGCGATGACGTGCGGCACGCCGAACAGACGGCTGCCCACTTCGGCGCACATGAGGTTCGTGTTGTCGAACTGGGTGACGGCGGCCATGACGTCGCAATCTTCGACACCGGCTTTGACGAGGGTTTCCTCGTCGAAGCCCACACCCTGCACCGTGGAGCCGTTGAAGTTGCGCCCCAGGTTCGCGAACGCGTTCACGTTCTTGTCGATGACGCACACGTTGTTGCCGTTATCCGACAGCATGTTCGCCAGCTGGGAACCGACGCGGCCGCAGCCGACGACGATCACGTTGCTCATACCGATCCTTTCACCAGGCACCCGCATGGTGCCGATTTCTTGCTGCGCTTAGCATACTGCATGGATGCGGGCACGACCAGCGTCGCCATAGAACGGCGACAAAGGCGTAACGTGGCAATCAGGCACTTAGGAACGAATGTTTCACGTGAAACATTCCGCAAGGCCATCGTCTCGAACGCATGCGGAAGAAGGATTCGACGATGGAAAAGGAACCGCCGGCTCGTGGCCGGCGGAACGTTTAGATCATCTTCATTTGGCCGATAGTCGCCTTGAACCAATGATCCGTATTAGGCGGACAGTACTTGGCAGCGTTCGCATACGTGATGGAGTAGCCGTAGCCGTTTGCCAGGCCCGCTACGTGAGCGTTGATAGCCTCTTCCCAGCTGGACCAACTCTTATCGCCCCAGCCCCATGCGTTGTACGGCAGGAAGCAATGCGCGCCCTTGGAGCTTTCGGTGTTGGATATGGCAGGCGACCAGCGCGGGTCGACGCCGTTGCTCCAGGCAGCTTCGGCGAACGTGGCACCCTGCCCCGCCAAGGGCGAGCCGGCCAAGTATGCATTGATACGGGAGGTCCACTCGGAAACGAAAGCCTCTTTGCCCACGGAGAAATCAACTTCGGGAAGCGAGGCGACGGCATCGGAGGCTGCATCGCGCGCAGCGGCGGCCTCCTGCTCGGCCTTCGCCTGCTCGGCGGCGGCGATACGAGCCTCCTCCTCGGCACGAGCGGCCTCCTCCGCGGCGATGCGAGCAGCTTCTTCCTCGGCTTCGATAGCTTCGATGCCTTGCGAGATGTCGCGCGATGCGGTACTGGTAAGCACGGTGGACTCGCGGGTGGAACCCTCGGATACGTTGGCGAAGTCGGCAGAATCGGCAATGGCGACATTCGCGTCCGCACCGCCGATGCCGAAAGAATCGATATCGTGCACGGCGCCGCTTCCAGCAGAGGCGAACCCGAAGCCGATGCACCCGGTCAGCACGCACGATGCGCAGCCGACCGCGATAATTTTAGCAGCCAGGTTCGACTTCTTTTGTATATAGCGCTTTTTAGCCAAAACGTCAGTTACCTTTCGTTGAACAGCACACGACCCAGCCGCCGAAGCGGTTGACAGCGTAGTAAATTGTGTGAGGGTTTGCTGCCGAAAGGGCGATATGCTGTTGTGACAAAACGTATTTTAACGGACAAGGGGGTCCGAGGGCAAAATTTTATGGAGACGCCCTACACGATTTGTTCGCTTGACAGTGAATGAAAGCGCATTTCAGCAGGTGGTTCGCCTTAGTTGCGGACACGGGAAAAAGCGAACGAACTATGTGCTCTGTAACGCGACAAGCACGCTCATTCGGTTATCGAGATCACAACGGACTCGTTTAGACCGATGTTTTCCCACGGCTGCATGTCGAAACGATACTCGCGCCCGTACGGCGCCGAGAAAACCAGCTCTTCCGTCGCTCCCGGAACCGAGTACCACAGCAATCCCACCACGCAGAACGCCACGAAGCACAAGCCTGCCAGCAACGTAAGCAGCGGCGACTTGAGCGCGCCTCCCAGAAGCAGCAGCCCAACCATAATAAGCAGCAGCGGCCATAGGCCCACCAACATGAACTCGATGGAGCGCCACCCGATGACATCGAGGCTCATCAGCACCAGCACCACTCCCGCGGAAAACGTGATAAGGGAGTCCACGAACTGGCGCATGCGATGCCCCTCTTCGCCGGGGACTACCATACCGACGATGCCCAAGATAACGAAGATAAGCGGCCAATACTGCCACCACACCACGCCTTCGACCATGCTCGCCACCATAGCGGACATGCCGAAAAACAACAGGAACGACCCCGCGAACAGAGCAGCCTTCACGCCCGAGCGCGACGACTTCGCCGGCGGCTGCTGTTGCGGCGCGGCATGCATCCACCCTTCATGCGAATGGCTCGCCGGAGGCGCATACGAACGAGAAGCATCGGCAGGCGCAGCGGCAGAGGCGCGCGATGCGCCTGCCGGGGGCTCGGGCGGCACATGAGCGGCCGAGGCGTACGGGGGATGCGCATAGCGCCAACCGGCCGCTTGCGCGGGATTGGGCGCATTTTGCGCCCCCGACTCGGTTTTGCGCGGGGTGCCGCCGAATTCGAACGTCCCGTACGTCTCGGAATGCACCGACTGGGGGTGCACGTCGAGCGGCGCCTCCTCCTTCGGTTCGAGCGGCAGCACGATCCACAGCAGGATGTATGCGATGCCCAGCAGCCCGCCCGAGGCCAGGGTGAACACCACCATGATGATACGGACGATGACAGGATCGACGTTGAAATAATCGGCCACGCCCGCGCAGACGCCGCCTATGAGCGCCTTTCGCGAACGGAGCAGCCGTTTTTCACTCGTCACGCTTCCTCCCGGTCGATCGCCTCGACAGCGTCCACGCATGATGGGGAGGGATCGTCCAGTCGTTCCACGCGCACCGTCGAAATGCGACGGCGGCGCATAGCCTGAATCTTGAAGCGGTATCCGTCGAACGCAAGTTCCTCGCCCACCTGGGGCACCGAGTCGAGCATGCTCATGAGCCAGCCCGCGATGGTCTCGTAGTCGGCCGAATCCTCCACCGGCCATCCAAGCTCTGCGGCATCTTCGACGGGGAATCGCCCGTCGACCACCCAGACGTTCTCGCTTTCCTGCTCGATGAACGGATTCTCTCGATCCGTCTCGTCCACGATCTCGCCGACGACCTCCTCTACGATGTCCTCAACGGTAATTAAACCATCGGTGCCACCGTACTCGTCAACGACGATAGCCATCTGTTGACGATTCGTTTGCATCTCGGCGAGCAGCGGGAACAGATCCTTCGTCTCGGGCACGAACATGGCCTCGTAGGCGTACTCGGCCACCGGCTCGTGCTCCTTGCCGTCCATGAGCGGCGCCACGAGGTCCTTGAAGTGGACGATGCCCACGATGCGGTCGATGTCCTCGTGATACACCGGCAGACGCGAGTAGCCCGTGCCGCGCATGCGCTCCACCGTCTGGCGCACCGTGTCGGTGTCTTCCGCGAACATCACGTCCACGCGCGGCGTCATGATCTCGTGCACGGTCATGTCGCCCAAATCGAGGATGTCGTGGATCATGCGCTTCTCGTCCTCGAGCAGCTCGTCGTTGTCCGTGACCATGTACTTGATCTCTTCTTCGGACACGTTCTGGCGCTCGTCGGCGTTCTTGATGCCGAACAGGCGCGACAGCCCGTTCGCGGACGCCGAGGTCAACGCCACCAAAGGCGAAGCGATTTTCTGGAACACCATGAGCGGTCCGGCCACCATCTTGCTGACGCGCTCGGCATCGGCCAGCGCGATGCGCTTCGGCACCAGCTCGCCCACCACGATGCTGAGGTATGACACGATGAGCGTGATGACCACGGGGGCCAAACCGGGCGCGATAACGGAAAGCCACCCGATGTTGAAGCCGGACAGCCACTGCGCCAGCGGATCGGAGAGGTTCGTGGCGGCAGCCGCGGAGGCGAAGAACCCGACGAGCGTGATGGCCACCTGGATGGTGGCCAGGAACTGCCCCGAATCGGCGGCCAGACCCAGCGCGCGTTGGGCGCTTTTATCGCCCTCGTCGGCATCGTGCTGCAGCAGTACGTGGCGCGCGTTCACCAACGCCATCTCCGACATCGAGAAATAGCCGTTCACCAGCACCAGCACGAACGTGACGACGATGCTAATCCAAATATCCATGGTACTTCTGCAACTCCTTCGACAAGCGGACGATGCGCAACCTCTGCGCTTTGGCCGCGCGGAGAGGCGCTTTCGCGCTGCGTCCTCGCGGCACCCGTGGGGCTGTCATGCCCGCGCGCTTATGCACGCGACCGCTTACATAACGTACAAGAAGATGGCCAGAAACTGCAGAACGCTTCCGGCGAGTACCCAGAGATGGAACAGGGAATGCATGTACGGCACCTTCTTCAACACGTAGAAGATGCACCCGATGGAGTAGCAGATGCCGCCGCCCACGAGCAGCCACAGGCCCGGCCCGGGGATGGCCTCGATGAGCGCAGGGAGGAACCAGATGACGCACCAGCCCATGAGAAGATACAGCACGGCCGACACCCAGCGCGGACGAAACACCCAGAACGCCTCGCAGGCAACGCCCGCCAACGCAACCAGCCACACGAAGGCGCACAGCCACACGCCGCCGGAATCGGCAAGCGAGATCAGGCAGAACGGGGTGTAGGATCCGGCGATGAACAGGTAGATGCAACTATGGTCGAGCACCTTGAACACGCGCTTCGCACGGTCTACCGCGATGGCATGGTACAGCGTGGACATGGTATATTCCAGCAGCATCGTGAGGGTGTACACGAGCGCGGCGAACAGGTAGATGCCGCCTCCGTCGTCGAGCGCGCGCACCACGAGGATGGGGATGGCCGCAATGGCCAACAGCGCCCCCAAGCCATGGGTGACGGAGTTCGCGATCTCCTCCCCCAGCGTGTACTCGCGGATGTCGCGAGCTTTGTTCGTGGCGCTGGCCGACGTATGCGACACCTCGTTGCGCAGCGCGTGCATGCTGGCGTAGTCGTTCGGCTTGAATTGCGAAGGCGTCCAACCGGGAGCGGGCCGGTGCTCTGTTTCGGGCACGACCGAAGAAGGGCTCTCGGCACTGCGGCCGGAGCCGGTACTTCGAGCGCCTTTGGCGTCGGATGTAGTTGATGCGTTCATGGTGCTACTGTATCACATTTCCGTGGGGCTTGAGCCAAGCAAGCCACGCACGGGCATCATCCTCTCGGGCATCGATAAGCCTGATGGTAGTGCCTCCAACCCCTGCTGCAGTGCGCGCGTTGACCGTAGCGGTGCCGGCATTGCGTTGAAAAGGATTCGTCTTCGTGTAACCGAACTGTATCTTTTTGCGCGGGAAGCTGATGGTCTCGCGAGCGAACCCGCCGTTGCTCACCTGCATGAAACGCTCGTTGTACGCAAACCCCGAGCCACGGAACCACAGCACGGCTCCTACCGCGTCGAGAACGAGCAGCACGACCGCAAGCGCATAGCCGAACAGCGCGCCGTTGTTGACGAAGAACAACGTCATGGCTCCGTCAGGCACGGCCGGATCCGCCAGGAGGTTCACCGCGATCTGCCCTGCCGCCACGAGGACGGCCAACCAGAAGCCCGTCCCCTGGATGATGCATCGGCGGATGAGGGCGCGACGCAGCCCCACGGGCGCCACCGGGATGTTCTCGGTGGGAACGTCGGCGAACTCGGGAACGATGCCCGCGAGAATCTCGGGCACGCGGGACATCTTCACGAAGGGATGGATCACGAGCCCTTGCTGGCTGAGGCCTTTCTGCTGGTCGTCGGAGTTTTCAGCCGCCGCATCGATCTTGCCCAGCGACAGCTCGCAGTAGCCAAGCAGACGGCGGATGAAGCTCTGCTTCACCATCACCGACTGCACGCGGTCGACGTCGACGCCCTGGAAGCGGTGCTGCAGCAGGCCGTGCTCGACTTCGATGCGGTTGTCGCGGCGACATGCGCGGAAGCCGCCGTACGAGACGCAAGCGCCGATGGCAGACAGCAACCACAACACGAGCGACGCAGCGAGGAAGGTCGCCACGCCCGCGGCGATGAGGCTGCCCCCGAACAGCCGAACGCTCGTGGCTACAACGTTGCCAACGAGCGGCTCCATCGAACCGGAGAGGATGGGCGCCATCTGACCCATGAACTGGGAAACGGCGCCGACGATGCCGACAACCACGACGAAGAACGCCGTGTTGTTCGACAGGCCGGTGAACACGAGCTCCTTGTTGGACATGCCGTACTCGTAGGTCACGCGGCCCGTATCCACCGCGGCGCCGCCGAACACGCCGCGCACGTCCTGCCAGATCTCGGCGGGAGCGTCCAGCACATTGGCGCCCTCGTGCAAGGCTTGCGCGGGAACGCCCGCTGCAGAGGCCATCGCCGCAACGGCGGCATCGGGCGCGGCACCGTTGCGCACGGCTACGGCGTACTGCTTGCGCGCGAACAGCTCGGTGCGCAGCTGCTCGGCCTGCGACTTCTGCACATAGGGCACCTGCACGGCCTTGTTGTTCGAGCCGCCTGCCGTATCGATGCTCACCGTGCACACGCCGAACACGCGCTGGAGCAGCGATGCGCGCTGGTCGACCGACTGGATGCGCTGGTAGGGCACATGCACGCGCTTCTTGTTGAGTATGCCCGAATACAGGTTGAATTCCTCGGGCCCTAGCTCGTAGTACAGATGCTTGTACGAGATCACCTGGTAGACCGCCACAAGCGCCACCAGCACGACGATGCCGGCGATCACGGATCCGATGACGATGAAAAGCATGGGGATGTCGCCGCGCGTGATGGCTTCGCCCTCGGAGATGGCGCCGATGATAGCCGAGAACGAGGAGAAGACCACGATGGCCAGCAGCATGAACGCCGTGCGCAGACTGCCCAACCAGATATAGCTATGATGGACATGGCTCCCCCGCGGCCCTTCAGGCTGCGGCGCAGCAGGCTGAGGTTGGGGCGCAGCGGGCCGAGGCTGGGGCTGCGGAGGTTGGGGCGGTTGGCGATAGTCCGTCATCACACGTCCTCCTGGGCCAGGCGCGCAAGCTCGGCCGCGCGGTCGCGCAGCTGCTCGGCGACGTCGGCGCCGAGGCCGGGGATCTCATGCTCGCCGGCCGCCGTGGCCACCGTCACGCTGGACAGGCCGAACGCACGTAAGATGGGACCCTGGCGCGTGTCGGTGTTCTGCACGCGGATGAAGGGGATGACGAAACGCTTGCGCCACACGATTCCCTTCGCGATATCGAGGTAGTCGCTGGAAAGTTCGTAGCGCCAGCGCATGAAGCGGATGGGCGGCAGCACGATCAACCACACGATCAAGCAAGCTGCGTACGCAACGGCGACGGCGACCAGGACGACGAACATCCACGTCGCCGGATCCACCATTGCAGCGATGGCGAATGGAACGAAGCAGGAGAGGAATACCACGGTAAGCCAAATGGCGTCGTTGATGCGCCAGACCGTTTTGACCTTCGGATCGAGCTGGTGCGCCGGCAAGTCTTTCATGCGAGTCCTTCTGGTCGATGTCGATATGCTTGCTTCATCATACCAGAGCGACGCAACGTCACCAGGAGCCGCATCAACACAGAATTGCAGAGCGACGGCGCATCGTCTAACGCGATGCGCTACGCGGGAACAGGCTTCTCGGCGCGGCCGCGGAATCGACGGGCGTTGGGAAGGCGGCTTTCGCGCAAGCATGCCAGCACGACGCACCGCAGAGCCGAACGATTCCGGATGTTTCACGTGAAACATCCGTTTGGGTTGGGCGGGGTTTCA
>OLNI01001413.1_pt1 | contig 13120 bp, 10 predicted proteins | sample 1672921 | NCBI WGS metagenome assembly OLNI01 (sample SAMEA3136737, study PRJEB25190) | human gut metagenome | biome: human gut; feature: human-associated habitat; material: faeces | place: Austria | collected 2013 | reverse complement strand
CAGATTATGAACAAATGGATTTGTTCAATAATGAGAAGGACGAAAGTGGTGCAACAGGTTTCACAGATGAAGAAATCAATGAACTTCTCAAAAAGGGTAGTGGCTTTGAAAATGGTAAAGAACGAATTTACTCATTTTTTAAAGAACACTATAATACACAAGAGCGTGCTAAATTCTTAGCTAATGAATACGGAGTTGGTGGTAGATATGCAAACGGCTTAAATGAAACACATAGCGGAAAAGGTATAACGTACAGTAAGGGCGATATTTATCGCCCTTCTTCTGTTATTAGACTTACATGGACTGATGTTTCAAAAAGAATTGATAATTTAATTCAAAAAGACGAATATCTTGATCTAGAAGAAAAACAAGATGCTAATGCTGAAAACATTGATAAATCTAATTCTGAAAGTCAAATCAATCTATATAAAGTGGGAGATTTTTATGAAGTATATGGTGATGAAGCAGCTCAAGCATCGGAAATATTGGATATAAAATTAATTTCTAAAGTTGTTGGTGGTGAAGAAATACAGATGACAGGGTTCCCTCAACACGTTTTAGACAGATATACGGAAATCCTTGCAGAGCAAGGATATGAAATAAATATTAACGAACAAGCTCCGGAAGCACAAGAAGTGACTGACAAGTTTGAAATTGTCGCAGCAAGACATACTAAAACAAATGCTGATATATGGGTTGTATCACTTAATGAGAGGATTGATAGTGACGAATTTAAAAAACTTGCTATTGACGTAAATAAAGTCGGAGGTTATTATTCAAGGTTTCCCAAAACTTTGGACGGTAAATCAATTTCAGGTTTCGTATTTAAGAGCAAACCGACAGAAAAAGAGTTATCTGTTTTCAATGATTTCTTCAATAATGAAAAATCGGAAGAAGTTACAGAAGAAAAAGTCGATACTGCTGAAATAAATGATACTGAAGTTGAAATGGCAGAACCTGAAATAACTGAACCCGAAATGATTGCACCAAAACCAGAAACAAAACCTGATTTGCAAGTCGGAGATGTAATTGAATACAATGGCAAGCAATGGCGAGTAGCTCAAACAGGATTTAATATGAGCTTTGAAAATCTTGATGAGAATGATAGTGAGCAAATGTTTTCACATATCGGAGGTATGGAAAGTTTCAAGGCAGGGCGAGATTATACTTTAATAACAGAAAAAGAAATTGCAGAGAAAAATGTTGATACTGCTGAAATAAATGATATTGAAGTCGAAACGGCAGAACCCGAAATGATTACACCTGAACCGGAAACAAAACCTGATTTACAAGTCGGAGATGTAATTGTAAAAGATGTCACAAAGAATATTGAAACAACGGAACGTTTGAATTACAGAATACAAATTGACGAAAACACAAAAACAGCGGGTAAAAAATATGCAGGTAATGTTTTAGCAATCAGAACGTTAAAACGAATTGAAAAAGAAAATCGTCTTGCAACTCCTGAGGAGCAAGACATACTATCACAGTATGTTGGATGGGGTGGTCTTGCAGATTGCTTTGATGAAAGGCATTTCAAATACAAAGAACTAAAAGCACTACTTACCGATGAAGAATATGTAGCAGCACGTTCAACAACGTTAAATGCACATTATACATCTCCGGTTATAATTAAAGAAATGTATACGGCTATTTCAAATATGGGATTTAAAGAGGGCAACATTTTAGAATCATCTTGCGGAATCGGTAATTTTATGGGACTGATTCCTGATGAAATGGGTAACAGTAAATTCTATGGCGTAGAAATTGATGATTTAACCGGACGCATAGCAAAGCAATTATATCAGAAAAATGAAATAATAATAGACGGTTTTGAAAATACAAAATTCAAAGACAATACATTTGATGTTGCAATAGGCAATGTTCCATTTGGTAATTATCGTGTAAATGATGTTGTATATAATAAATACAATTTCTTAATACACGATTATTTTTTTGCAAAGAATATTGACAAAGTTAGACCGGGCGGTATATTGGCACTGATAACTTCCAAAGGTACTCTTGATAAAGCAGACAGCAAGTGCAGAAGATATTTAGCTGAAAGAGCTGACCTTGTCGGAGCAATAAGACTGCCGGATAATGCCTTTAAAAATGCCGGAACAGATGTTACAACCGATATTATATTCTTGCAAAAAAGAGAAGAAATACGAACTGATAACTTCCCTGAATGGGTTGATATTGATGAATATGCAGAGGGCATAAACATCAATAAATACTTTATATCGCATCCTGAAATGATACTTGGGGATATGGATCTTAAGAGTTCAAGATTTGGATTTGAAACTGCGTGTAAAATGCGTGACGGTGCAGATATGCAAGAAGAATTGCATAATGCAGTAATGACATTATCCGCACACATATCAGAAAACAATATAAGCAATGACATTGAATTGCAAACAAATGATGTCAATCTGAATAATGTACGAAATCTAACATATGTAGAGCAAGATAATAAAATATATTATTATAAAAACGGCAATCTGACAATCCCTGATGATTTAAACAATACAAAAGAAGAAAGAATTAAGGGGCTTAATCAAGTCCGAAAAATAGCAAGAAAAGTTATTGATATTCAGACGTTCGGTTGTACTGAGGAAGAACTGAAAAAGGAACAATATGAGCTGAATAAACGATATGATGAATACACCAATAAATACGGATATATTCATTCGAGAGGTAATAAACAGGCATTTGCCGCTGATGTGGACTTGCCATTGCTATTGTCTTTGGAGAATGTAGACGAGGACGGAAATATAACAAAAGCTGATATGTTTTCAAAACAAACTATTCGCCCATATATCCCTATTGAAAGTGCTGATAATGCTGTTGATGGATTAAAAATATCGTTAGCTGAAAAGGGAAAAGTTGATATAAAATACATCAGTATGCTTACACATCAAAGCCAAGATGAAGTCGTACAGGAACTTGACGGATTGATATATAAAAATCCAATACGCAGTAATACAGAGGATATATATACCGGATATGAAACGGCTGATGAATATCTTTCAGGCAATGTGCTTGAAAAGCTTGAAACAGCAATACGTTTAAATAATAACGGGATATACGATAAAAATGTTGAAGCTTTAAATGCAGTTCAGCCGGAACCACTTACAGCCGTAGATATACCTTGGAAAATAGGATTATCGTGGATTTCTGTTGAAGATTATCAACAATTTCTATATGACACTCTTGATACAAGATATTATTTGCGTGATGATAATTATAATTCTTTTAATAGCATTAGTATTAGGTATAATAATTACACAAATACATGGACTATATACAACAAGCAAGCAGATAACAGTAACTTAAAGGTAACAACAGAATTCGGAACATCAAGAAAAAATGCTTATGAAATTATGGAAGATAGCTTAAATCTTCAAAATTGTGTTGTTCGTGACAGACACGATGATGGTGACAGAGTTTGGTATACCGTCAATTCAGCCGAAACTGCAAAAGCACAAGAAAAACAAGCAATAATAAGAGAAAAGTTTTCGGAATGGGTAATGGAGCATCCGGATATTCGTAACAAGTATGTTGACTATTATAACAGAACATATAATAATACACGCTTAAGACAGTATGACGGCTCACATCTTACTTTTCCGGGAATGTCACCGGCTATAAAACTTAGAGAACATCAAGTCAATGCGGTTGCAAGAGTGTTGTACAGTGATACAAATGCTTTACTTGCTCATACGGTCGGTGCAGGTAAAACATATGAAATAGCTGCAAGTTGTATGGAACTAAAAAGGCTTGGTTTAGCAAAAAAAAGTATGATAGTTGTACCAAACCATCTTACGGAGCAATGGGGCAGTGAGTTTATGCAACTTTATCCGGGGGCAAATATTCTTGTTGCGACAAAGAAAGACTTTGTAAAAGATAAAAGACAGGCTTTCTTTTCTAAAATAGCAATGGGCGATTGGGATGCCGTTATTATAGGTCATTCACAATTTGAAAAGATACCTATATCTAACGAACGTCTTGCAAATGAGATTTCATTAGAGATTGAAAAGATAACTGCTGCTATTGAGGAATTAGGTAACGCAGATGGCAGAAGATTTTCGGTAAAACAACTTGAAACAAAAAAGAAAAATCTTCAAGCAAAATATGAAGAATTGACTGCACAGGAAGTTAAAGATGATATATTCTGTTTTGAACAGCTTGGTGTCGATTATATGTTTGTGGATGAAGCACATATGTTTAAAAATTGTATGATAACTACAAAGTTATCTAACGTGGCGGGATTATCAACCACATCATCAAATAAATCAATGGATATGCTTTGGAAATGTAAATACTTATCTGAAATACAAAACGGTAGGGGTGTTGTGTTTGCAACAGGTACACCTATTTCAAACAGTATTACGGAAATGTATGTAATGCAAAGATATTTGGATAATGGACTTCTTGAACGAAACGGATTCGGATTCTTTGATAACTGGGTTGCGATGTTCGGAAACATTACAACAGGCTTGGAACTTGCACCGGAGGGTACAGGCTACAGAATGAAAAACAGATTATCAAAATTTGATAATCTGCCGGAACTGATGAAAATGTTTTCGCATTTTACTGATGTTCAAACAGGCGATATGCTAAAACTTCCCGTTCCGGAACATACAATGCATAATGTTGCATTAGAACCGGACGAATTTACGCAAGATATAATGATGACATTTGTTGAACGTGCGGCAGCTATACGAGATAGACTTGTAGAACCGGAAGTTGATAATATGCTTAAAATCACAAACGAGGCAAGAAAACTTGCTCTTGATCCTAAACTTATAGATAATGATGCACCGATGAGCAGAAAAGTTGAAGCTTGTGCTGAAAATGTATATAACATCTATAAGAATACAACAGAAACAAGAGGTACTCAACTTGTTTTCTGCGATTTAGGAACACCTAAAGATGGAGTTGATATAAATGATACCACTTACGGCAGGCTGATAAATGCCCTTGTAGAAAAGGGAGTAAAGCGAGATGAAATTGCAGTGATACACACAGCAAAAACAGATGTTCAAAAAGCCGATATGTTTTCAAAAATGCGTAGCGGTCATTATCGAGTTATGATAGGTTCGACAGATAAAATGGGAGCCGGCACTAACTGTCAGAAACGACTTGCAGCACTTCATCATATGGATTGTCCTTGGCGAAGTTCGGATATAGAACAGCGTGAGGGCAGAATATTAAGGCAAGGCAATATGAATGAACACGTTGATATTTACAGATACGTTGTTAAAAATACCTTTGACGCTTACTTGTGGCAAATCGTTGAGAATAAACAGAGATTTATAAATCAGGTTATGCGTGGAGATATAGGCTTGAGAAGTTGTGAAGATGCTGATGAAACAGTTCTTTCATTTGCAGAGATAAAGGCTTGTGCAACCGGAGATATTCGCATAAAGGAAAAGATGGAACTTGATATTAAAGTACAAAAACTAAGTGCTTTGAGAGCGGCATACACAAAGAATAAGTTACTTTATGAAGATACAATACAAAAGTATCCAATCAAAGAAAAACAAATTCTTGCACATAAGCAGAAAATTGAAAGTGATATTGCTATGCGTGATAAAGCATCTTCTAACAACTTTAAGGTGAATGGGATAGAATATGATGAACGTGTTGCATCCGGAACAAAAATAATTGATGTATCACAAAAAGTTGTGGAAGGTACAGTTATAGGAGAGTATAAAGGTTTTGAAATACAGAAAGCACAGCCGTATCATCTTAATATAGTAGGACAATGCACATATAACATAGAGTGCAGTAGTGATCCGGTTGGCATGACGATGAGGATTGAAAACTGCGTTAAAGGCTTAGAGAAAGAAGTTGATATTTGTAACAATAATATTGATAATCTTCAAAATAACTATAACCATGCTAAAAACAATATAAAATTACCGTTTGAACACGAAGATGAATTAAATGAGTCGTTGATACGACAAAGAGAATTGGAGCGAGAATTAGACTTGTCGGCTAATAAGTCTAATTCAGAAGATATGGAAATGTAGACGTTTTTACGTCTTTTTTTATTTCCTGAGAGGAACAAAAGATGAATATAATATTAGAGATTTTATGTACGTTTGCAACTTTTGTATTATATGCAATATTAGATATCGTAGGTGAACAAAAGAAGCAACTTGAGCAAAATGGAGATAAGTTAAAGGCAGAACGATATTTGATTCTATTTGTATTTATACGAACAATATTGAATTTGTTCTGTATATTTGGAATGTATAAAATGTTAAAAATAATATTTTAGGAGGCGATTGATATGGCGGACTATGTTTCAAAAGATATGATAAATAAGGCTATGCAAGTTGATTTGCTTGAATATGCCAAAAGCTTGGGTATGGAATTTGAAACAAGAGGTAGAAACAATACTTTTTATCAAAAAGGACATAGCTTAAATATAACTCGATCAAAAAATATGTATTACCGCTTTTCGACAGGAACGGGCGGTAATGTAATCAACTTTGCGATGGAGCAGAACGGCTGGACTTTTCAGCAAGCCGTAAGGGCATTGTGCGGTGAAGAAATTCAAAAATCAGTGCCTAAACAAACATATACTCCGGCAAAGCAAATACCGGAGCATAAAGAAAAAATGATACTGCCGAAAGCAAACTCTGACGCACGCAGAGCATTTGCATATCTTGTTAAAACACGTCATATTGATAGTCAAATTGTATCACAGTTAATGCGTGAACATAAGATCTACGAAAATGACAAACATAGTTGTGTATTTGTCGGCTATGATAAAAACGGACAGGCGGGATATGCGTCTGTCCGTTCTACATATACAATGGGGAATTCATATAGAGGCGATGTAAAAAACAGTGACAAGCGTCATTGCTTTACGTTAAACGGAAAATCCGACAGTGTATATGTTTTCGAGGCACCGATAGATGCAATGTCACACGCAACTTTAACAAAAGTAAGCGGGTGGGATTGGCAAGAAGATTGGCGAATTGCATTGGGAGGTGTAAGTGATTTGGGTTTGCAACAATTTCTTTCACTTCACCCTGAAATAAAAAACATTCATTTTGCAACAGACAATGATGAGCAAGGCAAAAAAGTGTTGGAAAATGAATATAACACCGACGGAACAATAAAAAAAGTCGGTTATATGCAAAAATACAAAGATAAGGGTTATGAAGTTTTTCGTGAAGAACCGGCACATAAAGATTTTAATGAGGATTTATGTGCATTTATGGAAGAGCAAACACCCATACAGGAGGATATGAGTTTATGAAAGTCGATTTCAATGAAATGGAAATCATAATGATAAAACAAGTTATGACTATGATTCTGGCATTTTTTCCGCCGGAAACAGAAATATATAGGCATGCAAAGCATATATGCAAAAAAATAGAGGATAGCGATAATGCGTGATTTACTACAATTATCAGATAACAAGATACTGTTGCTATTATTTATAACAGCGATGTTCATATGTGTTTGTAGCAATATCCTCTTGGTATATTCAATACTTGAGGGAGAGAAAAAAATGAAAAAGATATGCAGCATATTTGGTTCTTTTCTTCTGCTATTAGTATTTGGATTTATTATATGTATGACTAAATATATGTTTGGTCGCTACTTTTGATTTGGACTTTCTTTTCTGATATTTTACATACCTTTTTGGTATGGCAAGATACGCCTTTGTACGGACAAAGGCAAGCACACGTTGTTTGAGTGTGCAAAAAATTGGGCGTTGCCCAAACCCATAACATATTAATTCGGAGAATTGCAATGAAGAATAGAAGATTAGAAATACGATTAACGGAAGATGAATTATATGAAATAGATAACAGATCAAAAAAATTACGAATGTCAAGGAGTAAATTTTTATTACAAGCAGCACTTCATCAGAAGATAATAGTATTGGACAGTACGTCAATAAAACAACTTACTTCAGAACTTCGCAAAATCGGTATCAATATAAATCAGATTGCGATATTGTGCAATATGGGCAAATTAGAATGTGTCCATATTGAAGATACAAAATCTGAAATTACAAAGGTTTGGGAAGAATTGAATAAATTGCGAAAGGACGTAAAGAAACTAAATAATGAAAATTAATTTGTAGAAAGGACGCTTATTATGAAGTATAAAGTAACTAATAATGTTGAAATGTTGAATGAAGAATTTAACTTGGAAGAATATAATATGACAAATGATGATTATGTAAATGATTACATTGATGCGGAAAGTGAAGAAGAAGCGATCCGTACAGCAATGGATTATTTATCTGAGCAAATTCAAAATAACGGATTTGATGTTGATGTTAATAAAGAAGAAAAGGAAATGACAGTCTATAAAGATGACGAACCTCTTGAAAAATGGAACAATTTCCGTGCAGAAGAACAAGTACGTGATATTGATATTGAGAACGTAGATATATTTTTCGTGCAAAATGATGAATTTGTGGAAATGTATTATAATCCTGACGCAACAGCCGGCGGTCAAGTTGTTTATAATACAATCCCATATGAACTTGTTCATCAGGCTACAGAACAGGCAACAAATCAAGAAAGTGTGGTGAAAGATTTTTTTGAACATCTTGATACCGGTTGTAAACAATACTTGATTGATAAAGGAACACCTGAATTTGAAGACGCTTGCAAAGAACTTATAGAACGTGCCGGAAATGTTCAGGGTCGAACAGAAAACGCTAATATTGGATTAAATGGACGTTGGACAGCTACTATGGAAAAAATGCAGAAATATGCTTTGTCGCAGATTTTATTAGACAGAGCAGATGCAGAGCAACAGATATATATTCATGACTTGAAAGAAAAAGCACCTGATGTAATAATTGATTTGTCCTATCGAAAGGCTATGCGTGATGAATTGCTTCATGCTTTGAAAGAATCGGATTTAAGCGTAAACCAATTAAAAAATCTCTTGAAACACGAGTATCCGCTTGAAGCTTGTTATAATGAATGGATTAAAAATGATTTATCATTAAATGAAGTTTTAAAATCATCTATACAAAATTGTGCAGATAATAAATTTCAAGAGGAAGTGCAACAGGAAAACGATACTATTGAAGATATGGAAATGTAATATCAATGGCAATTATAAAAATGATAAAAAATCCGCCCAAGACTAAGTCGAATTTGAAAAAGCTGATGAATTATATTACACAGCCGGCAAAAACTCGACCTGATCTTGTAGGCGGATTTAATTGCGATTGGGAACAGGCATTTAACGAATTTAACGATGTAAAGATGGAATTTGATAAGGAGGATGGTATACAGGCAAGACATATGGTGATGTCATTTGATGTGAATGATGATGTTACTGTTGAGTTGGCTAAACAAATAGGTGATGAACTTCTTCAGCATAAATTATTTGAAAATTTCCAAGTAGTCTATGCAGTCCATAAGGATAAAGACCATGTACATATACACTTTTGTATTAACTCGGTCAATTTGGAAAACGGCAAACGTTGGCATCAAACGTCTGCCGATTTAAAATCTTTAAAAATTAGGTCAAATGACCTATGCCGAAAATACAACTTATCGGAAATTGAACTGAATCAAGATAAAGGCTCAAGGACTGATTCTGAAATAAATAACAGATTTGAAAGCTGGAAATACGAATTGTATTTAGCAGCAGTCAATTCATCAAGACGTGCAAGTAGCATTGATGAGTTTAAATCTGTTATGAATGAATTGGGATATACGGTTGATTGGGAGGATAATAAAAAGTATATAACTTTTACTAATCCCAACGGTCAAAAATGTCGTAATAGAAAGATGTATCCAAAGTATTTGTTTACAAAGGAAAACCTACAAAAACAATTTCAAGATAATTCAACAACATATTCACCGGAAGAATTAAAAAAGATACAGAAACAATTTATTGATAGAGTTAAATCTGTTGAACAGCAGTATCCGCTATCATATATAGTTAGCAATGATGAAAAACAAACTTCTATGAAATATGAAAAATGGTACGATAGGAACCGAGAGTATTTAATTGATGATGATAAATATGATGTTTACAAAAGCTTGGGATATGCTTTAAAGTATTCAACAAGCCGAGGTGAATTTGTCAGTAAGTTAAATAAAAACGGTATGAATGCCGAATTTGACGATGAAACAAATATCACTGTATTTGAAAGTAGGCAAGGCATTGAATATGGCAATTACGAAATGTATCAAGGGGAAAAATATTCACCAAACGAACTTGAAAAAGTTTTTGTGAAAAATCGAACGGAAAAAGATTTTTATTCATCATATTGGGATTGTGTAAAAAAATCTAAGTCTATGAAAGACTTTCAAGAGATGATGAGGGATAAAGGGTATGGGTATTCATATGAAAATGATAAATATATCTTCTTTTCTTGTGACAATAGTACAGTGATTAACTCGCAAAGAATTGATGACAAAGTATTACAATGCTTTGAAAATAAAATGAATATATATTTATCAAGGATAAAGTGGCAATCTCAAACTATTGATGATTTTATTGAAAAGCTGAATAAAAGCGGTTGTAGTATTAATACGATTGCCGGAAAGACAGTATTTAAAATGGGAGATTATTTTTTTGTTAATGATGACTTTCAAATAAATAGTATCAAAAAAGATTTGAATAGACGTAGTGACATAAAAGAATTGATGAAATCAGTCGGGCATTCAAAAATGTATGCACTTTCAAAAGCAAGCTTTATACATCAATTAGAAGAACAAGGCTATAAGGTTGAATGGAACAATGATAATATATTGTTTATCTTGCCAAACGGCAAAAGCTATTTGAATACAGAGTTGAATCCTAAAGCTGATTGGTTTAATGTGCAAACTATTGAAAAACAAATACATATAAATCTTGATAGATATATAAAAAATCTTATGCGACAAGTCCATAGTACAATGGACTTTGTAGAACTATTGAAAAGTGAACAAAGCAATATTACCGGAGTAACATCTTCCGAAACTATGACGAAACATGATATTGAAGAAATTCTTAAAGATGTTGGACTTGATTTCCGCTCTTTAAATGAATATTATGATTTGAAGAATGATAAAACTGAATTGCGAAATGCTATATGGCAGTGCAGTCGATGTTCATTATCAAAAGATGATTTTATATTAAAAATGGAGCAGTTGGGATATAAAGTTGAGTGGGAAAAAACAGTAGAATATGATACGGTGGATAATGAAAATACAAATGTTTCGGTTGGAAGCACAACATTTTCAACTGATGAAGATTTGAAGTATGACAGTAAAATTGTATTTACAACACCATTCGGAAATAAATTTAATAATAAGGATTTTAAACGTCCTGATTTATATTCTTCTGACGCACTTTTAAAGAAATTTCAAAACAATAATGTTATGAATGACTTCGATATTTTGATTAGTTTTTTGAGATTATTCAATTCAAATGACAGAGCACCTGTTTCATCAGCTATGTCACTTGTCGGTTCGGACTTGAATGGTGAAAAGTTAAAAGAATTTATGTACCACTTTGAACAAGGTACTGCAAGTATATATAATAAAAACTTAAATAATGATTTGAGTATGTAGGAGGAAATTAAAATGAGCAAAAGAATGGTGTTTATAATTACCTTTCTACTTTTTGGGACGGCTATGATATTAATACTTTCTATGGTCACAGGCAAAAAGTATAATAGAAGTTATCTTATGGATGCATGGTTTATATGGGGATTAATGGTTGTAATTAATATATTTTTATCTTTAACATGAAAATGAAGAAATGAGGAATTTAAAATGAACATATTTAATTTTTTGCCTATAATGCTGTATAAAACAGCAGTGTTAGGAGTAGGAGCGGCAGGAATACTTTTACCTGTATTAGGTTGTACAGGAGAAAGACCGATGAATAATTTGGAAAAAGGAGCATTCTTGATTATAGGAACTATAGTTTTAACAATAATATATTATCAGAATGGATTTTTTGATACTAATTTTCAAAAGCAATATTATCAGGCTATAAATACCGACGTGACAGAGTGCCAACATTGTCATAGGAGCTTTGAGGGTATGGAATATATAAAAGATATATGTCCGTTCTGCGGAAAGAAAATAGAAACCAAAGTTGGTGAAATCCCGAGCAAAAGTAACTAAAAAGAGACAAAAAAATGAATTTGAAAAAATATAAGAACTATAATTATATGAAAGGAAATTAAGGTTATGGATACATCCGAAACAAAAGAAATATTTTTTAATAGAGCGGAAGTTGAAAAAGCGGAACATATTAATTGTGATAATTGTTTTGATCCTGTAGTATTTATGTTAAAAGACAAGGAACATGAATTTTCAATAGGTTTGGAAACAATACTAAAATGTTTGTTTTTTGCAGTTGAAAAGGGTGATCTGCCTAAGTTGCCATCAAGCTGGTTAAAGCAAGTACATCAATACTATCGTACAACACTTGCTAATGAAGAAGATATATGTTATTATGATTATGAATATTACAATAAAAAGTAAAGGTTGGTATTCATTATGAAACATTTTAAAGTGAAAGCAAGTAGGTATGCTGAAAGATACGAAATAACAAGAGAAAATTTTGAAAGGGTAACGGGATGCAAAGAACCGTTTGAACAAATAAAGGATACAGGAAGGGCATCTCAATATGCAATTTGTCCATCTTGTTTAAATCCGATACAGATTATTGGCTTGGTTCAGGAAATAAAGAGCAAGCCATATGGTAGACATAGCGGAAAAAATATTAATGGTTTTCCGGCATGGAATGAAAGGAAATATGAGTATTGTCCGTATGCGGATAGAAATAAACGCAGACAACCTAATGAAGATGAACTTTTGCGTGAGATTACAGACAGCGTAATTGAGTTGTATAATCTATTAAGAGAACAATTTGATAGAGTTGTATATGTTATTTCAAAAGAATTAGGTATAAGATGTTCAACAATGTTTTGGCGTAAAGTATTAAATCAATTTCTTGTTAATGAAGTGTATTTCTATCCTTGGTTGACTGAATCAAATCTACCGTATATATTTGCACTAAAAGGTATGCAACATCAAAATATATTAGGACAAAAGTTTTTAATCGGTACGCAGTTATATAATGCGATTGAAGCTCATAATAATGTATCTTTTGA